>Ga0210390_10000388_pt1 | contig 48353 bp, 38 predicted proteins | sample IncBWH11OmetaG_FD_161050 | JGI IMG/M metagenome (GOLD analysis project Ga0210390, IMG submission 161050) | Forest soil microbial communities from Barre Woods Harvard Forest LTER site, Petersham, Massachusetts, United States - Inc-BW-H-11-O ... | reverse complement strand
CGACGCCGGATGCGGGGACGACCTGGGCTGGACGGCGGCCGGGCAGTGGTTCAAGTACACCGTCGATGTGGCGACGGCCGGGACGTACTCGGTCAGCTTCCGGCTGGCCTCTCCCAGCGGGGTGACCGACGCGCTGCACATCGCCAACTCGGCGGGCACGAACCTGACCGGGGCGGTCAGCGTGCCGGCCACCGGCGGCTGGCAGGACTGGACGACGGTCGAGGCCAGCATCACAGTGCCGGCCGGGGTGCAGACGCTGACGGTTGACCAGGACAACGCCGGCTGGAACATCTACTACCTGGCCTTCGCCGCCGGCTCGACCACCAACCTGGCGCTGGGCCAGCCAGTGGCCGCCAGCAGCTCCTATCAGGCCTACGTCCCATCCAACGTGACCGACGGGAACACCAGCACCTACTGGGAAAGCACCGACGGCGCCGCCTACCCGCAGACGATCACGGTGAACCTGGGCTCGGTGCAGACCGTAGGCTCGATCACCCTCGACCTGCCGCCCTCGTCCGCATGGACCACCCGCACCGAGACCCTGTCGGTCCTGGGCAGCACCAATGACACAACCTTCAGCCAGCTCGTGGCCTCGGCCGGGTACACATTCAACCCCGCGACGGGCAACACGGCGTCGGTCAGCCTGCCGTCAGGAACCACCGCCCAGTACGTCCAGCTGAGCTTCACCGCCAACACCGGCTGGGACGCCGCCCAGCTGTCCGAGTTCGAGATCTTCCCCTAACACCGGCCGGGCCGGGTTCTCCTCTAGTCAAACCGCCACCAATGTCGCCAGGCTGAGCTCATGACACGGACTCAACTTGACCTCGTGGACACGTACGCCCGCGACGGGTATGTCGTCTTGCCCGGCGCTTTCACCGCGGCGGAGGTGGCGCGGCTGCGCGCGGAAGCGCTGAGCATTTGCCGCGGTGAGGTAGGCCCCGTGGCCGGGGCGCAGCCAGGACCGCCGGATGAACCTGACGACGTGGTCATCCGTCGGTACGCCTGCATCCACTTCCCGCACAAGCTGTCGCCGCTGATGCGCCAGACGCTAGCGCACCCGGTCGTGGTCGCCGCGCTCACCCAGGTGATCGGACCCGACGTGAAGGCCATGCAGTCGATGCTGTTCACCAAGGGCGAGGGCAAGCCGGGACAGGCGTGGCACCAGGACGAGTACTTCATTCCCACCAGGGACAGGTCGCTGACCGCGGCCTGGATCGCGCTGGACGACGCCACCACAGAAAACGGCTGCCTATGGGTGCTGCCTGGCTCGCACCGGCCCGGGGTGATCTATCCGGACCGCGATCAGGATGACCCCCGTTTCGACTGCTCGATCGAGGCGTACGACTTCCCGTACCAGGACACCGACGCGGTTCCTGTGGAGGTCGCGGCCGGGTCGGTGCTGCTGTTCAACGGCTACCTGCTGCACCGCTCGCTGCCCAACGCGGCGCCCACCGGGCTGCGCCGGGCGCTGGTTAACCACTACATGAGCGCCCAGTCGCTGTTGCCGTGGACCCGGCCCCCTGACGACGTGCACGTCGCCAAGTGGGACTGCCGCGACATCGTCATGGTCGCGGGCCACGACCCCTACGCCTGGCGCGGCATCACCGACGTCTCCCGGCCCTACATCCGGCCGGACAAGAACGGCGGTTGCCACCGGTAATCCGCGCCAGACCCTCCGCGCCCGTGGCTACTGGTTAGACTGTCACCATTGCGTTTCTGCGCGCAGAAAAAAGTAACCCGACCAGCGTAGTCACAAGCGGCCGACTGGGGGTGGGCACGATGACAACCGAAGAATCCGGTACGGCACCCGGAACGTCCGGCCGGCGCCGCCGCGCCGCGTCCAGGCCTGATCCGGGCGGAACAATCCGGGACGTGGGGGTCCTGGTTACCATCCGGTCGCTGCTTCCGAATCTTGCGCCAGTCGAGCGGCGTGTGGCGCAAGCGGTGCTCGACGACCCGGGCGGTGTCGCCTGGCGGAGCATCTCCGAACTGGCCCGCTCCTGCGGCACCTCCGCCACCAGCGTGGTGAGGTTCTGCCGCGCGATCGGACTGCGCGGCTACCCGGAGTTGCGGCTCGCGCTCGCCGGAGCGGTGGCGCACGACGACGCGGCGGCGGTCGTGGCCGCGTCGAGCGATATCGACCCCGACGATGACCCGGTGACGATCACCAAGAAGATCGCTTACGCGGACGCGGCCGCGGTCACGGAAACGGCGAGCCGGCTCGATGTCGGCATTCTGGTCAAGGTCGTCGACGCGCTGGCGGGGGCGAACCGGATCGACATCTACGGCGTCGGTGCGAGCGGCCTGGTGGCCGTCGACCTGCAGATAAAGCTGCAGCGGATCGCCCGGCCCGGCTATGCCTGGCCCGACCCGCACATGGCGGCGACCTCCGCGGCGCTGCGCGGCAAGGGCGACGTCGCGGTCGGCCTGTCGCACACCGGGACCACCGTGGACACCATCGACGCGCTGACCGAGGCCCGCGCGCACGGCGCCACCACGGTCGCGATCACGAACTTCCCGTGGTCCCCGATCACCGAGGTCGCCGACTTCGTGCTGCTGACCGCCGCGCGCGAAACCGCCTTCAGGTCCGGCGCCATGACCAGCCGGATCGCCCAGCTCACCGTGGTGGACTGCCTGTTCGTCACGCTGGCGCAGCGCGACCTGCCGCACACGATGGACGCGCTGGAGCGAACCTTCGCGGCCGCGCAGGCAAAACGAGTCCGCCGCAGCAGGCACCCAAAACCCTTATCCCGAACGGTCCCCGGCTGACTCCTGCCGGTCAGCCCTTGATCCCGCCAACCAGGCTCGCGCGGTTGATCTGCCGCTGCGAGGCTATGAACAGCAGCACGACCGGCAGTGAGACGATCACAACGGCCGCGGCCAGCAGCGTGAACTGCGACTCGTTGGAGCCGTAGAAGCTGTAGATCCCTTTCGTCACCGGTGCCAGCGATGGGTCGGCAAGCAGCACCACCGGGCCGATGATGTCGTTCCACACGCCCAGCATCGCGTACAGAAAGGCGATCAGCAGTGCGGGCCGGGTCAGCGGTACTACCACGCGGCTGAGGTAGCTCAGATACGAGGCGCCTTCCATCCAGGCCGCCTCGTCCAGTTCGTGTGGCACGGTCGCGATCGACGCGGTCAGCAGGATCACGGCGAGCGGCAGCCCCGGCAGCCCCGGCTGCTCGATATGCAGGATGATGTAGCCGATCCGGTTGTTGAACAAGTCGAGCATCCGGGCCTCTGCGTACACCGGGATGATCGACAGCGGCAGGAACAGCCCGACGAACAGGAACGTGTACAGCAGCGAGTGGCCGCGCAGCAGCCGCCGGGCGATCGGGAACGCGATCAGCAGGCCCAGCGCCACCGCCAGCGCGGCGGCCACCACCGAGTACAGCACGGTGTTGAGCAGTTCTGGCCCTAGGTCCGCGCTATTCCACGCGTTGCCGAAGTTGCTCACGTCCGGCGACCCGGGCGTCATCGGCGAGGCCAGGAAGTGCGTCGGCGATTCGAACGCCATCATCACCACGTACAGCACCGGCAGCAGGAAAAGCAGCGTGATCAGCACGCCGATGGAGATGCCGGACACGAGGCGCGGGCGTCTCATCCGATCAGCCTCCGTTCACGGCGGCGCAGCAGGAACAGCATCGGCAGCGCCACCACCAGCGTGATGAGGAACAGCAGCACGCTGACCGCCGCGCCGTATCCGAGGTTCGCCTCGAACGACCCGAACGCCACGTTGTAGGACAGCATGCCGAGCGTCTGGGTGCCGTACTGGCCGTCCGTGAGCACGTAGATCAGGTTGTAGGTGGTGAACGCGCCGACCACCGCCAGCATTACGTTCACCGTCACCGACGGTGCGAGCAGCGGGAACGTGATGCGGCGCAGCCGCTGCCAGGTGCGGACCCCGTCCATCGCCGCGGCCTCGTACAGGGCGGGATCGATCGCGCGCAGGCCGCCGATGAACACCAGCGTGGAGAACCCGACGTTCTGCCAGATCTGCACGAGGATGACCAGCGGCATCGCCCAGTTGTCGGCGCCGAAGAACGCGCTATGGACGCCGAACAGCCCGAAGAAGGACGTCATCGGGCCTTCCTGCGAGTTGAAGATCAGGATCCACACCAGGCCAACGACCGTGACGCCGAGCGCGATCGGCAGGAACACCAGCAGCCGCCCGGCCGCCGCGAACTTTCCGCTGCCCTTGAGCTTGTGGGCGAAGAGCAGGGCGAGGACGTTCTGCCCCAGGGTAACGGCGACGACGAACACCAGCGTGGCGACGATGGCCGGGTCGAAGCCGGGCGCCTCCGTGGAGAACATCGAGGTGTAGTTGGAGAACCCCAGGTTGTGCACCGCCTCACCCGGCAGCCCGGTGTAGTCGGTGAACGAGATGATCACGTTCCCGACCATCGGCACGATGCCGAAAAGCACGTAGACGACGACCCCAAGCAGCAGGCCGCCCCACATCATGACGCGGGACGGCCGGCTGAGCAGCCGTGCCGGGCTGGAGCGCGGTCGCCCCCGCCGGCCGCGTCCATGCGGTTGCGGTCGGCGGGGGCTTCCCGCTTGCCGGGGCGCCAGCACCTCTGGCGCCCCGGGCGCTTGCGTCACGAAGAAGCCGTCCAGTCCTTTTGGTAGGTGGCGGCGGCCTGCGCGGCCGTCATCTTGCCCTGTATGACCGATAGCTGCAGGTCCGCCCAGTTGGCCGCCTGGTCGTAGTAGCCGTTGCTGGGCGACAGCGCCGGGTACAGCACGTCCTGGAGGACGCCCTTGCCGAACCAGGATCCCATGACCTGCGACGCGAAGCCGGTGAACGTGCCGCTGTTCTGGCTCGAGGAGATGCCGGTGATGTTCACGTACTGCGCGTAGATCTGCGGGGAGGAGAAGTACGCCAGCCACTTCATCGCCGCGGTCTTGTTCGGCGAGGAGTTGAGCACGTAGAACGTGAGGTCGTTCTGCGCGTAGGCCTGGTTGTCCGAGGCGTTGCTGCTGAACGGGAGCGGGAAGTAGCCGAGTTGCAGCTTCGGGTTGGCCTGGTGGAGGGAGGACAGGTCCCAGGACCCGTCGAGCTCCATCGCGTACTTGCCCGCGGCGAAGTCACCACCCGCCATGGTCTGCCACGGCGCGCCGGTGTAGTTCGCCTCCAGGTACGGGGCGATCTGCTTCTCCTCGTTCATGCCCTGGACGAAGGCCGGGTCGGTCCACTTTTCCGTCCCGTTCATTAGGGCGGTAGCGAGGTTCCCGCCTGGTGCCTTCGGGTACCACAGGTCGGTCATTGCCTCGTAGTAGATGAACTGCAGGTATATCGGGCCGACGCCTCCGAGCGCGGTGTACAGCGGCTGCACGCCGTGCGACTTGAGCGTCTGGCAGAGGGCGAGGAACTGGCTGAAGGTGGTGGGCGGGGTCAGGTGGTACTGGGCGAAGATCGCCTTGTTGTAGAACACGCCTTCCTGGTACGCGCCGGAGACAAGGCCGTACGTCTTCCCCTGGTAGGTCTCCGCCTGCTGCGCGGCCGACGTGTAGTCGGACAGGAAGCTCTGGCCGTTTAGCGGCGCGAAGGCGCCCTTGGTCACGTAAAGCTGGATCGGGGTGGTGTTCGAGGTCGACAGCGTCTTCGGCAGCGGCAGGAGCGGGAAGTTGCTCGTGACGATGTCGGCGGTGCTGGAGTTGACCGATTGCTGCAGCAGCGTCTCGTACGGGCCGTTCACGTTGGCCGCGGTCTGTAGCTTGACCGTGATGTTCGGGTTGGCCTTCTCGAACTCGGCGTCGATCTTATTGAGTGCCTGAACGGCGGGCGGGTTTACCCACGTGATGAGCTTGAGCGTGGTGGTCCCACCGCCACCACCGGACGAGCCGCCACTGGAGCAGGCGGCCGCCACGACGGTCACGGCGACGGCCAGCGTGGCAGTCAGGATTGAGCGGGTTCTTTTTCTGAGCGGGAACTTCTTCACTCGTATCAGCTGCTCCTAGTGTCGAGGATGGGGGGAGCTGACCTGTTCGAGCACGGCGTCGTTGCTGGTTAGTGGACGATTCACCGCGCCCACCACGGAAGGTAATTTTCTCGCCACCGGGCCGACATGTAAAGATCTTACGATAATTGTTTCCTATCGGGTATTTCTTTACCCAACCGTAACTGCCGCACCACACCGAGCACGGTGAGCGCGCCGCGCACGGTACCGCCCGCGGCGTCGAGGGCCTGCCTGGCCCGCTCCGCGCCCACCCGGGCCAGCAGCGCCACCAGGGCCGTGCGCAGGTCGCCGTCCGCCTGGGTCAGCGCGGCCTCGGCGGTGATCTCGTCCGCGCCTGAGGCCTCCCGCAGAATGCGCACCCGTCGTACCCGCAGCTTGTCGTTGGTCGGGCTGGCCTCCGCCATCAGGTTTGAGTACGTCTTGCCGAGCCGCACCATCAGCGCGGTCGAGAAGCTGTTCAAGATGAGCTTGATCGCCGTCGTCGCCTTGAGCCGGGTCGAGCCGGCGATCGCCTCAGGACCGGTGTCGGCCGCGATGGCGACCCGGGCGAGCGACCGCAGCGGAGAGCCGGGATTGCAGGTGACGACCACGGTGAACGCGTCCTGCCGCGCCGAGGCGGTAAGCGCTCCGGCGACGTACGGGGTCCGGCCGCTGGCGCTCAGCCCGATGACGAGGTCGGCGGCGGTGACGCCGCCCGCGGCCGCGGCGCCGCCCGCGGCGTCATCCTCGGCGCCCTCTACCGCGCGTTCCATCGCGGCGTCGCCGCCGGCCAGGTGTGCGATCACCACGCCTGGCGGAAGGCCGAACGTGGGCGCCAGCTCGGTGGCGTCGAGCACCGCGATCCGTCCGGACGACCCGGCGCCGAAGTAATGCACTCGGCCGCCGCGGCGGACCCGTTCGGCCGCCTCGTCCACCACCATGGCCAGTGCTCCGAGTACCGGCTCGACCGCGGCCGGGACGAGCGCGTCCTCGGCGTGCAGCAGCGCGAGCATGGCCCGAGTCGGCAGCAGGTCGAGGTCCGTCGTGCGCGGGTTCCGCTGCTCGGTTGGCGGAGTCGCGGAAAGATCGAGGACTGGGTCCGTCCCCGCGGATGCCGCGCGCGGCCCATCAGGAAAGATGGTCATGGCCGTTACAATATGCCAGAACTGCCAAGGAAACCGTTCATGAATAACGAACCTCCCCCGATGTCTGCCGAGCCGGGCGCCGAGCTCGCCCGGGCCGGCGAGATCGCCGGCGCGGCCGTGCGGGACGCTGGTGTGCCCGGTGTCGTCGCGGCCGTCGGCCGCGGTCCTGTGATGCTGTCCAGTTGGGTGGCAGGGCGGGCGGACACCACGCCAGGGACGGCCCGCCCGATGACTGCCGGGACGCTGTTCGACCTCGCGTCCCTCACCAAGGTAGTGGCGACCACGTCAGCGGTGCTCGCGCTGGCCGGCCGCGGACGGCTGGGGCTCGACGATCCGGCGGCGCGCTACCTGCCGGAGTTCACCGCCCTGCGCGACGGGCCGGTGACGATCAGGCACCTGCTCGCTCACACGTCCGGGCTGCCGGACACGCGGAAGTTCTACCAGTGGTGCGCGACCAGACAGGAGCTGCTGCGCGACCTGTTCGCTACGCCGCTCGAGGCACCGCCAGGAACCAGGGTCACCTACTCCGACCTCGGTTTTCTCGCTCTCGGCGAGATCGTCGCCGCGGCCGCGGGCAAGCCACTCGACGCGGCGGTCCGCGACCTCGTCACCGGTCCGCTCGCCATGACGAGCACCGGGTACGTCCCTGCCGCCGCGCCGGACCGGTTCGCCGCCACCGAACGTCGCGCGGACGGCACACCGTGGAACGGCGTCGTGCACGACGAGAACGCCCGGCTGATGGGCGGCATCGCCGGGCACGCCGGCCTGTTCTCCATCGCGGCCGACCTCCGGGCGTTCTGCGCGTGGTGGGTCGGTGCCGCCGACGTCGCGGTGCCGGCCACGCTGCGCAGGGAAGCCGAGTCGCCCCAGACCGCCGGCCTCGGCGGCAGCCGCGGACTGGGCTGGGTACGCGCCGGGGACCGGTTCGACATCCTCGGCGGTCACTGGCCCGCCTCCGCCGTGTGCCACACCGGCTTCACCGGCACCAGCCTGGCGCTGGACTCACCGAGCGGCGTCTGGACGGTGCTGCTGACCAACAGCGTGCACTTCGGCCGCGACGCAACCGCCATCAAAGCTCTCCGCCGTGACTTCCACGCCGCGGTCGCGGCCGCCTGCTTCCGGTCGCCCAGTGCTCCTTCCTGAGTACTGTTCTCACGACGGCGACCCTGAGCACGCGTACACCGGACTCGCGGCGGCGGGCACGGAGGTCACGCCGGCCGGCAGCGTGTCGTGCACGGCGTAGTACGCGAGGTCGGTCACCCGCTGCTGGGCCAGCGACGCGCTGTCGGCCGCCGCGTTCTCGAAAGCGCCCGCGCCGGGCAGCGTGTCCCACGGCCCCGTCACGGAGTAGAACGGGGTCGAGCCGGGAATGTCGGTGGACGGGTTGGCCCAGCCGCACACGTTGAAGTACAGGGCGTCGGTGGCGGCCAGGCCCACGGAGATCACCAGGTAACCACCGCTGAGCGTGTCGTCCCACGCGGTGGCGAAGGACGTGGTGACCTGGCCCGCCGGCAGGCCCGCCGCCGCGGCGGCGCTGAGCGCGGCCGCGGCGTCAGCCGGCGTCGCCGCGTACAGCACCACCCGGTCGGCGAACGCGGCGGGCGTGTCAGGCAGGGGCTGAGTGGTCCAGGTTCCTGACGGCGCGCCGCTGGTGGTGTCCTCGGTCAGTCCGCCGGTCGCGCCGGAGACGAACAGCTGCATCGGCTGATAGGCCACCGGGTAGGCGCTCACTCCGGTGATGGCACCGCCGGCGCCGGGCAGCGCCGCCGTCTGCCAGCCCGTGCCGTCGTCGAACGTGACGCCGGGGGCACCGGAGCCGGTCCGGTAGAACGCCTCCGTGCCGAGCGGCGCGGCGGCACCGGACGGGCTTAGCGAGCCGGGCGGCTGAGGAAACGAGCCCGGGGCGCCGGAGGGCGCGGACGGCAGCAGGTACGTGGTCGCCGCGAGGCCGCTGCCCCCCGAGGGGGACCCGGGCAGGCCTGCGACGTGCCACTTCCCGTTCGTCGCGCCGGTCTGCACCGCCTCGGCTAGGCCCGCGCCATGCGCGTCGACGTAGAGGACTCCCGCCTGCCCGCCTTGCGTGGTCAGGGCGGCCAGCGACCCTCCGGCCGTGGTCCTGGCCGGGATCGCTCGGCTGGTGCCGCCATCGGCCCGCACCACCCTGATCGTGCCGCCCGGCCCGACGCCGAATAGCACGGGACCGCTGGCCGTGTCGGCCAGGACCAGCGAGGCGGGGCGGACCGCGGGGGTGCCGGTCAGGAGCGTGCGGGTGGTCCAGGCCCCGGCGTGCTGGCTCGACTCGGCCAGCCGGCCCGCGGCATCCACGTAGAACACCGCCGCCCCGCCGGCTGTCGTGGTCGCCACGATGTTGCTGTCACCAGCGGGCTGGCCAGGAAGGTCCTGCGTCACCCACCCGGAGGCGCCGAGATAGGTCTGCGCGAGCGACCCGTCCGCGGCGCGGAAGTACGCGTGCGGCGTCATCGCGTCGTCCGCCGCCGGGTCCGGGTAGCTGAGCGCGGCAATCCCGCCGGCCACGGCTGGCTGGCCGGGGACGGCGACGTCAAGCCAGCTCGCGCCATCCCAGGTCTGTGCTGTCAGCCCGCCCGCGGAACGCACGAACATGTATTCGTCGACTGGTGTCGTCGCGAACCACACGGAATCGGCGGGCACCGCCGCGACCGCGGACGAGGCGCCGAGGACGGTGACGTCCCTGGTGACCGTGGTGATCGCGCCGGAGCTCGAGGTCACGGTGACAGACGCGGTGTAGGTGCCCGCTTCGGAGTAAACGTGGGTCACGTCCGGGCCGGTCGCGTTCGTGGTCCGCCCGTCGCCGAACGTCCAGTAGTACGCGGTGATCGAACCGCCGCGCACCGAGCCATGGGCGTGGAACACGGCGTCTGTTCCCGTGACCGCCGTGCGCGGCCCGGACATCGTCGCCGTGGGCACGGGCTGCGGCGGGGCGGTGGGCGGGGTCACGATGAACCACTCCTCGCCCGGTCCCCACATGGTCGCCCAGCTGGTCAGGCTGATGTCGGTGTCGTACTCGACGTGCACGTTGCTGGAGCCAAGGAAGTCGCCGTTGACCATGTTGATCGTCCCGTCGGGATTGACCGACGTGACGATGCCGACGTGGTCGGCGTAAATCCCGACCAGGCTCGGCTCGAAGAACACGATCGAGTCGCCGACAGCGGGGGTGCCGGTGTCGGCCGTCAGCGTCTCACCCTGCTGCTGGGCCCAGTCGTAGAAGGAGACGGAGCCGGCGTTGAGCGTGTTCATGTCCGCGGTGACGCCGGCCTTTTCCCACACCCACTTGTTGAAGTCCGAGCACCAGGTCTCGTTCTCGTTCTGGACGTCGAATGTGGTGTCGTGGCCGCAGCCGTCGGAGTTCGCGGAGAACCCGGCCGTCAGCGTGCTGTAGGGGTCGCAATCGGTGGCGAAGCTGGTCACCGCCGGGGTGTCGCTGATCCCGACCTGGCTGAGCGCGATGCTCGCGATCTTCTGGTCCAGGCCGGCTATCGCGTCGGGGCTGACCGCGGACAGCGCCTGCCGGGCGGCGGCGCGCTGGGTCGCGATCGGGCCGGCGCAGCCTGCTGGGTCAGCGAGCCCCCACGCCTTTCGCAGCGTGCCGGGCAGCCCCTCGCCGCAGCCATAGGGACCGGTCTTCAGGAGTCGCCACCGGCCGTTCTGATTACTGAATACTCCTGTGCCCGCGCCGTCCTGGAACCCGGCCGTCACCTGATTGCCGGCCGAAACGGACGGGGTGAAGCTGGCGATGGCCCAGTCGGTCCCGGCCGCGGCGCCGGTGTGCAGGGTGCCCGGGCGGATGCCGCCGATGAGCGAGCCGGGGATGTGCAGGCCCGCCTCGAAGGCCTGCGTCAGCGCGGTCGCCTGAGCCGGGCCTGGGCCCGTGCTGGCGCTGGCGGCGGCCGGGGCGGTCAGGGCCGTGACGACGGCCAGCGCCACGAGCACCGGTGCTGGCAGGCGCCGACGGATGCGACGCGTGTTGTTCCTGGTCATGTGCCGCGTCCCGCCCGCTCAGGCCAGGCTGTCGCGCAGCGCCAGCACTCGCCGCAGCGCGAATTCGAACTGACCGGGGTCGAGTGCGTGCTGCCGCAGCGCGTCGGCGAGCGCGGTGACGGTGTCCTGGCCCTCGCTGACGTCGCGCGCCGAGCACAGCAGCACGTCCATCCCGGCGCGGGCGGCAAGCACGCCGCACTGGGCGGGGGTGCCGAAGGACGCTATCGCGCCGGCCTCGAGCGCGTCGGTGATCGTCACGCCGCGGAACTTTAGTCGCCGACGCAGCTCGCCGCCGATGATCGTCGGTGACAGCCCCGAGGGCAGCTTCGGGTCGAGCGCCGGGTAGACCGCCCACGATGTCATGACCAGCCGCACGCCCGCCGCGATGGCGGATCGGAACGGCCGTTCGTCGATGCTGCGCAGGTCGGCGAGCGGCACGTCGAGGGTGACCGGGCCGAGGTCGGTGTTCTGGTTCACGGTCGCCGCGCCGAGGCCAGGGAAGTGCTTCGCCGTCGCGGCGATGTCGAGTTTCTGCTGCGCGGTGGTGAACGCGGCGCCGCACTTGGCGCAGACCTTCGGGTTCATGCTGTACGACCGGCCGAACTCGTCGTCGAAGTTGCCAGCCTGCCGGTACACGTCAAGGACGGGGGCGAGATTGAGGTTGATCCCGACGCCGGCCAGGTTCTCTCCGGCGCCGGTGCCCGCGTCCGAGGCCTGCGCGGACGGGTCGGCGGATTCCCCGATCTGCTTTTCCGACAGCACGGGGGCGCCAGGGAGCCGGCGCACGATGCCGCCCTCCTGGTCGGTCATCAACAGCAGCGGCGAGCGCACGGGACTCTCCTGGTGCGCCTCGTTGAGCTGCGCGATGACCGCGGCGATCTGAGACAGGCTCGTGATGTTCTCGCCGAAGAAGATCACCCCGCCCGCTTCCCCGGCACTGATCTGGTCGAGCAGGCTCGCGGGCGGGGTGGCCCCCGGATAAGAAAAGATCACGCGCTGCGCGGCCCGCTGCGCCAAGGTCAGCTTGACCTGCCTGCCGTCCGGCACGGCCTGCGCGGTGCCGCTCAGCCCCAGGCCGCCGATGACCGCGGCCCCTGCCCCCAGCGCCAGTGCCCCGCGCCTCGTGATCGCTGTTTCGCGAATGCTCATTGCGCCGCGTCCTCCCTGCCTCCGGGCTGGCTTCGGGACCGCCTCCGAGACGGTCCCCAAAGACCGATGGTGACTAACTTCTGGAAAGTTGGCGAGATGTGTAAATTAGTAACCATCACGGCGGCAGCCGTCAAGGGATCGCGTGCACCTGGTGTCGCAACCGTGACCAACGGTCAGCACGCGGGACCGCCATGCGCCGGGCTGCTTCGGCCGGGCGGTGCCGGTCGCGGAAACTAACGCGCCCGGCCAGGATCGTCTCTGGCCGGGCGCGACGGCAAAGCCGGCTGGGATGGCTTGCCTGCGAAACCCTACGGGCTTGCGCCCGCGGTCACACTCCCGAGCTCACGAAGGTGACGCCGACGTCGGACGCCTTGCCTGAACCGTCGGGATCCGGAGACGGTGTGAAGACCACCACGCCGGTGCCGCTGCAGGGCACCGTGAGCGACGTCGGTATTTCCGCCTTCGTGTCGTAGTACGTGAGCGTCGCGAAGGTCGGGGTGGCCACGGTTATCGTCCCAATGGAATAGATCAGGTTGACGTCGATCTCGGTGCCGAAGTTTCCCGTGTAGCCGTAGGTCGTCGTGACCGGCGGGAAGAACTGATGCGCCGCCACGTACTGGCCGGCGATCGGGTGGCCGGTCGTTGCCGGGCCGGCGCAGGCCACCTGGATTACGTCCAGCGCGCTGGCCGAGGTGAGGCTGAAGACCTCCCCGTCGAAGTACTGCTTTGGTCCGACCTGGCCGCTATCGGCCATGGCCGGGGTCGCGATGGCGCCGCCGGCGATCAGCATGACCGCGGACGCGATCGCAACCCGGGAAGCGGTTCTCCTTAACATAAGCACTCCTTTGGCTGGACCAGGAATCTTCCCTGATTCCTTTCATTACATGGCCGATGGGCGCATGTCACAGGCACGCCCAATGACAGAGTATGGTCCTTTCGGTAATCATTTAGCAATGGGGCGGACCAGCTAACTTCCGGATCAGGAGAATCATCCGCGCACTTCTGGCGGGGCAGTCTCGCATTACATCATCGTGCACTATGAACCGACCTTGTTCGGTATCGTACATCGATAGCGTCATATAATTAAACTGTGCAATAGCGCACGATATTCAACAACACCACGAGCAGCCAGGTCTTTCGTGGCAGGATTCGTTCTGGACACCCTTATTCCGAGCGGAACGGTGCTGACTCGCTTACGCACCCGGCACGTGCTTGAGCGGGCGATCGCGGCGCCATCGTCCAGTCGGCGGCGGCGTGGCGCATCGGCGGCGCGCTCGACTCCACTGGCTGGACATGGATCCTGTACGTTGCATAGACCCGCGTCCCGCCCCGCCGTCGGCGAGTCCGCCGTACGCCTCGGGAAGCTGCAGGCCAGAGACGGTGAGCACGGTTTCGGTATCGCGCGGACCGGAGTCATCACGCTCTTGCGATCGCACCGGTTTTTCCCACCGTCCGAATCGTCTATCTTATCGTGGTAATCGGTGCCGGGAACTGTCACAGAATTCGGCGGTCTTAACGTGACTGGCGGGGTAGGAGAACCAATGACTGTCAATAGGCAGACGAAGTGACCGGCGCTGGCAGTGGGACTTATGTTGTCTCCACTTATCTGAGTCCTCCAGGTCTGAGGGCGTTCACAACGTACCGCCATGACCAGAGCGTCGCGCTCTGGAAAGTCGAAGACAGCGTCATCACGCTTACCCGGTACTGGGAGGTCGAGCGACTCACCGGGCGCAAGCACCACGAGATGCCGTTGTACGACGCCGGTCGCTCACCCGACGAACTCCTGGACCTGCTGCTGGCCAGAGAAGGAGTGAGCCGCGACGAGGTGACCGAGATCTGGGGCACGCCCGGGTTGCGCGGGGCCACCCCGCTGCCGGAGTTCGACTCCCATGGGCTGCCAGTCCACAGCCTCGCCCACCTTTTCTCCGGGTTGTGCCTGGACACCGCGCGGCTGCGGGACTCCACGATTGTCGCGCTGGCGATAGACGGAGGTCCTGACTTCACCCTCGAGCCCCAACTGCTCGGCGACAACTGGTACGCGGGCGCGCTGGCCCGGCAGGGCGAGGTCACGCTGGTGCCGGTCGAGTCACCTGGCATGCTGTGGGCAGCTGCGCAGCAGCACTTCCGTAAGGAGCCGGGGACCCTGATGGCGCTGGCGCAAGCCTCGCCGGTGGCGATCGACTGCGACCCCGGCGTCCTGACGTCCGAGCGTTACTGGGGCGGTAACCAGCTGCTGGGGAGATGTTACGAGCTCGTCGGTGCGTTGATCGACCGCGCGCGTGCGGAGATCAGTTCCGGCTACGGGTACGCGGGGTGCGAGTTCACCCGTGAGGACCTAGTCGCCAGCGCGGTCATGAAAATCATTCAGGCGGCATCGATCGCGATCGCCAAACGGGACGTGGATATGCTGCTGGACCAGGGCGGAGTCCGGCCCGATGAGGCCTACCTCTCGCTGGCCGGCGGGTATGCGCTCAATTGCCCGACGAACTCGCGCCTGCTGAGCACGTACGGCTTCCTGGGCCTGCTGGCCCCGCCCTGCGCGAACGACTCGGGCCAGGCACTCGGCCTGGGCATGTTCGGGTTCTACGCGCGCGGCGACCTGCGCACCCGGGATCTGGTCACGCACCTGCCATACGCGGGGGAGAACCGACTGCGCGTCGAAGATGCCGTCACGAAATGGCAGGACTGGATCCTCGACGTGCAGGACTTCGACGAGGGCATCTTCGTCAAGGACGTGCAGCGTCAGCCGGTCGCCTGGGTCGATGGCGCGGCAGAGGTGGGACCCCGGGCGCTCGGCCACCGGAGCATTCTCGGCGATCCGACTCGTTCGGAGACCAAGCGGATCATGAACCAGATAAAGCAGCGCCAATGGTGGCGTCCGGTCGCGCCGATCGTCCTGGAGGATCAGGTTGGCGAGTGGTTCGTCGACGGTAGGCCGTCACCGTTCATGCTGGAGACGTTCCTGGTGGCGCCCGAGTACCAGCCGCTCGTCCCGGCGATCATGCATCTCGACGGCACCGCACGGATCCAGACGCTGTCCGCCGCGGACGAGCCCTTCCTGGCCCAGGCACTCAGCGCGTTCCACACCGCGACTGGCGTCCCCGTCATCTGTAACACCTCGCTCAATGATCGCGGTGAGCCGATCGCGAACGACGCGGGGGAGGCTCTCAACTTCTGCGTGCGCAAGGGCATCGAAATCGCGTACATCGGCCGGCGGAGATTCCATCTGGATGTGGCGCGCGCGTCCGCGCCGGACGGTCCGCAGCGGCGCCCGCTCGCCGGGTTGTACGCGGACCAGGACCCGCGGCCCCCGCAGGTGTTCGGGCCGCACGCGGTCGAGCCGGACCTGCTGTTCCTGCTGTTTTTCTGGCCCGCGCTGCATCGATTCGTCGAGGCACCGGGCGGCGACACGCGGCTGCGCTTGATCGTGCGGCGGGCACGCAAGGAGGATCCTTCCTTCCAGGACCGGGTCGAGCAATTCACCGCGCTCTGGGAGGACTTGCTCGAGGGGAAGCCCACCGAGGGAATGGGCCTGGTGTAGCTCGTTGAGCGCCACGTCGGTCGGCCAGAGGCGGCTGCCCACTGGGGGACACGAGCTGACCACTTCGCATAGAAGTCGACCACGTCACCCCTATCCATACTGGGACCTAACGGGCGGGAATTTGTCACGGCATATGCGAAGTGGTTATGGAGTATGCGAAGTCGTCACGAGAGTGGCTGTTGTGACGCTAGCCTCCGGCCGCGCTGTTGTCCGGGAGCCTTGCGTCAGGTCTTGCGGGTCACTGGCGTGAGGCCGAATGTTATGCGGTAATCGCAGACTCCCTTGCACACGAAAACGCTGGTGGCGTCGTCATCGACGTACGAGTACGCGTACGGCTCGGCGCGCTTGAACACCGCGGCGTAGTCCACGGGCCAGTTGGCTGGGTCGCAGGCTGACCTCGGCGCGTACTTGCCCCGGCAGCAGTACTGGTCGCCGCCGAGCCTGGCGCACGCGGAGATACAGGCGACGACCTTGCCGCCCGCCTTGACGTCCAGCACGCTCGGGCACTGAACGGCCTTGGTACAGCCTGCTGGCACGCATCCGTTCGGGCTGATCTTGTCCGTCGTCCCGCCAGAGGATCTGGTGATGTTGATGTACATCGGCAGGTTCGAGCCGTCCACCATGCTGACGTCGTAGAAGTCCAGGTTGTCCCAGGCGTCGAAGTTGACCTCGGCCAGCGTCGCGGGGATCGTGCCCCAGCCCTTGCACTGGAACAGGCCGCCGCAGTCGCCGGTCTGGCAGTGCCCTACGCCGTTCCTGAAGACGCAGCCGGTCCGTCCCCAGAACCGCGTGTTCAGGTTGTTCGGGGTGCTGATCGTCACGCTCTTCCCCGGGGGCAGCACCCAGCCGGTCGCGGCGAGCGGGGTACTGGGATTGGGCGCGGCCGCGACCCAGATGGTCTCCCGCATGCGGTTGACGAACGTCACCAGCCGGCGCTTGGAGCCGGCGGCCCCCGAAGGGGGTGGCTTGGAGGCCGCCGGGTCTGATGCGGAGTGCGCGGGTGCCGATGTGGCCGGCTTGGTCGCTGCCCTGGCGGCTGCCGCATGGCTCAGGCTGGCCCGGACCGTCAGGATCTGCCGCGCGGCCGCTTGCACCGCGGCCGGCCGCGCTCGCACGGCCGCGGGACCGGTGCCCTGCGCAGCGCACCCGGTCGTGAGCGTGACCGCCGTCAGCGCCAGCGCCGTCAGCGCCGCCGTGGCTACGGTCCCGGTTGCCGCGGACGGTCGCCACCTTCGCCGCCACCTGCCAACTGCCATCGGCATTCTCCCTTTATGCGTCGCTCGCGTAGGGGAGACGGCTGGCGGGACGGCGAGATAACAGAAATCGGGTCCGCGAATTTCTGTTATTCCGCGACCGGCCCCGGTGTCTACTAAGACGTGATGCCAACGCCCCAGCGGGCCGAGCCCGGCGCGGAGACAGTGCTAGCCGCGCGGTGCGGCCAGCCGAACGCGCTTGATGACCTGGTGGCGGCCTATATGCCGCTGGTGTACAACATCGTCGGGCGCGCCATGAGCGGGCACCCCGATGTGGATGACGTCGTGCAGGAGACGATGCTTCGCGCCATCCGTGGTATCCGGGACCTGCGGGACCCCGAGGCGTTCAGGTCCTGGCTCGTGGCTATCGCGATGCGGCAGGTACGCGACTCGTACCGGGACCGGCTCGCGCGGGCGCCCGCCGCGGAGTCCGAGGTGCCCAGCCCCGACTTCGCCGACCTGACGATCCAGCGGCTCGGGCTGTCCGGGCAGCGGCGCGAGACCGCGGAGGCCACCCGCTGGCTCGACGACGAGGACGCGCCCGTGCTGGCTCTGTGGTGGCAGGAGGCGGCCGGCGAGCTTAGCCGCCCCGAACTCGCCGAGGCACTCGGGCTGCCGCCGGCCCACGCCGCCGTTCGGGTCGCGCGGATGAAGGAGCGGCTCGCGACGTCCCGGATGGTGGTGCGGGCGCTGCGGAGGACGCCGCGCTGCGCGGGGCTCGCGGCGGTCACCGCCGGATGGGATCTTGGGCCGAGTCCGCTTTGGCGCAAGCGGTTGGCACGGCACGTCCGTGACTGCCCGTGGTGCCTGTCGGATGTCAACGACATGGTCCCCGCCGAACGGCTGCTTGCCGGGCTACCGCTGCTCGCGGTGCCGGCCGCGCTGGCCGGGCGAGCGCTGGGGCGGGTCGCGGGCAGCCGCGCGGTCGGTCACGCCCGGCGCGTCCGGCACGTCCGCCACGCGCGGCTGCTGTCCAAGACCGCGGTCTCGGTTCAGCCGAAGCTCCTGGCTGCCTCACTTGCGGTCGTGACGTGCGCTGCTGGCGGAACATTCGCCGCGGTCCACGCGCACCACGCGGCCGCGCCTGCCGCGCTGAGCGTCCCCGTGCGGCATGCACCTGTGGTCACGCACGCGTTGCCCCTGAAACCGAAGCCGAAGCCGAAGCAGAAACCAAAGCCCAGGCCCAAGCCGACGCCCAAGCCGCCCGTCACGGTGACCACCGCGCAGAAGGGGGTCAGCGTCTGGAACTTCGCGGGTGTGAGCCAGGCGCTCAAGGAATCCGGCGCCTCCTGGTATTACGACTGGGCCGCCACCCCGAACGGTCTGGTCAGCCCGCCCGGAGTGAGCTTCGTCCCGATGATCTGGGGCGGGGCCAGCGTCACGACCGGCACGCTGAATGAGGTCAAAGCCGAGGGCGACGTGCTGCTCGGGTTTAACGAGCCGGACCAGCGCGGCCAGGCGAACATGTCAGTGCAGCAGGCGCTCAACTTGTGGCCTCAGTTGATGGCGACCGGCATGCGGCTTGGCAGCCCCGCGGTCTCCTACGACGCCGCGACCCCTGGCGGCTGGCTCGACCAGTTCATGACGGGCGCGAAGGCCCACGGCTATCGGGTCAACTTCATCACCGTGCACTGGTATGGCGGCGACTTCAGCACGGGTCCGGCGGTCCAGCAGCTGGAAAGCTACGTGCAGGCCATCTACGACCGGTACCACCTGCCGATCTGGGTGACCGAGTTCGCCCTGACGAACTTCGCCGGTTCGACGCCCACCTATCCCACCGAGGCGCAGCAGGCCGCGTTCGTCACAGCGGCGATCAAGATGCTCGCCGGGTTGTCCTACGTGCAGCGCTACGCCTGGTTCGCCCTGCCCACCTCGGCGGGCAGCGGCACCACCGGCCTGTTCAACCCCGGCCCGGCCGTCACCGAGGTCGGCCGCGCCTTCGAGGCCGCCGGATAATCACAATCCTTATCCCGAACGGCTTCGCGGCTAACCTCAACCGCCGGTGCGAGCCCGGGCCATCGGGTACTGCCCGGGGCGCCCCGCCCCGGCTCGCCCCGGCCAGTTACACCGCCACGACCAATACACCGCCACGACCAATACACCGCCACGACCGATACACCGCCACGACCGACGGGAGCGCGCCGCTCCCCACTTAGCTCACCTACCTGTCTCGGGGGTACGCGGCAAGGGTTGGGTTCGGTTGCGTTTGTGCTGGTTTTGGGGCGTGCTGGGGGCGTGCGGGTACAGGAGTTTGACAAGGGGTCAGTGCCCGTAGGCTTGGCCGGGCTGGCCGGGCGGTGTTGTGCCTGCCGGTTGTGGCCCGGTGCGGGCGCTGGCGAGGGTTCCCTTGTCAAACCCTTGGCGGCGGTGATGACGGGTTGCGGGTGGGTGCGGGCGGTGGTCCTTTCGGTTGTGGTGCCGGGGCCGGCGGCGCAGCCAGACTTACCTAGGCCCGCGGCCAGTGCTGGTGGGGCTGGCCGGTGACAAGATGATGGATCGGGTGCCGTTCCCGCCGGCGGGAAGGGTGCAGCCGCTCGTTCTCTGCAGGCCGTCGGCGCTGGCTGGTGGCCGGCGCTGCGGACAGTGGGCTGAATGGAGCTGGCTGCCGTGGCCCGCATCGGTGTGGAATTCCGGCGCGTCCGCGGGCCCCGTCACCGGGTGGCCGGTGGTGGCCGCCCGGGGTCAGCAGGGGGCGAAGGCCTGGTCACCCAGGTCGGCGAGGATGTGGGTGGCGTACCGGATGAGCCGGCGGGCCTGGGACAGCGCGGCGCGCTTGCCGTCCAGGCGGCCGGCGACGGCGGCGTAGTAGTCGTGGCCGGGGGCAGTGCGGCGGGCCTGGACCATGCCGGCCTCATAGGCGCACCAGCGCAGCACCGGCGGCCCCTGGCGGGACAGCTTGCCGGGCGGGCGGTGCCGGTCCGAGTCGTGCACGGTGATGTCCAGCCCGGCGAACCGGACCGCCTTGCGGGCGGAGGAGAACCGGCCCGCCCCGCCCAGCCAGGCCGTCATCGCCAGCGCGGTGACCGGCCCGACCCCGTACAGGTCGGTGGCCAGGATCCGGGCGCCGGTGACGTGGGAGGCGATCGCGGTCAGCGCGCGGCGCGCCCGCCTCATCTGCTCCTCGGCCAGGTCCAGCTGGGCCAGCGCGGTGGCGACCTGGTCCTGCCCGGCCGGGGTCAGCTGGCCGCACAGCTGGTCCAGCCGGGCCCGCCCGGCCGCGGTGCGCAGATCGGCGCAGGCCGGGGCGCCCTGGTGGAACAGCACCGCGTGGATCCGCTGCACCCAGGCCGTGTGCTGCTCGCGCAGGTCATGGTAGGACTCCAGGCGCTGCCGCCAGTCCAGCACCGGCGAGGGCGGCAGGTAACAGTCCGGGAAGTCGCCCCGGATCAGCAGGTCCCGCTGCAGCCGGGCATCGGCCCGGTCGGTCTTGGCCCGCCGCTTACGGCCGCGTTTAGCGGCGATCTCGGCCGGGTCCCCGACATGCGCGGTGAACCCGGCCGCAGCGACCTCCTCGGCCACATACCGCCAGCCGGTACAGCCCTCGACCCCCAGGTGCACCTGCCCGCGGCCGGCGAAGCCGGCCAGCCAGCCGCGCAGGTGCTCACGGTCAGCCGGGCTCAGCTGACCGCGCCACGCCTGTCCGGTCACGGTATCGACCACGTCGAAGGTGACCTGACGACGGTGAATATCCAGCCCTCCTACGATGGACATGAGGCCTCCCCACGCTCCCGCGGGCGCCCGCCTTGACCGCGGCGCCTAACCGGCACGGGACCGTTATTCGAACCATCGTGCGCCTGAGCTGGGGAGGTCTCCCCGCCCGGCCCGCGGCGCAACCCCGCGGCCACGGGCAACCGGCCCGAGACATGTCATCTCTGTGACCAGAACATGTCGGAAATATACGTATATATACACCCGCCGAAATGTCACAAGGTATGCGAAGTCAAAACCAGAGGACGATGTGACTGGCGGGATCACGCGCGCTCGCGGTCTGATGCCTGCCGTGCGGGCTTGCGCGCCACGCCGACCCAGGCGGCTGACGGGCGGGATGCCTCTTCCGGCGAGTCGGGCCGCCACTGCGACGGGGGGACCAGGCCGGGTGGAAGAAGGTCCAGCCCGGCGAAGAACCGCTCGACGGCGCCGTGGGTGCGCAGCGTTCGCTGTTGCTCCATCGCCCGATTCAGCCGGGCCATGGCTTCCGGGGCCCCAGCGTATTGGTCAATCGCAGGGTGGCAGAGCATCAGGTAGCTTCCAGCGGGCATTTGGGCCATGAGCCGCGCCACGATGCCGTGCGGGTCCTCCGCGTCGGAGATGAGATGCAGGACAGCGATCAGCATGACGGCAACAGGCTGGGCGAAGTCCAGTTTCCGTGCGGCCGTGGCCAGTAGCTCTTCCGGGTGCCGAAGGTCGGCTACCGCGTAACCGCACCCGTCGATGTCGCTCGTCAGCCTCGCGATGATGTGGTTGCCGACCGCCGGGTCGTTGTCCATGTACAGGACACGGGACTGCGGGGAGACGGCGAGGGCCACCTCATGAGTGTTGGCGTTGCCCGCCGCCGGCAGGCCCGCGCCGATGTCGAGAAACTGCCGGACGCCCTCCCGGGCGGCGACGAACCGCACCGCCCGGACAAGGAACGCGCGGGTGGCCCGGGCCGAGGACGCGATGTCCGGATACGCCTCGAGGGCGTCCGCGCCCGCGGCGCGATCGGCCGCGAAATTATCCTTCCCGCCTAGCCAGAAATCGTGCAAACGAGCAGAGCGAGGCTTAGACGGATCGAATTCCGGTATCTCGTCACCCTCGACCGCGCTTGCTGCCATGGCCACAAAATATCAGGATCTGTCGGCGTCGGCGTCGGCGTCGGCGTCGGCGTCGGCGTCCGCGTCCGCGTCGGGGTCTGTGCGGGAACCCCGCCCCCTGTAACGGGGCTCCCACTGGACGGAGTACGCGGGTGCCGAACCTAATACGCCTTTCTTATGACGTATCAGAACCAGCGTGACCCCCCTCCGCGTAGATAAAAGCGAGTAACGATTCGTTGCACTGCCACCCGTGGAGGCGCAGGATATGTTGGCAGCGGAGGCCAGTCATGCGTGACGATCCGTCCGTCATCGCGCTGGTCGAGCGTGCGGTGAACAGAGATCAGACCGCGTGGAACGACATCGTGGAACGATACGCGCCGCTCGTGTGGTCCGTCTGCGCGCGTTACCGGCTGAACGAGCAGGACATCGAGGATGTAGGGCAGACCGTATGGCTGCTGCTGGTCGAGCACCTGAGGGCGCTGCGCGAACCCGCCGCGCTGCCCGGCTGGCTGGCGACAACCACTCATCGTGAATGCCAGCGCGCGCTGACCACGGCCCGCAAGACCGAGGATGCGGGGACGAAGCTAGATGACGCGCTTGCCGTCGTGGATGGCGCGCTGATCGAGCAGGAGATCCTGGCGGCCGAACGGAATGCGGCACTGCGCCTCGCCCTCCGCGAACTTCCGCCCCGTTGCCAGCAGTTGCTGGCGATGCTGATCAGCGACCCGCCCTACTCGTATGCCGAGATCAGCGCCGCGATGGAGATCCCGATGGGGAGCATCGGCCCGCAGCGATCCCGGTGCCTGGAACGTCTGCGCCGCACAGCCGCACTCGCGCGGTTCAGTGCGGGTGAGATGCGAGTCAACAGCACGGGAGGGGAGTAACGTGCGTGACGATTGGGATGATGAGGGGCTCCTGGAGGCATTGCGCGAATCGGTACGGGTACGGCTCGCCGTTCCGCCGTGGTTTGCGCAGACCGCCAGGAATGCCTATGCCTGGTTCGATATCGACGCCCAGCTGGCGCAGCTGACGTACGACTCCAGTCACGACAAGGAGCTGGAAACCACCCTGCGGTCGGTGAGCCTCCGATCGGAACCGGCCTCGATCCGCGCGCTGACTTTCACCTCAGCGCGGCTGGCCATCGAGCTGGAGGTAACCGCGGACTCGCTGATCGGCCAGATCGTCCCGCCGCGGCAGGGGAGCCTCGAGCAGGAATCCAGGAGCGGCGAGACCGCCACCGTCTCGATCGACGAGATCGGCTGTTTCTGGATTCAGCCCGTGCCAGACGGACCGTTCCGGCTGCGCTGCCGGACCGAAGATGGCCTCGAGGTCGTGACGAACTGGTTCACGCTGTAGCTGCTGTGGCGCGGCTCAGCCTGCTCCGAGCGTGATGAGGGAGGCCGCGGTCGCCTGCAGCACAGGGTCGCTGGTCAGCTCGCGGCGCACGTCGCACATCGACTCCGCGAGGTTCCGGCCGGCTCGCAGGTGCTTGTGCAGGCTGACCATGACGGGCACGACGGCATGGTCATTGAGCGGCAAGGTCGCGGCGACGATCCCGGCCGTGCCGAGCGGTAGCAGGCTGCTGACCAGGCCGAGCAGCTCGTCGGACCCGGCCGGCGCCAGGGCGCCGGAGTCGCAGCTCGACAGGATCATCCGGTACGGTGCCTGCCGCAGCTGTTCGAAGTCATAGACGGTCAGCGGCCCGTCGTGCATACGCAACGAGGAGAACAGCGGGCTGTCCGCACGGAAAACCCCGTGCGCGGCAACGTGCGCCAGCCATGCCCCGTCAAGCTCGTACAATACTTTCTCGGCGGTGGCCTCGGGGCCCGTCAGCACCGTTGCGTCGTCGTACAGCCTCGCCACCGCGGGTACCTCGGCTCCGTCCGAGGCAAGGCCAGGTCCCCTGGCCAAGGTCACGTTGCGGCGTCCCGGTTCCGCCGCGGTGTGCGCGCGCATCCATGCCGCCGCCGACGGAGCGACGCTGACCACGCGATCGCGCAGGACGGGCAGCAACCCCCACGGGATCGCGTGCAGCTTGCCGGACGGGACGATTACCAGGGGCCCGTCACCCAGGTGGCGGATCGCCGGGCCGAGAAGTGCCTGTTGCAGCCTGGGTCCAGTCGCCGCCAGGATGGCCAGCGCGCTCTCCGTGTCGTCCGCTGGCCGGCTGCGCGCGATGCGGCGCAGGGCGAACCGCGCGAAGTCCGCGGCTCGGATGGCGTCAGCGGCCTGCCCGGCGACGTACTGCCGAACCTTGCCTGCGCCGCAAGCCAGCACGTACATGGTGCCGTCGACCTCGACGATCTCGATCAGCTGGGCCGTGCCGAGTTCGTCGAGCAGGTCCGCGGGGTTGAACACCGTGCAGGCCGCGGCGCCGCCGGGCGCGCGCAGCGTGCTCGCGCGCACCGTGTTCTCCAGTCTTCGCTGCTCCCGACGCAGCGTCGCCTGGGGTTTTCCTTCGCTCGCCGCGCTCTCGAGTCGTCTCGTCACATCCCGCAACGCGGCGAGGGCGGCCTGCAGTTCCGCGTCAGCGACCGGACGAACGGCGGGGACGGCCAGGGCGGTCGCGCGCCACCGTTCGCTCCAGGAGAGCAGGAGTCGCGGGCGGCCGGCCCGCACCGCGTAGCGTTGCGCGAGCGTGGCTAGTTCGGCGCCGTGCGCGCTTGCCTGCGCCCGGAGCTCGGATGAGCCGGAGCTGAGCCGGTGCTCGTCCAGCACGGCGAGCCCGTGGCGGCAGGCGGACAGCAGCCGGCGCGGGTTACTGGCGGCTTGCGCCCGCAGCGCCTCGCCGAGCCAGCCCGCGGCGCGGGACATCGGGCTGCCACGACGTCGGCTGGACGCCGCGGCGAGGAGGTGCCGTTCGGCCTGGTCGTGACGGCCGAGTTCCAGCGCCATCCGGCCCGCCAGCAGGTGCGCCTGCGTGGCGTCACCGGCGCCGAGCGCGTCCAGCCGGGTGGCGGCCCGGTTCGCTTCCCGCAGCAGCGTCGGCGAGATGGAGCCCGCCGCGAAGCGGGCCTGGACGAGTACTCGCGCGGCGTGCGCCTGCCACCATGCGCTCTGCTGTGACCGGAACAGCCGGTACGCGGCCTGCGCCCAGTCCTGAGCGGTCTGCGGCCGCGCCGCCGCCAGCGCGCAGTTGGCCGCCGTCAGCAGCAGCTCGGCCTTCCTTGTGGACTGGCCGCGGCGGTGCTCGATGCCGCGAACGGCAGAGTCTGCTTCGGCCAGCGCGTCGCCGGCCAGCCCGGCTGCCAGCAAGACGGCGCACCGATCGGTAGCCAGCGACGGGATCGACACGTTGAGCGTCCGGTAGCCGGAGGCGGCCATGTCGAGGTGGGAGAGTGCCGTCGGGAGGTCTCCGGAGTAGAAAGCGGCCACGCCACGGTTGTGCAGGGTATAGATCGCTTCCAGCTCCTGCCCGGCCTCGGTGAACAACTGCCCGGCGGAAGCGAAGTCAGCGTCGGCCCGTCTTGTTGACCCCACCGCCAGGTAGACGATGGCGCGGGCGTTGAGCGCGCGAGCCGTCCACAGCAGGTCGCCCGCCCGGCGGAGCACGTGAGCCGATTGCCGGAGATCATCCAAGGCCGCCGGATAGCGGCCTAGGGCGTACCGCATCATCCCGCGCCGGACCTGCACCTGTGCCGCCAGCACGCCGTTGGACCGCTGGAACGCGCGGTCGAGTGCGATCAGCCCGGCTGCCGTTCGCCCGGCGTAAACCAGCGCGACCCCGAGCGTCGCTAGCACATCTGCTTCGCGGTCGGCCTGGCCGCTCCGGCGCGCCTGGCGCAATGCCTTGTGCAGCTCACGCACTCCGGCCTCGACGTCACCGAACTCACGGAGCACGATCCCCACGGCCTGATGCGCCACCGACGAGTCATAGTGGTCCGGCCGTCTGGCCAGCACAGCACGGGCCCTGGCCAGCGCCTCCCTGGGGCGTGACAAGGCCAGTGCAAGCAGGCCGTCGACATCGCGCGTGACTGGCGCGATCGCACGGGTACCCCCGGCCACGCAAAACGATTGTAGGCGTCTGAATCCCTCTAGATTCCTGTATTAAAAGGACTTTCCGGCCGCTCCGTACTAGCGTCCGAGTCCGCGGGCTACTGCGGGGGCGCTCGCGGGCTCGTGACCCATAGGTTCCGGCGATGATCAGAGCGTGCGGAGGCGCGTCGTGCTAGGAGAGAACGGCCCGGATCAGGATCTGGACCCCGTCGTAGCCGACCAGGTCGACTACATCGTCTCGGCCTTCGGCAAGCGGGGGACCGCTATCGGTGTCGCCGCCGCCGACGGCGGGGTCAGCTACATGTACGCCGAAGGTCATCTGATCGTTCAGGAGGAGCATCTCGGACGGGTACAGCAGATGCTGCCGCAGCCGTGCACGGCGGAACGAATCGTCCCTGGCATCATGCTGGTTCGGATGCGCGAGGACCTATCCTCCGGCCAGCCCACTGTTCGCGACCTGCTGCTGCGAATCGACGCCGAGCTCGGCGAGGGAATCGCTACCCCCAACCAGGTACTGACCGTCGCGCCGGTGTATGGCCCGTGCCCGGCCACCGAACCGCAGGAGGTGTACGACGGGACGGAACCGAGCCCGTCCGTCGACGTGGACAACGGCGGGGCCGGGGTGCTGATCTACGTGGCCGACACCGGCCTGCTCGAGGGTGCGGAGACCGCCGCCCCGTGGTTGAGCGGTGTCCAGGGAGACCCGGATCCGCTGCCCAAACCGCTGCCCGACGGCACCCAGCCGATCCCTCCGTACGCCGGACATGGCACGTTCGTGGCCGGTGTGACCCGGTGCGTGGCGCCGCGGGCCGACGTCTACGTCGCGAACGTATTCAACGTCGCGGGCAGCGCGCTTGAGACGGACTTCGTGTGCAAGCTCGACGCGGCGCTCGACCTCGGCGTCGACATCTTCAACCTGTCGATAACGGCGCCCACCAGGAACGACCTCCCGCTGGCCGCGTTCGGGGCCTGGCTGGAGCGGGTGCGCCAGTACAAGGGCGTAGTGTGCGTCGTCGCGGCGGGCAACAACGGCTCCCGGCTGCCGCACTGGCCGGCCGCTTACCCGGGAATGGTCTCCGTCGGCGCGCTCGCGGCCGATTGGCGCAGCCGCGCCGACTTCAGCAACTACGGCGGCTGGGTTGACGTATACGCGCCAGGCCGGGGCCTCATCAACGCGTACGCCACCGGCACCTACACCTGCCGGGTCGCGCCGTACGCGGGGCAGGCGCGGAAGTTCTACGGCATGGCCAGGTGGAACGGCACGTCCTTCTCCACCCCCGTCGTGACGGGCCTGATCGCGGCCCGGATGTCCGGTACCGGCGAGAACGGCCAGCAGGCGGCCGCGGCTCTGCTCGCCGAGGCGCACGCCCACGCCATCCCCGGGGTAGGAGCCGTCCTGTTGCCGCGCCGGTAACCGCCCCGCGCCGCTAACCGCCCCGCGCCGGTAACCGCCCCGCGCCGCTAACCGCCCCGCGCCGGTAACCGCCCCGCGCCGGTAACCGCCCCGCGGCGCCGCCTACCAGTGACCGCGGCGGACTACCTCGGCGAAGGGACGGCGGTCGGGCTTGATGATCGGGCGCAGCGCGCGGTCGGCCGGGTAGCCGAGGCCGATGAGGAAGGCCACGTCGTGATCGTCGGGGACGCCGAGGATGGAGCGGGCCTTGTCCTGATCGCCAACCGATGAGTGGCCGGTGCCCACGCCTAGGTCGGCGGCCTCCACCATGATCGCGTAGGTCGCCTGCCCGAGGTCGTAGTAGCTGACGAGGCGCGTGCGGTCGTCGTCGTACTGCGGGATGACCAGGGCAATGGCCGCGGCCGCTCCCGCGATATGGCGAGCCCCGCGCCATACCGTCGAAAGCGCTTCTAGCTGGGACCGGTCCGTCACCACGATGAAGTCCCAGTGCTGCCGGTTACTGGCCGAGGGAGCCCGCCAGCCCGCTTCGGCGATCCGGAGCAGGTCGGCCTCCGGCACGGGGTCGGGCTTGTACGTGCGGACATTGCGCCGGGCGCGGATCGCGTCCCAGGTCTCCATGATTCCTCCCGCTAACATTGCAAATCACGTGATCTCGAAAATTGAAATTTACAGCAGCCATGGTCATTATTCAGGCTGGTAAGAGACCTGATCACCGGTCTCCCGTCTTGACGTTACGCCACGGCGGCGTGGATAGTCGCTGTGATCGTTCACTCCTCGCCGCGAAACTATCCACGCAAGGACGATTACTGTGCCCAGTTCCCCGCGCCAGACAATCCGTGTCGCGCTCGCGGCGTCGGCAATTGTCCTTTCCAGTTCCGTGTGCGCCCTCGCTTTTCAGGCTTCGCCAGCACTGGCCGCCGACAGCGCCTCGATAAACGGTGCCACGACCTATCAGACCATGGCCGGTTTCGGCTTCGCGGAAGCTTTTGGCGAGGCGGCGGACGTGATGAACGCGCCGTCGTCGGAACAGCAGCAGGCGCTCAATTTGCTGATGAGCACGTCCAGCGGTGCCGGGCTGGACATTATCCGCAACGAGATCAGCGCCGACTCGGGCACCACCATCGAGCCGAACAGCCCGGGCAGCCCCAGCGCGGCCCCGACCTATGTCTCGCTGGCCTCGATCGACCAGGATCAGGGGCAGTTGTGGTTCGACCAGCAGGCGAAGGCCAACTATGGGGTGAGCGACTTCTTCGCCGATGCGTGGAGCGCCCCGGCGTTCATGAAGACCAATGACTCGCAGGACAATGGCGGCGAGGTCTGCGGGGTCTCCGGTGCTAGCTGCAGCAGTGGCGACTGGCGGCAAGCGTACGCCAACTACCTGGTGCAGTACGCCGAGGATTACGCCGCGGCCGGGGTGCCGCTGGCCTACATCGGGCCGACCAACGAGCCCGACTTCAGCGCCAGCTATGACAGCATGACGATGACCGGGGCACAGGTGGCGAGCCTGCTGGATGTGGTCGGTCCAACGGTCAAGAGTTCGGGTCTGTCCACGCAGGTCGAGTGCTGCGCGGCGACCGGCTGGCCGAACTCGGCCTCGTACGCCTCGGCGATCGAGGCGGATCCGACCGCCCTGGCCGACACCGCGGTGTTCTCCAGCCACGGCTACAGTGGCGCGCCCACCACGCCGCTAGCGGGCTGGACCAAGCCCGTGTGGCAAACCGAATGGTTCGGCAATGACAGCAGCTCATGGGATCCGGCGTGGGACGACGGCACCGCTGACTCCGGGCTGACCTGGGCGCAGAACATCTACCAGGGCCTGACCGGGGCGAACCTGAGCACGTTCCTGTTCTGGGAAGGCGCCGACCCCAACAACGGCAACGGCGGCCTGGTATACCTCCAGAGCAATGGCACGGCCGCGGCGTCGGGCCGGCTCTGGGCGTTCGCGAACTACAGCCGTTACATCCGGCCCGGCGCGGTCCGGATCGGCTCGACCAGTTCCAACAGCGGCGTCGACATCTCCGCCTACAAGAACACCAATGGCACGATAGCCGTGGTGGCGCTGAACACCCTCAGCAGTGCCGACACGATCAACTACACGACATCGGGCATCGGCGGCACCAGCGGCACCGTCACTCCATGGCTGACCAACGCCTCCAACGACGTGGCGGCGCAGACGGCGATCAGCCTGTCCGGCGGCGCGTTCAGTGCTACGATCCCGGCCCGCTCCCTCGTCACCTACGTCATCAACCCGTCCAGCGGCACGGGGAACACGATAATCATCAAGAACCCGGGCAACCAGACCGGGACGGTCGGCACGCCGGTGAGCCTGCCGATTTCTGCGACTGATTCGTCGTCAAGCGCGACGCTGGTCTTCAGCGTGGCGGGCCTCCCGGCGGGCCTGTCGATAAACACGTCGACCGGCCTGATCAGCGGTACGCCCACGACGGCGGGCACCAACTCGGTCACGATCACGGCCAGCGATAACACCGGCGCGTCCGCATCGGCGGCGTTCACCTGGACGATCCTCGTCGAGCCCATCTTTGCGATCACCAACCCGGGTCCGCAAAGCAGCACGGTTGGCACGCCCGTCTCGTTGCAGATCCAGGCCGAGGACCCGGGCGAGACGCTGACCTACACTGCCACCAACCTGCCCGCGGGCCTGTCGATCGGCTCCGCTACCGGTCTGATCAGCGGCACGCCCACCACGGCCGGGACATCCTCGGTCACGGTGACCGCCACCGACCCCACCGGCGCGTCCGGGTCCGCGGCGTTCACCTGGACGGTCGCCCCGGCGAGCACCGGCGGTTCGTGCAAGGTCGTCTACACCGGCAACAGCCAGTGGCCGGGTGGCTTCACCGCACAGGTCGTGATCACCAACACCGGCTCAAGCGCGATCTCCAGCTGGAGCCTGGTGTTCACCTTCCCCGGCGACCAGAAGATCACCGACAACTTTAACGGCGGGTTCAGCCAGTCCGGCGAGACCGCGACGCTGACCAACGCCAGCTACAACGGCTCCATCGCCGCTGGCGGCTCCGTGACTGACGGCTTCCAGGGCACCTGGACCAACAGCAACGCGACGCCGACCGCCTTCACCCTCAACGGCGCCACCTGCACCACGTAGTCAGCGCCCGGCCCACCGTTCGGAAAATCAAATTCTTTTATCCGAACGGAGGCGGGGTGACTCCCCACGATCCCATGCTCCGTTCCCCGGCGGCCCGACCGCCGTCGGTCTCCAGCCGAAAGGTCAACTCTCCGGCCGACCGGCACCCGCCGCGTTTCGCGGACACGTTTCACCCCGGGCTCATTGCGGAATGGCGCGGCGTGCCCCGCGTCTCCTACGAAAGTGACCGGTGAGACAGCCGCGCCTGAAAAGCAGAAACGCCGCTAGCGGTGACCGCACCGGGTGACCGCACCCGGGCGCCGTAACGGCTCCGCACCCGTCAGCACGTGATCCCGCCAGTTACATCAGCCTCTGCCGTCCACTTTACATACCTTACGACCAAAACACTGGGTATATATATACCGATATATCCGATATATTCCGGTCATAGAGTGCGCTAAGTCAGGCGCGCGAGTGCCCGGAGCGCGAGGGCGGTGACGGCGGGCTCGAGGCCGGCGGGCCTGGCGGCCGCGCGCATCCGGCGAGCGGACAGGACGCGTCGGCGGCGATGTCGTCGGTCACCTCGACGGTACGCATGGGCCAAGAGATCTGGGGCACCGTCGTGCTCGCAGGCGAAGCGCGGGATGTGGCAGGGTTTTGGTGTGAGCGTCAGCGTGGTAAGTCCGGTTTTCATCGGCCGCCTGCAGGAGATGGCGTCGCTGTCCGAGCCGTTGCAGCGGTCCCAGGACGGCGAACCCGCTATCGCGCTGGTCGGCGGGGAGGCGGGGGTCGGCAAGACCCGGCTGGTGGGCGAGCTGACGGAGGCGGCGTTGGCCGCCGGATTCCAGGTGCTGACGGGGCAGTGCATTGAACTGGGGGCGGAAGGGCTGCCGCTGGCCCCCCTGGTGGACGCGCTGCGGTCGCTGGCCCGCGCTACGCCCGGCGACGAACTCGGTGAGCTGCTCGGCCCGGCCGGGCCGGGGCTGGCCCGGCTGCTTCCCGAGCTTGCCCCTGGCGCCATCCCCGCGTGGGATGACGGTCTGCAGGCGAGTCAGTTGCTGGAGCTGGTGCTCGGGCTGCTGGTGCGGCTGAGCGCGGCGCGGCCGGTGCTGTTCGCCATCGAGGACCTGCACTGGGCCGACCAGTCGACGCTGGACCTGGCCGCGTTCCTGGTCAGGGCGCTGCGGGCGGTCCCGGTCCTGCTGGTGATCACCTATCGCTCCGATGAGCTGCAGCGCCGTCACCCGCTGCGGCCGCTGCTGTCCAGCTGGGAGAGGCTCCGGTCGGTGCATCACATCGAGCTGCGCAGGTTCGGCCGCGATGAGGTCGGTGCCCAGCTGGCGGCGATCTTGGACGGTGAGCCGTCTCCGGGCGTGGTGGATGAGGTGTTCGACCGCTCCGGTGGGAATGCGTACCTCGTCGAGGAGATCGCCGGTGTGGTCAGGGACGGCGGGGACCCCGGCGACCTGCCGCCGTCGCTGCGGGATGTGCTGTTGAGCAGGGTGGACGCGGTCAGCCCGGCCGCGCAGCGGCTGCTGCGCACCGCCTCGGTGTCCGGGCGGGTGGTGCCGGACCGGCTGCTGGCCCTGGTGGCCGGGATGGGCGAGGAGGAGTTGTTCGCGGCGCTGCGCGAAGCGGTCGACAGCCACCTGCTGCTTGTGGACCATACCGGGCACAGCTACGCGTTCCGGCACGCGCTGACCAGGGACGCGGTGTACGACGACATCCTGCCGGGGGAGCGGGGGCGACTGCACGCGGCCTACGGGGAGGCGCTGGAACGCGACCGGACGCTGGTGGGCGATCCCGCCGCGGTGCCGGCGCTGCTGGCGCATCACTGGTATGCCGCGCTCGACCTGCCGCGGGCGCTGCCCGCCGCGATCGAGGCGGCCGCCGGCGCGAACGCCTCCTACGCGCCGGCCGAGGCGCTGCGCCACCTGGAGCGGGCGCTGGAGATCTGGCCCCGGGTGGCCGACGCGGCGCAGCGCACCGGTCTGGACCTGGCGGAGGTGAATCGGCTGGCCGTCGAGGCCGCCTACCGGTCCGGCGCGGTCGGCCGGTCGCTGTCCATGCTGGACGCGCTGCTGGCCGGGCTGCCGCCGGACTTTGACCCGGTGCGGCGGGCGCTGCTCCTGGAACGGCGCGGGCATGCGCTACTTGACGCCAGCCCGGTCGAGGCGGTGGCGGCGCTGCGGGAAGCGCTGGCCCTGCTGCCGCCCGAGCCGGCCACCCGCGCGCACGCGACCGTGCTCGCCTCGCTGGCCCGCGCGCTGATGCATGCCGCGGACATGGCGGCGGCGGCGGAGACGGCGAGGCGAGCGGTGACCGCTGCCCGGGCCACCGGGACGAAGGACGCGGAGGCCTATGCCTTCCTCACGCTCGGGTCGGCCACCAGCTACCTCGGCCGGGGCGAAGACGGTCTGGGTTTTCTGCGGGAGGCCCTGCGGCTGGCACTCGGCATCGACGCCCCGATGACGGCCATGATCGGCTACATCAACGTGTCCGACGTGCTGGAGTACCTGGGGCGGCATGAGGAGGCCGCCGAGACCGCGGCCGAGGGGCTCGACCTGGCCCGGCAGGTGGGCCTGGCCCGCTCGGACGGCATGTACCTGCTGATGAACCAGGCGGAGCCGCTGCTCCGGCTGGGCCGCTGGGCTGAGGCCGAGCAGGTGCTCGCCGAGGGACTGGCCCTCCTGCCGGAGGGGGTGTTCGCCGGCGGCCTTGAGCTATGGCGGGCGGAGCTGGCCGCGATGCGCGGCCAGCTCGATGCCGCGGACGCCGTGCTGCGCAGTGTGCGCCCGGTGCTCGGCGACACGGCCGATTACCAGTTCCTCCAGCTGATGAACTACGTCGGCGCGCTGATCGCCCTCGGCCGGGGCGACCGGCCGGCCGCGCGCGATATCGTCGCGGTCGGGCTTGATGGCGGGCCAGGCACGTGGGGCGCGCGGTATGCCTGGCCGCTGCTGTGGCTGGGAACGCGGGCCGAGGCCGATGAGGCGACACTGGCCCGTGACCGTCGCGAGGAGATCCCCGAATCCAGCCGGCGGCGCAGCGCGGAACTGGCCGCCCAAACCGAAGGACTTTCGGCGGCTACCCCGGCCACCCTTGGCTACCAGGCACTGACGGCCGCCGAGCAGGCCCGGGCGGCGGCCGGCGCCGGCGGTCCCGGCCCGTGGGCGGCGGCCGTCGCCGCCTGGCGCGCCGCGCGCGAGCCCTACCCGCTGGCATACGCACTGCTGCGGCTGGCCGAGGCGTATATGGTCGCCGATGACCGCGCCTCCGCGGCCGCTGCCGTCCAGGAAGCGTACGCGACCGCCGACCGGCTCGGGGCGCAGCCGATCGCCGCCGGGGCCGCGGCCCTTGCCCGCCGGGCACGGCTGACCCTGGTGCCGGTGACGGATGACGGCGAGCAGGCGCCAGCGGCGGCAACGGCCGGGGGCTCGGCCGGCGAGTCGGCCGTCGACGAACTGGCCCGGTTCGGGCTCACCGACCGCGAGCGCGAAGTGCTGCTGCTGCTGGCCGCCGGCCGGTCTAACCCGGAGATCGCGCAGGCCCTGTTCATCAGCCCCAAGACTGCCAGCGTGCACGTGTCCAACATCCTGGCCAAGCTCGGCGTCAGCCGCAGGGTGGAAGCCGCCGCGATCGCGCACCGGCTCGGAGTCGCCGGCCAGGCCTGAGCGGATGCCGCGGCCTGACCAAGGCGGGTGGTCCGGAATCTAAGGAGCCGGACTGGCCGTAGGCTGGGGCACGGACTCGGAGCCGCGAGAGGAGGCCCGCGTGCCGTACGTCGACAGTGGCGAGGCGAAGATCTGGTACATCGGGCAGGGGAAAGGGTTTCCCATGCTGACGCTGGCGCCAGGCGGGATGCGGTCGAGCGTGCCGCTGTGGGAGGTGGCGGCGATCAACCCGCTGACCGCGTACGCCGGGCAGTATCAGATGATCGCGATGGACCAGCGCAACGCCGGCCAGTCCACCGGCCCGCTTGAGACCGGGGACCCGTGGGGCGCCTACGCGGGCGACCAGTTGGCGCTCATGGATCATCTCGGCATCGACCGGTTCCTGGTGTTCGGCTGCTGCATCGGCGGTCCGTTCATCCTGAAGCTGCTCGAACTCGCGCCGGAACGAGTCGTCGCGGCCGTCCTCGAGCAGCCGGTCGGGATCATCGAGAGCAACCGGGAGCTCTTTGACAACATCTGGAAGCAGTGGCGTGAGCAGCTCATGAGCAAGCGCGACGATCTCGGCAGCGACGAGATCGAGGCGTTCGCCACCACGATGTGGGCTCCCGACTTCGCCGTCAGCGTGACCCGGGACCAGGTGCGGTCCTTCCGCACGCCAATGCTCGTCCTCCCCGGAGTCGATGAGTACCACCCGACAAAGACCGGCCGCGAGATCGCCGCACTCGCGCCGGCCGCCGAGCTGCTCGAGCCGTGGAAGGATCCCGAGCATCTTCCCGCCGCCACCGAAGCGGTCGGCCGGTTCCTCCGAGACCACACCCCGCGCTAGCGGTGCCGGGTCAGCTCGATGAGCCGTACTGAATCGGCACGGTGATGACCTGCGTGCTGCTCCACGCGCCGGTCGTCGTCAGCCGGTAGATCGTCAGCTTCGCGCCGGATACGGCCAGCGCCTCAAGGACGCCGCCGGGCAACGCGGCGAGGGCGACCGTTCCGGGCGGCGGCGCGGTCAGCATGCGCCAGGGACCTCCCGGTCCGGAGATGAGGGCGGCGCGGTTCCCCGCCAGCAGCACCCAGACGGTGCCGCCGGGGCCGGTGCCGGAACTGAGCACCTGCGCCGTCCCCGTCAGCGGGGCCGAGGTGGTCCAGCCGGTGTTGTCGACGGTCCAGGAGGGGCCGGTCCACGCGGCGACCAAGGCCGCCGCCCGGGCCGCCGGTTTGGAACAGCGCGGTATCGCCTGACCTGGCGCCGGACAGCCTCAGCACCCGGGCCAGCTGCCCGCCCGCGGCGGATGAGGCTATCGCGCCGGGTGCAGCCAGCCGCTCCCAGCTAGCAGCGGACACGGACGTCCCGCCAGACGCGGACGCCTGGTCCACGGCGCCGTCGCTGAGCAGGGCCAGCATCGTGCTCGTGTCGTCACCAGCCAGCGCGTCCGGGACACGGGCGACCGGGGCGTCGAGCAGCCCGGTGGCCCACGCCTTCCCGCCGTCGGTGGTGGCGGCGAGCGGGGAGAAGGTCAGGCCCTGGCTCGGCCGGAACGCGACCGTGATCGAGGCACCCGCCCCGGTCGCGACCAGGCCGCCGTTGTCGGCGACGCCGGGCGGCGTCACCAGCTGCCACTGAGCGCTCCCAGCCTGGCGGGTAAACAGCTCCCAGAATTGGTTCTCATCGGCGGCGGCGCCGCCCATGGGCAGGATCGCCCACGCCGCACCCCCGCTTGCCACGGCCGAACTCGCCGCCATCGAGGTGGCAAGCGGCGCCGACGCCGCGGTGCCGGACGGCGTCGCGGCGGCATGCGTCCCGGCGGACGCGCAGCCCGCGAGCAGGCCCATGCCGGTCACCAGGACGGCCCATCGCGCGGTCATCACTGGCTCAGCGCCTGCCGCGCGCCCGCGGCGAGCAGCCCGGCCCATGAGGACTGCGTGCTCGTGGTGCCCGGGCCGGGGTCGGCGTCGAGCTCCTGGCGGATGGCGCCGTAGCGGTCGATGACGATCGCGATGTCGTTGTGCGCACTCATCGCGCCGGCCGGCAGGTCTTGCACGGTGACGCCGTACTGGTTCCATATCTGCCGCAGTTCGGGCAGCGTTCCGGTGAGGTACTCCCAGTTCGGCACGGTGTTCAGGCCTTCCTGCGCGGTGAATGCCCGGGTGAACCTGCTGCTGTAGTAGGCGGGGTTGGCGGCGATAGCGACCAGTTCCACCTGGCGGTCCTGCGCGCCGAGCAGCGTTCCCGCGTACTTGAACTCTTGGGCGATGAGGGGGCAGTCGGTTGTGCAGACCGGATCGAGGAAGGTCAGCAGCACGACCTTGCCCCGCAGGCTGGCCAGCGTGACCGTCCGGCCGTGGGTGTCGGTCAGCCCGAACGCGGGCGCGAGCATATCCAGCGGCGGAGAGTAGCCGGCGATCGCCTCGGCGAGGATCGGGTCAGCGGTCCGGTCGGCCGACGCCGCCGCCATCGGGGCGGCGCCGATCAGCACCACGGCGATGGCGCCGAGGGCGGCGACGGAACTGGTGGTGAGGCGGGCAGCCAGCGCGGCGACCTTCGGCCGGCCCGCCGGCTCGGCCGTTTCGACCGCAACCGTCGCCTCCGTCGCCTCCGCCGTCTCCGTCGTCTCCGCCGTCTCGCCCTCCGCCCGCGGCCGGGTGAGCGCGAAGTACCCCCCGGCCAGCAGCGCGATCGTGGGGATCATGCTGTTCGGGTCGGTGCCCAGCCCGCCGAGGAAGCCGAAGTCCTGTACCAGCACCCAGACGGCCAGGCACAGCACCGTGGCGGCGATCACCGCCGCCTTGGCCAGCCGAGGTCGCCCGGTAAGCAGGCCCGCGCCGATCGCGGCCAGCGCGATCACCACGAACAGGTTCACCGCGAATCCGTCCGCGGCGTCGAAGGACCCGAACGCGGACACCATGGCCGACAGGAAATGCGGCTGGGAGGTCTGCGCCATCCCGGCGACCATCGCCGACAAGCTGCCCCGGCCTGGCCAGGCTTGCAGCACCGCCATGCCGATGAAATACACCCCGGCGCCGGCGAGCAGCAGCCGTCCGGTGCGCCGCGTCCGCCACGCCCGCGGCGGCAGCGCGATCAGCGCGCCCGCCACGCAGTACAGCAGCACCGCGCCCGGCGCCCCGGTCAGCCAGGAAAGACCAGGGGCGAAGATGCCGCCGAACGCCCAGACCACCAGGCCCCACCCCACGCTGGCCAGCCCGGCCACGCGTGACCACCAGCCGCGTGCCGCTACCAGCAGCCACATCCCGAGCCCGACCTGGATCCACACGGCCGCGGAGCCGGCCTGCACCGGATGGTATGACCAGCTGGTGCCGCCCCAGTTGACCAGGTCCTGCACCCAGCCCGGCGAGGCTTGCGCGGCGGGCGCGATGACCTGCGAGGGCAGGCCGACGGCCATCTTCGGCTGCGCCTCGCCTTACGCCACGGCCGCGGCGGGACCGGAGGACGGCGGCCGCCGTTCGTCGGGCCACTCCTGGGACTCGTCCGGCTCCTGTACCTGCCCGGCGGGCACGGCCGTCTGCGGACCATACGCGACTGGCCCGACGGGCACGGTTCGCGCCTGCCAGAACAGCAGCGCCGCGCCGGCCACGGCGACCAGGTGCTGCGCCTCGTCGGCGCCGAACGTCTGCCCCGCGATCATGTCCGCGATGGCGGTGCCCGCCAGGCCGAGCGCGGCGATCACGCACGGCCAGGCCAGCCCGGCCGACAGCCGTGGCCGGACCGCGCCCACTAGGAAGGCGATCGCCAGCGCCAGGTCGAATGAGCCCAGCTCGTGCGCCGCGTGCGTGCCGGCGTCGTGATCGTGGCCGAGGATCAGCAGCGGCACAGTGATAGCGAGCTGAGCAAGCGCGGCCACTACCAGCCCGGCTCGCAGCGCCGCCGGACGCTGCCCGGGGCTGCCCGCCGCCGGGAGCGCCGCCAGCACGCCGGGCGCCAGGTCATGATCGAGCGCGAGCCCGCCCAGCCTTGCCCGCCGGGTCACCACGTGTGCCCGCTGTTCAAACGCCCGGCAGTCCGCGCAATTGTCCAGGTGCCCGCGCAGCAGGTCGCCGGGCACGCCAGGGTCTTCCCCGTCCAGGCGGGCCGAGACGGCCATCCGCGCACTGTCGCAGTCCATGTCCCAGTAGTGCCGCCAAAGTAGCGGAAAGTTCCCGGGACCGCGCGACCTCCCAGCCGGAGATCTACAAGATCCAGAAGCCCTATACAGAACGAGTGGTGGCGACTCCCCAGCGGCAGCTGCTTCGAGTACTTACGGAGTACCGGGAGGGGTCACCTGCGCCTTGATGGTGACCGTTCCAGCCTGGCGGAAGACCAGCGTGAGCGGCACGTCCTTAGTGGCCTCGTACGGCGACGGATTCTCCAGCACCACGTCGGCGGTCAGGGGGCTCAGCGTCAGCGTCCCGTTGCCGGGGATGACCAGGGCGGGCACTGCCACCCGCTTGCCCGCGAGCCCGGTGCGCGCGGTCAGCACGACGTGGCTGGCGATCGGGGTGCGTACCGCGACCAGTTCGTCCGGGCTGCCGGTCAGGTTGCGGACGGCGAGGTAGGTGTACGCCGCCCCCGCGGCGTCGGCCGTGTTGACGGTGAAGGCGCGCTGCGGCACGGCGGCCAGGGTGATCCTGAGCCGGACTGGGGTGAGTGTCCCGGCGCCGCGGGTCGCCACCCAGCCGGACAGCGCCGCGATCAGCACCACGGCGCAGATGACCGGCCCGGCCGCCGCCCGCGCGAGTTCGGCGAGCCAGCCGCCGCCCGCACGCCCGCGGGCCGTGGCGGGCGTCACCGCGCGGCCTCGAACCGGCGCAGCCGCAGGCTGTTGGCCACGACGATCAGCGAGCTGGCGGACATCGCGATCCCGGCGAACAGCGGGTTGAGATAGCCGAGGGCAGCCAGCGGGAGGCCGATCAGGTTGTAGCCGAACGCCCAGCCGAGGTTCACCCTGATCACCGTCCTCGTGGCGCGGGCCAGCCGCACGGCGTCGGCGATGCCCGCCGGGTCGCCGCTGACCAGCGTGAGGTCGGCGGCGCCGATCGCGACGTCGGTGCCGGTGCCGATCGCCATGCCGAGGTCGGCCCGGGCCAGCGCCGCCGCGTCGTTGACCCCGTCGCCCGCGAACGCGGCCCGCTGGCCGCCGTCCTGGAGCCGCTGGATGATTTCGGCCTTGCCTTCGGGCCGTACCCTGGCGAACACGTCCCCGTCCGCGATGCCCGCTTGCCGCGCGACCTGGCGGGCGGCCTGCTCGTTATCCCCGGTGAGCAAGACGGTGCGCAGACCAAGGCGGTGCAGGCTGGCGACCGCCGCCGCGGCGCCTGGCCTGAGCTGGTCGGCGACCGTAATCGCCGCCCGGGCCTGGCCGTCCCAGCCCACTAGCACGACGGTACGGCCGTGGTTTTCCTCCTCGGTCACCGCGGCGCTTAGCCCGGCGGGCACCTCGACGCCCAGCTCGCCGTAGAGGACCGGGCTTCCGACGGTGACCTGGCGGCCTTCGACGCTGCCCCGCACGCCGGCGCCGGGCAGCGCGGCGAAGCCGACGACCGGGAGCAGGCCCCCGAACCGGGCGGACGCCTCGCGGGCGATCGCCTGGCCGACCGGATGCTCGGAAGCGTCCTCGACCGCCCCGGCCAGCAGCAGCGCTTCCTTCTCATCGATGCCTGGTACGGTGCGTACAGCGGTAACCGTCATGATGCCCGCGGTCAGCGTGCCGGTCTTGTCCAGCGCGACGACCCTGATCTTGCCGGCGGCCTCGAGCGCGCGGGCGCTTTTGACGAGCACGCCAAGCTCGGCGCCGCGGCCGACGGCGGCCATCAGCGCGGCGGGCGTGGCCAGCCCGAGCGCGCACGGGCACGCGACGACGAGGACGGCCACGGCAGCGCTCCAGGCGGCGGCGCCGGGCAGCCCGGCCCCCAGCCAGAAACCCAGCGTCGCGCAGGCCAGGCTGATCACGCAAGGCACGAAGACAGCGGCGATCCGGTCAGCCAGCCGCTGCGCGCTCGCCTTGGTGCTCTGTGCGTGGCTGACCAGCCGGGTTATCTGCGCCAGCAGCGTGTCCGCGGCCACCCGGTCGGCGCGCACCACTAGCCGGCCGCTCATGTTCACGGTCCCGCCGGTCACAGCATCGCCCGGCCCCACCTCGGCGGGCATCGACTCACCGGTGACCAGTGACGCGTCCACTGCCGAGTTCCCTTCGGCCACGGTGCCGTCGGCGGCGAACTTCTCCCCCGGGCGAACCACGAACAACTCGCCTGCGGCCAGCTCGCCGGCCGGCACCCGCTGCTCGGCGCCGTCTCGCAGCACCGCGGCGCTTCCCGCGCCGAGCGCGGCCAGCGCGGTGAGCGCGGAGCCCGAATGGCCCCTGGCCCGCGCCTCCAGGTAGCGCCCGGCCAGCACTGCGGTGGTGACGCCCGCCGCGGCCTCGAAGTACAGGGTCATCCCGCTGGCCGAGGTGAACGTGAAGACGAACGGCATCCGCATCCCGGCCACACCCGCCCCGCCGAACACCAGCGCGTACACCGACCACCCGAACGAGGCGCCGACCGCCAGGCTGACCAGCGTGTCCATGGTGGCCGCGCCGTGACCCAGACCGCGCAGCGCGGTCCGGTGCAGCGGCCAGGCACCCCAGCCCGCCACCGGCGCGGTCAGCAGCAGGCTCACCCACTGCCAGCCCGTGAACTGGAACGCGGGCACCATGGCGAGCACGATCACCACGGCGGCCAGCGGAGCGCAGACGGCCAGCCTGCAGGCAAGGTCGCGCGCGACTGGATCGGCGCCGGCGCCGCCGTCGCCCGGCGGGGCGGGGAGGACGGCACCGTACCCCGTTGACTCGATCACGCCGATCAGCTCGGAAGTGTCCCGGCCGCCGACAGCGGCGAAGTAAGCTCGCCCGGTGGCGTAGTTGACCGTGGCCTGGACCCCGTCCAGCCGGTTCAGCCGTCGCTCGATCCGGGCCGCACACGCGCCGCAGGTCATCCCGGTGACGACGAGCTCCGCCTCCACCGTGCCCTCGGCCGAGGTGCCGGTACCGCTCACGGGGTGATGCCCATCTTCATGCCGCCCATCCCGGGGCTGCCCCCGCCGCCGTCGTACTGCACCTGGGAGTGGCTGGTGGTCACCGGCCCCAGCCGGGCGCCGGCCGCGTGCGCCCCGGCAAAGATCACCGCAAGCAGGATGAGAAAGCCGGCCAGCTTGATCGCGGGAGTCAACACATCTCCTCGTGCCGCAGTGACAAGACAATGGCAACCGAACGGCCAGTGGCGTCGGCCCAGCCTCGATCTAGATCATGATGAGGAGCATGAACGCCATGGTGGCCCCCATCGCGATCCGGCAGCCCACGGTGGTACCGGGCGACAGCAGCCAGGCGGCTTCCCCGGCGGACACGGTCTGGACAGGCGCGGTCCCGGTCTGCGCCGCCTGAGCGGGGTCCCCGTCGGACCCGACGGTGGCGGTGGCCGGGGCGCCCCGTTCGACGGTTGCCAGCGCCGGCACGCCGGCCGACGGCACGCGGGCCGCCGCGACGCCCGCGAGCGACAAGCTCGCGCCGGCCTGGCTGTACCGCTTCCCGGAGAGCTGGTCGAGGTCCCAGATGGTGTAGCCGATGAGGATCAGCGCGAAGGCGAAGGCCAGGGTTGGGTACTTCAGGGTCTGCATGGCGGTCCCGCCGCCCATGCCGCCAGTGCCCGATCCGTCCGAGACGGGCGCGGCCAGCGCGAGGAACATGTACAGCATCGCGGCGCTGTGCACCAGGTGCGGCGCGCAGTGCCCGCCGGCCAGAGCACGTACGCCGTTCGACCGAGCGTCCCGGAACACCCGGGAGCCGAACCACATCGTCAGCAGCGCGAAGATGACCTCCCATGCGCCGTGCGGCAGCGTGGTCAGGCCCGACACGAGCATGCCCGCCATCGCGATGCTCATGAACAGGTGCGACACGTCGGTGTCGGTGACGACGGCGCTCCGCCGCCATGGCCTGGCCAGGCCGAGCCGGACCGCGCTGACCGCCGCGACCGCCAACATGAGGGCGGCGAGGATGTCCAGTATCCAGGCGGGGGTCATCAGGCCGCCTTCCCTTCCGCGGCCTTGAGTCCGTCCGTCGATTTGAGCGGCCAGTAGCACAATGCGAGGAGCACCAGCGGCGGTCCGGAGTTAGGGTCGGTCCCCCCACCCGTCATGATCGTGCCGAACGCCTCGCCGAACACCCAGATGACCAAGGCCACCACGATCGCCAGCACCAGGGTTACCTCGGTCGCACGCGAGGGAAGGTACCCCCCGACAGCGATCAGGACGAGCGCCACCGCCAGCACGATCGAGGCGGCGAGTCCCTGGCCGGAGACCAGCGAGGCCGCGCTCCGGTCGAGTGCGGCGAGCCAGCCGGGGTTGCCGCTCTCCATGCCCGCGATCATGCCGCTGATCGCCTGCGGGGCCCGGTTGCCGGGAGTGAGCGTGAAGTAGGCCAGGCTGAGCCACAGCACGAGCCACAGGCCCCTGGCCACATGCACGCCCACGGCGCGGGCCGCCGTGAATGGAGCCGCGATGCCCCGGTCGGCTGGCCACAGCAGCACCGCGAGCAGCGCGTAGATGATCACAGCGCCGGGTGCGCCGTTGAGCGGGCTGGCCGCGCCGCTGAGCACCCCGCCCAGTCCCTCGCCGAACCACCACACGCCGAGCGACCAGGCTATCGAGACGGCGAGCGCGAGCCGCACCGTCGGGCGGAACGCGATACCGAGGCCGATCAGCAGCTGGATCGTCGCGAAGATCGTGTTGATCGCCGCGAGATGGTGCTCCACCAGGGTGGCGTCCCAGGTGATCGGCCGGGCGATGGCCGACGGATTGCCGGAGGCTGTCGCCGCCAGCATCTGGCCGAACGCCTTGGTGTACATGAACGACTGATACTGCAGCACGGCATCGAGCAGCCAGATGGCGGCGAGCCCGAGCTGCAGCGCCCGCCGCACGTCAAGCCTCGCCCCGGCCGGCTGGGCTTCGGTGCCCACCCTTCCGCGCCAGGCGGTGCGTCCGGCCGCGACGGCGACTTCGCTCATCGGGAATCTCCTTGCCTGTTGGCTAGATGCACAGGAACGATAAAAAGGACCCCTCGGAAGCGCAACAGTTAATCCAATAACTCAGCCAAGGTATACATGATCGTTATTACATATAAACCCCCCGCGGGTATTGATAAACCGGGGAGGGGTATTGGATAAACCCGCCGGGGGTATTTATTGACGAGCAGCCGTTTCTGTAGCCGCTCAGCTGCATTGCCCGGACGCCCGCACCGCTCCAGGCTCCCGGGTGCCGGCGGGCTCCGCCGCTATCACGTCAAGATCCTCCCGTGCCCGGGCGACCCGGGACCGAATGGTGCCCACCGGGCAGCCGCAGATCTGCGCGGCCTCGGCATAAGAGCAGCCGAGCATCTGGGTCAGCACGAACGCTGCCCGGCGGTCTGGGTCAAGGCCGGCGAGCAGCGACGCGGCCAGTGCGCGAGCGTCGGGCCCTAGCGCCTGCTGCCCCATGGCGGCCTCCGGCGTGACGGCCAGCCGGGCGGCAAGCTGCCTGTGTTTGGAGCGCGAAGCTATCTCCGCCGCGCAAGTGCGGCGGGCGATGGTCAGCAGCCAGATCAGGATCGGAGCGTCACCGCGGAATTTGCGCAACGCGGGGATGGCCCGCAGGTACGTCTCCTGGGCGAGATCGTCGGCCGATGCCGGGTCGACGAGGTGAGCGCACAGCCGCCAGACGTCCCCTTGGGTCTGCCGCACCAGCCGGGCGAGCGCGGCGCGATCGCCGCGCCCGGCGGCGCGGGCCAGGGAGGTCAGCTCGTCCACGGGCAGAAGCGTACGGCAGCCTGCGCCAGCATGGTGAACCGGGCCGGGAACTTTAGGCCGGGTCAACAGGCACTACTGAGGCATGGACACCAGATGCGACCGTCTCCGCGAGGCCGTCGCGTGACGATCGCGGGCACCAGCGGGGCACCCCCCGTCTCCGCCGAGGGCACGCGCGAGATCGAGCTGTCGATCGGGGGCATGACCTGCGCTGCCTGCGGGGCACGGGTGGAGAAGAAGCTGAACAAGCTGGACGGCGTCACCGCGTCGGTGAATTATGCGACCGGGACCGCCCGGGTGACGGCCCCGTCGCGGCTGCCTGTGAGCGCGTTGACCGAGGCGGTCGAGCAGGCGGGCTACTCCGCTCACCCGGCCGCCTCCGTGGCGGACGGCACGGACGTGCCTGGCTCACCGGCCGCGGAGGACGCGGCCTACCTGCGGCGACGGCTGATCGTCGCGCTCATCTTGTTCATCCCGCTGACCGACCTGTCGCTGCTCTTGTCGCTGGTTCCCGCTGACCGCTTCCCCGGATGGCAGTGGCTGCTCGTGGGCTGCGCGGCGCCGGTGGCGCTGTGGTGCGCGTGGCCGTTCCACCGGGCCGCGCTGAAGAACGCGCGGCACGGCACGTCGTCCATGGACACCCTGGTGTCGCTGGGCATCCTCGCGGCCGGCGGCTGGTCGGTGTACGCGATGTTCGTCTTGGACCGGGGCGAGCCGAGGGAGGGGCTCTGGCCGCAGCTCGTGCACGGCTCCGGCGGCGGCATCTACCTAGAGACCGCGGCCACGGTGACCACGTTCCTGCTGGCGGGCCGGCTCTACGAGGCGCGGGCCAGGCGCCTGGCGGGCGAGGCCATGCGGGACCTGGCGGCGGCCGCCCCCAGGGAGGCGTGCCTGCTCGGCCCAGGCGGGACCGAGCGGCGAGTGCCGGTCAGCGAGCTGCGGCCAGGCGACCTGTTCGTGGTCCGCCCCGGCGAGATCATCGCCGCGGACGGCGAGGTGCGGTTCGGCCAGACCGCGATCGACCGCAGCATGATGACCGGTGAATCCGTGCCAGCCGAAGCGGGCGACGGTGACACCGTGATCGGCGGCACCGTGGTGCTCACCGGACGGGTGGTCGTCCGCGCGGACCGGGTAGGGGCGGACACGCAGTTGTCCCACCTGATCCGGCTGGTCGAGCAGGCCCAGGCGCAGAAGGCGGCCATCCAGCGGGTCGCGGACCGCATCTGCGGGTACTTCGTGCCGGTCGTGCTGTGCTGTGCCGTCCTGACCCTGGCGGGCTGGCTGCTGGCGGGAGATCCCGCGGCGCACGCGTTCAGCGCCGGCCTGGCGGTGCTGATCATCGCGTGCCCGTGCGCGCTCGGGCTGGCGACCCCGGCCGCGCTGGTCGCGGCGTCCGGCCGGGGAGCAGAGCTTGGCATCTTCATCAAGGGCTACCAGGCCCTGGAGTCGTCCCGCTCGGTCGACGTGGTGGTCCTCGACAAGACCGGCACGGTCACCACCGGGCGGATGTCGGTGGCCAGAGTGCTGACCCTCGGCGACGTGAGCAGGCCCGACCTGCTCCGGTACGCCGGAGCGGTGGAACACGCCTCCGAGCACGCGGTGGCGGCCGCTATCAGCGAGGCGGCACGGGCCGAGGCCGCCGGCGAGACCGGGTCCCTGCCGCTGGCCGCTGACTTCCAGGCGCTCCCTGGACTGGGCGCGCGCGGCCTGGTGGACGGCCATGAGGTCGTCGTCGGGCGGGACAGGCTGTTCGCCGAGCGCGGAATGGACGTCCCGGACGAGCTGGCCGGCCAGTGCCGGGAGCAGGAACGTTCCGGCCACACCACGGTACTGGTCGCCTGGGACGGGAAGGTCAGGGGCGCGATCGCGGTCACCGATGACGTCAAGCCGTCGGCGGCCCCGGCCGTCGCCGAACTGCGCGCGCTCGGCCTGCATCCCGTCCTGCTGACCGGCGACAACGAGGCGACAGCGCGGGCCGTGGCCGCGGCGGCAGGCATCGACGAGGTAATCGCCGGCACGCTCCCGGACGGCAAGGCCGCGGTCATCGCCGGCCTGCAGGCCCAGGGGAAGCAGGTGGCCATGGTCGGCGACGGGGTCAACGACGCGCCGGCGCTCGCCGCGGCCGACCTCGGGCTCGCGCTGGGGTCCGGCACGGACGTCGCGATGAGCGCGGCCGACCTGATCTTGCTCCGCGACGACCTGCGGACCGTGCCCGATGCGATCAGGCTCTCTCGCGCCACGTTCCGCACCATCCGCCGCAACCTGCTGTGGGCCTTCGGGTACAACGTCGCCGCGCTGCCGCTGGCCGCGATCGGCTTCCTCAACCCGATCATCGCCGCGGCCGCCATGACGCTGTCATCTGTCTTCGTCGTTGCTAGCAGCCTGCGGCTGCAGCGATTCGGGCTGACCGCCGGGCCGGCGGCCAATCACCATAGAGCCGCCATCCCCCAGACGGGCGCTATCGCGGCAGGAAACGAGTAAGCCGGAGGGCGGCATGTACGGATACACCCACGACAAGGACAACTACCTCAGGCGGCTGCGCCGCATCGAGGGCCAGGTCCGCGGCCTGCAACGGATGATCGAGGAAGACAAGTACTGCATCGACATCCTCACCCAGGTCTCCGCCGCGACCAAAGCGCTGCAGTCGGTTGCCTTGGGCCTGCTGGAAGAGCACCTCAGCCACTGTGTCACCGAGGCCGTCGCGGAAGGCGGGGACGCGGCGGCCGACAAGGTCCGGGAAGCCTCGGACGCGATAGCCAGGCTAGTCAGGTCCTGAAAGCAGTCACCGCTCACAGCCCTGGTTCCAGCGCCCTGACCGCCGTGGTGCACGCTGTGGCGGGCTGGTTGCCTGTGAGCTTGCAGATCCCCGCGGTCAGGTAGTTGGCCGAGGCGTCGGCGCCCTGCGCGATCGCGGACGACGGGTCCCGCAGCGCCGCGGCGACCTGGGTCCACGTCTTGCCTTGCAGGTCCTGGGGCCCGTACGGTGCCAGATTGCTGACCTCGATGTACCTGTCGCCAATGTCGATGAACGGGATCGGGTTGCCGTTTGCCCCTGGGTCGTACTTGTTGATCAGCGCCTGCTCGGATGCGGTCGGCATCTGCAGGGTGACGTACGGAACGGTCTGGGAGGCGGAGTTGCCTTGGCGGTAGTTCGTCGTCTCCTCCACCGAGTCGAAAGCAACGTACCTGCTTCGGTAGGACGATCCGTAAAAAGTGAACGTCGGGGTGCCGGGATATTCGTCGGTGCTCGACGAAGAGGTGGCGGTGAGCCCGGAGAAAGTGCCGAACCGGCTGAGCGCGATGATCAGCGGCCAGCGCTCGGCGGCGCAGAACGGGCAGTAGTTGGCCCCGATATACAGCACTTCCGGCCTGCCGTCCGAGGTCAGCGGCGGCCCGCCAACACCGGCCAGCGAGTCGCCCGCACTGGCGGTGCCGAAGTCGCCGGTCGCCAGGCTGCCCGCACCCACGGTGTCCAGGACGCCCGCGGGCACGCCGGTAACATCCGAAACCAGTCCGTGCAGCGCCTGGCCTGTCGGACTCTCGGCGGCCGGTGCCGCCGTCCCCGGGCCGGAGTTGACCTTCACGAGCACAAAGGCCACCACGAGGGCGGCGACGGCGACGATGCTGCCCGCCGCGAGCAGGATCCGGTTACGGACCCGTGCGCGCCTGGCCGCCTCGCGCTGCGCCGCGATCTTCTGCCGGTGGCTCGCATCCTGCTTCGTCCTGCTTGACCTGCCCACGCCCGCCCCGCCTTCCATCGCCGTGCGCGCTCCGAGCGATCTACGTACCTCGATAGTAGGTAATCTACGTAGCAGGATAGTAGATAACCTACGGACTTGGATAGTAGGTGAGCGGAAAGTGCCTGCGGGCCTGAGAACGTTAGCTGGACTGGACCAGGGTCGGCGGGACCCAAGTGCCGTCGAGGATGGACGGTGCCGGGAGGTAGGTGCGCAGGATCAGGCGGAAACCGTCAGTCGGGGAAGGAAGCCAGTTGACCGTCGGGTCGGCGGGCTGGGTGTTGCTGACGGCGATGGTGAGCGAGCCGTCCGCGTTGTAGCTGAGGTCGCCGGTGTGGCTGGCGATCTCGTATCGGTCGATAGGGTTCGCGACCAGCCAGAACGTCGTGGCGTCGTAGAGGATCAGGGACCAGAACGCCCCCACTGGCGGGAGCTGGCCGGCCGGGAAGGTCAGCGTGTAGTCGTTGGCGCCGGTCAGCGTCACGCCGTCAACGGCCGCCGCGCTGAAGTAGAGCGCCTCCTTCCGTGTGCTGATTCGGTTCCTCGGTCATGCCTCTGCCTCCATGAAGCCCTGCGCTTGGCCGAGTGTGGCCAGGCGACGTTCCGCAGAGACGGGCAAGCGCCCTCGCTGGCGTTGGCCCAGCAGATGAATGTCCCGTTCAGCTCGCTATTGCTTGCGTTTTAACCGCTTACGTGACATCAGGCGGCTTTCTTGATGACGGGATACCTGGTCGCGGGGGGGCTGGTTCGTCCTTTGGGCCGTCCGGGGCCTGCCTTGGAGGGTTTTGGCGGGT
>Ga0210390_10000387_pt1 | contig 48379 bp, 35 predicted proteins | sample IncBWH11OmetaG_FD_161050 | JGI IMG/M metagenome (GOLD analysis project Ga0210390, IMG submission 161050) | Forest soil microbial communities from Barre Woods Harvard Forest LTER site, Petersham, Massachusetts, United States - Inc-BW-H-11-O ... | reverse complement strand
GCTGGATGTACCTGGCGCAAAACCCGGCGGCCGACCTGCGGTTCGGCACGCGGCATCCCAACCATCCGGTCGTGCTGCAGACACCCGAAGGTCCGATCGAAAAGACGCGCGAAGGCGTGCCGACGTGCGAAGTCGTGAGCAAGCCGGCCGATGAAATCCGCCGGCAGGTGCTGATCCCGCTTTGGAATACGTACGCGTTCTTCGTCAATTACGCGCGGCTCGACGAGTTCGATCCGCACACGCCAGCGGTGCCCGTGGCCGAGCGACCCGAGATCGACCGCTGGATCCTTTCCAACCTGCAATCGCTGATCGCCGTCGCCAACAAAGGATTTCAAGAGTTCGATACGGCATCGGTTTGCCGGCAGGCGGGCGACTTCATCGACAACCTGTCGAACTGGTACATCCGCCGCAATCGCCGCCGCTTCTGGCGCTCGCGTGACGCGGGCGATCGCGACAAGCTGGCCGCGTATCAAACGCTCTATTCGGTGCTGGTCGAGCTGACGAAAGTGCTCGCGCCGATGATTCCGTTCCTCACCGAGCGGATGTACGCGAACCTCGTGAAGAGCTGGCGGAGCGACGCACCGGACAGCGTGCACCTGTGCGACTATCCACAGCCCGACCAAAAACTGCTCGACCCGGAGCTCAACACGCGGATGGTCGCAGCCCAGCGGGTCGTAGGTCTGGGTCACAAGCTGCGCGACGACGCGAATCTGCGCGTGCGGCAACCACTGGCCGAGTGCCGCTTCGCCTCGAGCGACGCGACGGTCGCCGACTCGATCGAGCGACTGGCCGCCGTCCTCGAGGACGAACTCAACGTCAAGAAGCTGACGCGTTGCGACCATCTCGACGGCCTGGTGAGCTATACGTACAAGCCGAACCTCAAAACGCTCGGGCCGAAATACGGCAAGCTGCTCGGCGCGATTGGCAAGGCGCTTACCTCGTTCCCCGCGAGCACGTTCGATCCGCTCCGCCGGGGTGAATCGATCACGATTCCGGTCGGCGAAACCGAGGTCGCACTCGCTCCGACCGACGTGCTCGTCTCGACGCAGCAATCCGCCGGCTGGGTGACGGCCGAGGACCGTGGCTTGCAGATCGCGCTCTCGACCGAGCTGACGCCCGATCTCGTCCGCGAAGGCATGGCTCGCGACTTCGTCCGGCAGGTGCAGCAGCTGCGGAAGGACGCCGATCTCGAGATCGAGGACCGCATTCGCGTTTCTCACCAAGCCGACGATTCCGATGTGAAGCAATCCCTCGCCGAGCACCGCGAGTACATCGCGAGCGAGACGCAGGCCGATTCGATCGAGCCGTCGGCAAGCGTTCCCGACGGCGTGAAGGCCGTCTCGATCGGCAGCGCCAAGGTCTTCATCTGGATCGCCAAAGCATCGAAGTGAGCACGCACGTGACGGCCGAGCCCCTGCTGCACGTGGTGCTGCATCAGCCCGATATTCCGCAGAACACGGGGAACATCGGCCGGACGTGCGTCGCCGTCGGGGCCAAGTTGTGGCTGATCCGGCCGCTCGGGTTTCGGCTCGATGAGAAGTTGCTCCGCCGGGCCGGCATGGATTATTGGGAGCTGGTCGACTGGGAGGTCGTCGAGAGTTGGGAGGAGCTGAAGCAACGACTCGCCGGCCGTCCGTGGTGGGCGCTCACCAAGTCGGGCACGCGGCTGTTGTGGGACGCCCCGTTCGCCCGCGGCGACGTGCTGGTCTTTGGCAGCGAGACCCGCGGGCTACCGCCGTCGATTTTGGCCGAGCAGCCCGAACGGAATCTGAAGCTGCCGATGCGGAGCGAAGTCCGCAGCCTCAACCTCGCCAGCACGGTCAACACCGTCGTCTACGAAGCGGTGCGACAGTTCGGCGGATTGCCGGATGCCTGACCGGCAGTCTGAGCTGCCGAGCGGCTGGGCAGTAGGGCGAAAATCGGCGGTGTTGCTGATTTGCAGTCTCCAAGTTAGATTGTCGTTCGCCAAAAGCCACCGGGGGAAGCACTGAGGAGACGCGAAGGACATGGGAGTTAAGAAGAGCGGCAAGGGACGACGGAAACTCGGCCGAAAGAAGCGGCGCAACCGCAGCAAGATCCGACATCGCAAGGGTTAGTACCGCACGCGGCGGCCGGGAGCCGACACGCGTCGGCAGTCTCGGCCCTGCGGGCACTCGCGCCCGGACGCGGCTGGCAACCCATCTCAGGCTCGCCGCATCGTGCGCGCCCGTCCAATCGCCAATCGCCGCTCGTACGCTCCGGCCCACCCGTCACGCGGGCAGCGACACAGTTTTCTCGCACGCTTCGCTCGCCGCGTCTCTCGCCAACATCTTGTGCGGCGTCCACGAAAGCCTTAGCCTAAAGCGGCAGAAACCTCGCAAAGTTCCGTGCCGCAGCCCCTGGCAATCTGCGGTGCCCTCTCCGCGGATCCGATTCGATGGGCCTGTCGGTTTCCTGCGTCAACTGCCACCGCACCGTGCAGGTCAAAAGCGAGCTGGCAGGCAAGACCGTGCGCTGTCCGCGCTGCGGCTCGCCGGTCAGCGTGCCGGCGGCGGCGCAGGCCGAGGAACCGTCGAACGACCGTCCGAGCCGGTCGGGTGCGACTCCCGCGCCCCCCTCGCGACGCAGCAGCCATGAAATGGCCCAGCGCAGTTCGTCGAAAAGCGACGCCGGTCAGCGCATTTCCGGCCGGTCTGACGCCAACCAACGTGCTTCCGGCAAGCGCGACTCAGGCAAATTCGGTGCCGCCAAAGCCGACAGCGCCGCGCACGATCTGGACGACAACGACGAACCCTACATGCCCCGCCTGAAGAAGCGGCGCGGCCCCAACGTGATCGCGACGGCGTTTGTCGGTGCGTGGGAAAGCCTTGGCGACCGGCGGCGGGAGTACGCGGTCGGCCTGGCAATCGTCCTCGCCCTCGTCGCGTTGCAACTCGCGTACGGCGGTTGGTTCAGCAGCACGAAGCCGGCACCGCCTCCCGTTGGTGCCACAGAAGAAGCGACCGACAACGTCGAGCTGCCTGCCAACAAGGGCCCCGTCCCCGTCGTGATCGTCGACGCTGAGAAGAAAAAGGACGAGCCAGACAAAGACGCGGACGCCACGGCGCCGCTCAAGCGCACCAAGCCGGTCGCGGGGAAGGACAGCGTTGGGAAGGACAATGCCGCCAAGGACAGTGCGACTCGAAAGAACGCCGGCCGAATGATCGGAGGCAATCGGCCGGCCCTCTCGGCATTCGGCGCTCGCCAGGATCCGCAGCGCACCCTGCAGCCACCGGAAGCGTCAGGCCCCACGCAACAGACCATTCCCACGGTCAAAACCGATCACACCGGGGCGTATAACGCAGCCTCGCCGCCGGAGGTGGGGGAAGTGGTCGTGGTGCGTCTCAGAGACGGTCTGCACATCGCCAAGGTGGCCTCGGTCGACAGCGCGGAGCTGCAATGCGAGATCATCGTGCTCGACGCGGGCGCCTATCACAAGCGGGGACAAATTAAGGAAACGAGCCGGACGGACACCGTCCGCTTCGGCCAGATGCGGCCGCCGACGTTCTTGAGGTCCAACCGCGACATGCCGCGCGACTTCGGCCCGCCCGCGATGTAGTTGTTAGTGCGATCTCGTCCGTGCGAAGTGCTCGGCGCCGATCTTGCCGGTGTGATGTGCATCGGCGCGAGCCCATCGACACGCGACGCCAGGCGGCACGCGACGTCGGCGGCACGAGCGATACGTTCCGCCCCTGGGGGCCATGGCCCCCCCGCGTCATTCGAGGTCGAGCTTCATGACCTTCAGGCGCGGATCGAAGAGTGACGGTCCGTGCGTCACGCGGATCTTCTTGCCGGCCGCGGTGACGATCCGCGCGCCGTGCCGGATGCGGGCGCCGCTCTCGAGGATGCCCCGCACGGTGGGATAACAAATATCGAGCAGCTCTTCGCGATCCATGCGCGCCCGCTCGACCTCGATCTCGAGCTGGCCGAAGGCCCACATGCCGTTGGTGTAGAAGCGGTGAATGCCTTCGTCGATCGTGTCGGACCGCATGTCGATCCACAAGTTGGGGACGAGCTTCTTGAAGGTGAGCGCGGCCACCTGCCGCTGAAACGTGGCCGGCTCGTGCACGAGTCCGCCGTTCTCCCAAAAGATGCCCAGCGTTTCCGCGCGCCGGGCGACAGCCGCCACAAGGTGCGTGAGGCGGACGTGCTTCTCCTGCATCGTGCCGTGCTCGCCCATCAGCGTGACGACAGCGTGCCGCGGGTGACGGCGGAGGCGGGCCGTCGCCTGAGGCCACCACCAGGCGGCTGCGCAGGCGTCCTCGAGTTCATCCCCGAGAATGGGCCCCTTCATCGCGGCGACGACGGCCATGTTGCCGCCGTAGGGAAAAATGATTTCGGTCTTCGTGAGTTTGACGCTGCCTTCGCTGGGGCAGTCGGGAAAGCGCCGGCTCAAGGTGGCCAGAATTTGTCGCGGCGCGGGGAGCGACGGGGAGGCCATCGCGATCTTCGCGGAGAGGACCGTCGACCCGTTCGACATCGCGCTGGTTTCCGGAAACTGGCTGCGACCGGGGAAACAGGAACAACCTTCGCGCCCATTCTTCCGCGAGCCGCGGCGAGGCGAAAGTCAGCCGGCAAAAGTTGACCGTGCGGGGACCGTCGCCCCGCCCCAGCCCGCCTTGACACCGCCGGCACGGGGCGGGATGCTGGAGTTTGGGTCGCGTGCGGATCGAGCTCTGCGCCCGGCCTCCTTGCCTCGCCCTACCCCGATTTTGCCCGCCCTGACGCTGCCTCCAAGAGCCGGTTGACCGCGGCTGTCACCAGAGACGCCCGCCGGCTGGTTTTCCGATCGCTTCCCGCCATTCGAAACGACTCGCAGGAATTCGCGGAGATTCGTCGATGCGCTTTCGCAAGACGGCAATGATTGCCCGGCCGGCGGGAATTGTCGGCTGTTTGCTGGCCCTCTCAGGAATATTGGGGACAGGCGGCCTGCGGACTGGCAACGTGCGGGCCGACGACATCAAGCGCGAGCAGATCGAACAGCTGCAGAAAGCCCGGGACGACGCGCGGGCCACTCGCGAGTCGCTGGAAAAATCGCTCAAGCAGGCCGAGGAGAAGGCCCGCACGCTCGGCAAGCTGATCACAAGGTTGAAGGGCGATTTGGAATCGACCAAGTCGGCGCTGCATGTGACCGACGAGGAACTGACCAGGCACGCCGACGCCGTCCGCAAATTCAACGAGGAGCGTGCGCAGGCGCTGGTGAAGGCGGCCGGCGAAGCCAAGGCCAGGCGCGATACGGCCGCGGGCCTCGTTAAGGCGGCGCAGGATAAAATTCATGCCGAGCAGGACTCGCTCCTGCACTTGAAGGCCGATCAAACGAAGGCGCAAGCTGCCGCCGTTGACGCGGAAAAACATCTGAAGGAGCGTCAGACTGCCGCAACCAAGGCCAAGGAAGCGGCCGCTGCCGCCAAGTCGGCCGCCGACGCCGCCGCCAAGAAAGCGGCCGAGGCCGCGCAAGCCGCCGAGAAAGCGCTCGCCGACGCCAAGAAGACTGAGGAAACAATCACCGCCTCGCGCTCGGCCGAAAAGACGACCGGCGAAAAGATCGCCGCCACGCAGAAAATGCTCGCGGGCGACGAGAAAGAAACGGCCAAGTCGCGGCAGTCGCTGGCCGAACTGAGCGCGACGGCCGTTGCCCGGCAGATTGAAGCCGAAAAATCGCTGATTGCGCTGGGCAAGCTCGAATCGTTCGCCCAGAAGGTCGCGCCGATATTGGCCAAGCGATGTCTCGCCTGTCACGACGCGAAAACGGCGAAGGGCCGCTTCAGCATTGAAACGTTCGCTTCGCTGACGCGCGGCGGCGAGTCCGGTCTGGAAATCGTTCCGGGCCAAAGCGCCAAATCGAACCTGGTGACGCTGATCGAAGACGGCACGATGCCGCAGGACGCCGATCCGCTCACGAAATCGGAGATCGCGGTGATCCGTCACTGGATCGACACGGGGGCCACGCTCGATGCGGGGCTCAATCCGGCCGACCCGCTGATTGCCGACATGCCGAGCCTGCCGCAGCCGTTGCCGCCAAACAAGTATCGCGTGCCGATCCCGGTGACGGCCGTCGCCTTTAGCCCGGACGGCGATCAACTGGCGACCTCCGGCTATCACGAGATTCTGGTCTGGAATACGGCCGACGGTTCGCAACTCCGCCGGATCACCAACGTGGCCGAGCGAGTCTACGCGCTGCAATACAGCCCGGACGGCAAGTTGATCGCCGTCGGCGCGGGAACGCCGGCCCAACTGGGCGAAGTGAAGTTGTTTAGCGCGGCCACGGGCGACCAGGTTGCTGACCTGGCTCGCACGAGCGATGCGGTCTTCACCGTCGCCTTCAGCCCGGACGGCAAGCGGCTGGCGACGGGCGGGGCCGACCGCGCGATCCGCGTTTACGACGTGGCGACGCGCAAGCAGCAACTGGCGATCGAGGATCACGCCGACTGGGTGATGGATCTGGCGTGGCTGACCGACGGTTCCAAGATCGTCTCGGCCAGTCGCGACAAAACGGCCAAAGTCTTCGACGCCCGCACCGGCGATTCGCTGATCACGTTCAACGGTCATGCCGAGCCGGTCTTCGGTGTGGCCATCGCGCCGGACGGCGTCACCGCGATCACTAGCGGTCGCGACAAACATCTGCGGCGGTGGAACATCGCCGACGGCCGCGAGGTCCAGCGGATCGACGGCTTCGGCGACGACGTGCTCCACGTCAGCGTGACGAAGGACGGCCGCATCTTCAGTTGCAGCGCCGATCGGACGGCCCGCCTGCACGCACTCGACGGCGGCAAGCTGCTGAAGACGTTCGCCGGGCACAGCGACTGGGTCTACGCACTGGCCTTCTGCACAGCCACCAATCGCCTGGCCACGGGGGCGTTCGACGGCGAGATTCGCATGTGGAACGTCGCCGACGGCAAGAATTTAATCAAATTCGTCGCCGCCCCCGGCTACAAAAAGCCTCAACTGCGGACGGCCGCCCTCTCGAAGGCGAAGAAGGCCGCCGCCCCAGCAGTGGCTCGCTCGACGAACAAAAAGTAATCCGAGCGCGCGAATGATCGCTACCGCACCAGCCCCTCCCCTTGTCCCCCGCCTCGCAGCCCGACATAGTTAGGTCACGGGCAGTGTGAGATGCAGACAGTGTTAGATTGTCGGGCAGTGTCAGATCGGGCGGAGATCGACGCCAGTCCGGCAATTGCACAATGGGGGTGCCTTATGGCGCGCCGCGCTTTGCTCTTGGGTCTTGGATCGATTCTCGCGGTGGTTGTGACCAGCGGCGTGCTCGCTGCTGCGGTGACCGTCAAGTCGGGCGTCTTTGAAAAAGTTTCGCCGGACGGCAAGACGATCACCGTGAAGTTCGGGCACGCCGAGGAGTCGACTGAGCTTTCGGTCGCTGCGAACATCAATGTGCGCTACGACGGCAAGCCCACGGAATTGACGGCGATCAAGCCGGGCATGTCCGTTACGGTGCAGATCGACGGCAAAGAGGCCCAACTCATCATCGCCCGCGCTGCCCGGGACGAAGAGCCTCGGGTGGCCAAGCCGTCCAAGCCGAAGACGACGTCAAAGTCGACGAGCAAAACGGCCCTCGCCCGCAAATCGAAGGCAAACGCGCGCAAATCGAGTAAGGCATCCAGCAGCAGGCGGGACCCGGGTCCGCTCGACGACATGCCGGTGGCGACGACTCCCTTGGCATCGATGGGAAGTGCCCCGGGCACCAATGCGAACGGACCAAGCCCGCTCGACTCGATGCCCACTGCCACGACTCCCCTGGCCGGATCGAGAACCAGCAACGGAAACAGAAACGGACCAAGCCCGTTGGACTCGATGCCCGCGGCAACGACTCCGCTGGCCAGCGGAAGATAGCCCCGAACAGCCGTTTCCGTCGGCAGCGCTGTTGCCCGCCGTCGGAAGAGTCACGCGGTGCGGGTGCCCATCACGTTCACGCCGCTGCCGACGAGCAGGTCGTGCTCGTAGATCCAGCGATAGACTCGGCCCGATTTTTCCGGCGGCAGCACCACGAGCTTTTCAAACCCCGCCGCGTTGAACCAGTTGCATAGCTCCGCCACCGTGTGATGGTGCTGATAGGCCGGCGCGTACCAGTCGAACGTGTCGCAGACGCGATTCTCCCACGCCGGATGGGCACTGAAGTTCACGATCTTGTTGAGCGTCTTGTTGACGAGCGGCACGCCGCCGAGCGCGGCCCCCACGCGGCACCAGCGTTCGAGTTTCTCCGGCGGCATCTGCACGCTGCGGCGGCGGAGTGCGTCGTTGAGCCATTCCTGCCACGCCTGGTTGCGGCGGTAGAGCCAGACCGCGAACCGTCCGCCGGGCCGCACGAGGCGGGCGACCGAGTCGAACACGGCCCGCGTGTCGACGTCGTGGTGCATCACGCCAATGGAAAAAACCGCGTCGAATGACTGCGGCTCAAACGGCAAATGCTTGAGGTCGGCCTGGGCGAAGGCGACGTTTGGCAGATGAGCACAAAGCCCGGCCGCCTTGTCGACGGCCGTCGTATGGTCGACACCACGGACGATGGCTCCCGCCTCGCCGGCGACCTTGGCATAACGGCCGCCGCCGCAGCCCGCGTCGAGCACGCGCAAGCCGGCGAGCGACGCGCGGGTCATGCCGGTTTTCGCCTCGAAGGTCGCGCGGTCCTCGTCATCGTGGGCCACTTCGTAAGTGTTCCACTGCCGGCCGAAGCTCGCCAGGTGCTCTTGTTCGACGAAGCGGGGAATGCCGCCGACGACCGGAAAGCTTGCGCCGCAACGGCAGACGAGGCGCTCGCCGCTCGCCGCGCTGTTGCCGTCCCCGCCGAACGGGCTGCCGCAAATCGGACAGCGCAGCTCGGCGGCTAGCGTGGGATTCAGCGTGGTCTGTGAGGAGTCAGTCACCGAGGACATCGTTGCAAGAAACCGCCGCGGCGAAGCGTACACTTTGTGCGGACCGTACGGCCGTCGTCGGATGCAAACGGTCTTGTGCGGCGCGCGGTCGGGGATGCGCAGGTGTGAACCGAATGAACGCCACCAAAAATATCACAAACCCAACGAGGTAGACACACAGAAACGCGCGCATCAGATGGCAGGCAATGTTGAGGGCTGGATCGTCCAGCGATTTCCACTGGGCACCAAAGAGGAATTTGGCAAACAGCCAGTTGTTGCGCGGCGAATTGTTCCAGAAGAGTGTCGGTGAACCGATCGATTCATAGGTCGCTGGATGGTCGTTCCGCAGACGACGGAAGAGCCAAGTCACCGCCGCGAACCAGACGACGACCATGACAAACATGATCGCCCAGGCGGTAATGAAGATTGCCGGAATTTCGTCGATAGGCGTGCCCATGAATCGCGTCGCCCGCCTCAGAACTCGACTGACATCAGATCCTCGGCCAGCTCGGTCTTGGGGAAGATCTTACGGGCTTTTTCCACCCCAATGGGGTCGGCGTCTGTGCGGCGCGGGTCGAGATGAATCAGGAAGAGGCGGCCGACTTTGGCGTGGCGGGCCAGCTCCGCGACGGGCGTGGTGTTGCTGTGGCCGGTGGTGGTGGCCGCCTCCGCCAGCTCGTCCGGGAAGTAGCATTCGTGAATCAGGATATCGACGTCGCGGACGAAATCGGTGTAGGTGCCGTCGACGGTGGTGTCGGTGATGAAGGCCAGCGAGCGCCCCGGCCAGTCGATGCGAAAGCCGATCGAACCTCCCGGATGGCCGAGCGCCCGATGCGACACCGTTCCCTGCCCGCGGATCGACACCTTGTCCGCCAGCGGCTCGAACACGTAGGGCGGCAGCAGCGGAAAGATGGGCGGGGCGAAGATGTGCTCCTTCACGGCGGCCAAGGTCGGCGGCGTGGCGTGCACCGTGGCGCGCGACGGCTTGCCCGAGAGGAGGCCCGTCAGCAAAAACGGCAGGCCCACCACGTGGTCCAGATGGGCGTGCGAGAGAAAGATGTCGAGCTCGGCCGTCTCGAGCCGCCCGATCACGCGAAAGAAACCGGTCCCCGCGTCGAGAACGACTCCAGCTTCCGGCAGCAGAATGCACGTCGTGTGGCGGCGCTCGTTGGGGTAAAAACCCCCCGTCCCCAAAAACTCGACGCGCATTAAGCCGTCTCCGGCGCCCCAGCCCGGCGACACACTCCGGGCAAATCACGTGCGGCCCTTTGCATCATAGGCCAGCCGCCGGAACCCGCAAAGCGGAAGGCCCCGCCTGCTCCCTCATCGGCCGTTTCTCGCCGGACGCTCTGAAAAAACTGTAATCGGCACGGCAAATTCGGGCCGCCTGGCGATTCCCGGCGAGCTAGGCTTCATCTGTGGGTGCCGCGCGCCGGGAATGGACACAATCCGTTCCCCGATTCGAGGGCTGCTGGTTCTTCGCGGAGTGCTTTCATGATTCGCAGGCTCTGTGCGTTGCTGTCAGGCCGTCAATGTCCCCCCGCTTTAATCTTGAGCCTGGCGTTCCTCGCCGAGCCGTGCCTGGCCATCGCCGACAGCCAGACGAAAAAGCCTCCGCAGAAGCCGACTCCGCCCCCGCAGCAGCCGACGACGCCGAGCCACTCGTCCAGAGGCTACAAGTACCAGTCGCTCGACAAGTATCACCCGCACGCTAAGTCGGGGAGCAAGTCGAAGCGCGGTTCGCACGGCTCGACGTAGCTGGCCAGTTCGCGGGCGGCGCGGGGCGTGCAAGGCGGCAATCGTTGTCAGACGCCGAGCAGCAGCCGCGCCGGCTCTTCGATCGTTTGCTTGATCCGCGCCAGGAACGAGACGGCCTCGCGCCCGTCGATCAGGCGGTGGTCGTAACTGAGGGCGACGTACATCATCGGGCGGATGACGACCTGGCCATCGCGGGCCACCGGCCGCTCCTGAATCGTGTGCATGCCCAACACCGCGCTTTGTGGCGGATTGACGATCGGCGTCGAGAGCAGCGAGCCGAAGATACCGCCGTTGCTGATCGTGAATGTCCCGCCGGCCAGCTCGCCCGGCTGCAGCTTGTTGATCTTCGCCCGGGCGGCAAAGTCGCCGACCGCCTGCTCGATCTGGGCGAGACTCAGCAGGTCGGCGTCGCGAATCACGGGGACCACCAGCCCGCGCTCGGCCCCGATCGCCACGCCGATGTGATAGGCGTTGTGGTAGACGATGTCGGTGCCGCGGATTTCCGCGTTCACAACGGGGAACTGCCGCAACGCCTCGACGGCGGCCTGCACGAAGAACGAAACGAAGCCCAGCTTGACGCCGTACTTTTGCTGAAACGCCTCGCGATGTTGCGTCCGCAGCGCGATCACGGCCGACATGTCGGCCTCGTTGAAGGTCGTTAAGAGGGCCGTCTTCTGCCGCGCCTCGACGAGCCGCTCGGCAATTCGCCGCCGCACGAGACTCATCGGCACGATTTCGTCCCCGCGGTCGGCCGCAGCGCCGGCGGCCGGGCGGGTGACTTCGGCGCGAGCTGCGCTGGGACGTGAAGCGCTGGGCGCGGTGATCGGACCGGGCATCGCTTCGGGCGAGGCGGGCGGCTGTTCCGGCTTGAGGGCCGTTTCTCCCGCGCCGTCGCCTGCGTGCTCGCCCGCATGTTCCTGTTCGTAGCGCTCGATATCCTCCCGCAGCACCCGGCCGCCTTCGCCGCTCGCCTTCACGTCTTGCGCGCGGACATGATGCTCACGGAGCCAGCGGCGGACCGACGGTGGAGCGATTGCCTCGTCGGCCGTGATCGCGACGTCAGCATTTGGGACTGCCTCGGTGGGCGCCGGTTTCGCCGCGACCGGCTTAGACGGAGCCGGCTTTGACGGGGGAGCATCAGTCGGAGGAGAGGGCGGTTTAATCGGCGCGGACTTGGCGGCACTCGCCGCGTCGCCGCCGGATTTAGCAGGAGCTTCCGCCGGGGTCGCGGCCTTCGCGTCTCCTTTCCCCGTGTTCGCGCCGTCCGGCTCGATCAGGCCTATGACTTCGCCGACGGCCACTTTGTCGCCGTCGTGTTTGACGATCCGCGACAGCACGCCGTCGCTGGGGGCCGGCAGCTCCATCGAGGCTTTGTCGGTGTCGAGCTCGACCACGCTCTCGTCGCGGCGGACGCGGTCCCCTTCGCGCTTCAGCCATTGGCCGATCTGCACTTCCTGGATCGATTCGCCGGCGCTCGGAATTCGCAGCTCGATGCTCATGGGGTCTTCTCGTCAGCCTTGTTTCGCGATCCCTGCGGATCGCTGGCGTTCTTTCGCGATCCGTGCGGTTCATGGGTGGTCTGCTCGCGATCCGTTTGGAAGGCCCGTTCCACCAGATCTTGCTGCTCGCGCTTGTGGGTGGCGTGCGAGCCCGTGGCCGGACTTGCCGACTCGGCTCGGGCCACGTACGCGAACGGATTTCGCCCCAAGAGCGTCGGCCCGAACCGCAACCCGAGCATCGGCCAAGCGCCCATGTTTTGCGGCTCTTCCTGCACCCAGACGACGGGCGTTTTTTGGTCGTAGATGTCGATTTCTTTCCGCAGCACCTCGTCGGCAAGCGGATAAAGCTCTTCGATGCGGAGGATCGCCACGTCGTCGCGTTGGTGTTTTTCGCGGTAGTCGACCAGGTCGTAATAGACCTTGCCGCTGCAGAGGAGCACGCGGCGCGTGCGCTCGGGCGACCGGCGCTCGTCGGGCAACACCCGGCAAAAGTGCCCGTCGGCCAGATCGGCCAGTGACGAAACGACGCGTGCGTGCCGCAGCAAGCTCTTGGGCGTCATCACAACGAGGGGCTTGCGCCAGCGCCGCAACACCTGCCGCCGCAGCAGGTGGAAGTATTGGGCGGGCGTCGTGGGGACGGCGACCTGCAGATTGTGTCGCGCGGCGAGATTCAGAAATCGCTCGAGCCGCCCGCTCGAGTGTTCGGGGCCCGACCCTTCCCAGCCGTGCGGCAGGAGCATCACCAGCCCGCTTAAGCGGCGCCAGCGGTCAGCCGCACCGGCGAGGAACTGATCGATGATCACCTGGGCCGCGTTGACGAAGTCGCCGAACTGGGCCTCCCACGCGATCAGGCCTGCGGGGCAATCGAGACTGTAGCCGTACTCGAAGCCGAGCACGCCTGCCTCCGACAGCGGGCTGTTGATGATTTCGACTGGCGCCTGATCATCGGCCAGGTGGGCCAGCGGCATGTGCGTTTTGCCGTCGACGACGTCGTGAAAGACGGCGTGACGCTGGCTGAAGGTGCCCCGCTGCGCGTCCTGCCCGGAGAGGCGGACCGGGTGTCCATCGACAGCGAGCGTCGCCAGCGCGAGCGCTTCGGCGGCCGACCAGTCGAGCGGCTGTTTTCCCTCTGCCATCGCCCGCCGCTCTTCGACGCTGCGATTGAGCTTGCGATGCAGATGGAAACCGGCCGGCGTTTGCGTGAGTTTGACCAACAGCGGCGACAAGCGATCGGCCGGCACGCCCGTTTGCGGCTCGTCGTCGGCCGGCTCGTTCCCGCCGCGAAATCCCTCCCAGACGCCGGCTAGCGTTTGTGGCGACGGCACAAATCCGTCGCGGTGCACCTCGTCGAACGCCTGTTCGAGCTTGTCGTAGCGCTGGCTGGCGATCCGGTCGGCCTCCTCCCGCGTCACGTCGCCCAGCTTGAGCAGGTGCTCGAGATACGAATCGCGGACGGACGGTTTGTGCTCGATCGCCTTGTACGTGATGGGCTGCGTGAAGCTCGGTTCGTCAGCCTCGTTGTGTCCCCAGCGGCGATACGAATACATGTCGATCACCACGTCGCGCTGGAAGCGGGCGCGGAAATCGAGGGCCAGGTCGACGACTTGCGCGACGGCCTCGGGATGTTCGCCGTTCACGTGGAAGATGGGACTTTGCAGCATCTTGGCCACGTCGCTGGCGTACATCGAGGAGCGGGCCTCTTCGGGCGACGTGGTGAAACCGAGCTGATTGTTGACGATGACGTGCAGCGCGCCGCCGGTGGTGTAGCCGGCCAGTTGGCTCAGGTTGAGCGACTCCTGCACGATGCCTTCGCCGGCGAACGCTGCGTCGCCGTGAATGAGCAGCACGAGGCCCGTTCGCCGCTCGCGGTCGGCCGCGCGGTCCTGCTTGGCCCGCATCCGCCCGAGCGCGACGGGGTTGATGAATTCCAGGTGGCTCGGATTAAAGCACAGCGAGAGGTGAATCCGCCGGCCGTCCTCACCCTGCCAGTCGCTGCTGAAACCCAGGTGATAGGTGAGGTCGCCGGCGATGTCGGGCAGGGCGGCTCGCGCCGACTCTGCCTGCGCCCCGTCGAACTCCCAGAAGATTTCCTGCTGTCGCTTGCCGATGATGTTCGCCAGCACGTTGAGGCGGCCGCGGTGCGCCATCCCCAGCACAATCTCCACGATTCCCTGCCGCGACGCCTTGAGGATCGCCAGGTCGAGCAGGGGAATCAGGCTTTCGGCCCCTTCGAGCGAAAAAGTCTTGGCCCCGACGAATTTCTTGCGGACGAACTGCTCGAAGATCACCGCGTCGGTGAGGCGAGTGAGAATTCGCAGCTGCTCGGGCCGCGAGAGGCGGATGCGGTTTTCGGAACGCTCCATCCGCTCTTGCAGCCAGGTGCGGACAGTGGCGTCGTCGATGTGCAAAAACTGCGCGCCGATGTAGCGGCAATACGTGTTCTGCAGCCGCTGCAAAACTTCCCGCACGGTCTGCGTGCCCGTGCCGTCGAGCCACTCGACGGAGACGGTGCGATCGAGGTCGGCGTCGGCCAGGCCGTGCGTGCGCGGCAACAGGTCATCGGGCTCGGGCCGGGAGAGACCCAGCGGATCGAGCCGAGCGGCCAGGTGCCCGCGACCGCGAAAGCTCTGCACGAGGTTGCGGAGCCGGTCCTGTAACCGGGCCGCGTCGAGTTGCAGCGACTGGGCCTCGCCATCGCCGCGCGGGCGGGCAGCTTCGAGGGGCAGGCGATTGGCTGGCACGGGTGGAGACGGAGCCGGCAGTCTCGAAGCGGGTGAAGCCGTCGTCGTGCGCGGCGCGGACGCGGCGACCGGCCCCGGGCGCTCGGCCGCCAGCAGGTCGCTGAAGTACTTCCGCCACGCCGGCGAAACGCGCGCCGGCTCCTGCAGATATTCGCCGAGCAGCTGCTCGGCGAAAGCGGCGTTTTCGGAGCTCAGGCTGCCGTTGGAGGATTCGGGGCGATCTTCGGACATCACGGTACAGAGGGTCAATCACGGGAGAAGGGCACGTCCAATCGCGCCGCTCCTTCCTTTATAGCAGGCCGGACCAGGCGCACGGACGGCGGTCTTTTTTGCAACTCTTGTGCCCGCTCGCAATCATTATTTCGCGAGCGAGCTGGGCTAGACAGCCCTCAGATTACGTTCCACAACGTACTGTGTGACCAGTCCGCAAAGCGGACGCCGGCACACCAGCTTTGACGATCAGCAATGGTACGCCTGTAGGCCCGACGCCCATTCTAAATCCGAGCGTTTATGGCGACCAAAAATGTAAAAATCATGGCTTGACCTTCCATGTAGTTGTATATACAAATATCGGGAGGCGAAAATGGCGGACGACAAGCACAAGCGGGACATCGACGTCGTGGCTCGCGACTGTATCGCCCTGCGGGTGCGGATGCTCAATCGCATCGTGACCAACATCTACGACGAGGTCCTGCGACCTCTGGGACTCAAAGCGAGTCAGTTCAACGTCCTGGTGGCGGCGGCCAAGCTCGGTCTGGCTCGGCCTCAAAGGGTGTGCGAGATTCTTCAAATGGACGTATCCACGCTGAGTCGCAACGCGGAACGAATGATCGCCAAGGGCTGGCTGGAGGCAGTACCCGGCGAGGATGGCCGGATGCAGTCGTTGCGTGTTACGGCGCGTGGTTCTCGCCTCCTCGAGCAGGCCATTCCGGCCTGGGAGCAAGCCCAGCGCCGGGCGAGAGGTCTCTTGGGCCGGGAGGGAGCGGCACTGCTTGCCAAGACGACGGAGAGACTTGGGAAGCAGGCCGTTTCTTGAATTTTTTTCGTCTGATAGTTGCATATACAACTAAATCCTCTTGGAAAGTGATGTGTGTCATGGCTGAATCGCTGCAAATGTCGAACGCGAAGGATCAGAACCGAACCGGAATGTTGCGCCGGCCGCTTGACGGCTCGCGGCCGCCGCGCGAGAGCGACCTGGCCGGGCTTGCCTTGGCGGGCGGCCGAGCCGCAAAGGCGGACGTCTCTTTACTCCGGGCGATGGTTGTCGTTGCCTTAGCCGTGTGGATGTCGGCCGTCGTCGTGCTTGGCGCTCGGGGCGCGTTTGTGCGCCCTCCGGGGACGCCGCCGTTGCCGATTGCCCTGGGCTTCGCCGCGCCTATCGTCGTGTTCTTCGTCGCCTTCCTCGCGTCAGCCTCGTTCCGCGATTTTCTCGCGGGCCGGGATCTTTCACTCCTGACGGCCATCCAATCGTGGCGCTTTGCCGGCTTCGGGTTTATCGCACTCTATGTGTCCGGCGTCCTGCCGGGCGCCTTCGCCTGGCCGGCCGGGTTGGGCGACATGGCCATTGGGCTGACGGCGCCTTGGGTCGCACTCTGGGTCGCTCACCGACCGGGTTTCGCGGCCGGCCGGCTGTTTGTCATCTGGAACTTGCTGGGGATCCTGGATCTCGTCGCGGCCGTTGCCAATGGGGCGTTCAACCAGGTCTTAGCGACTGGCGCCACCGGCGAGATCACAACCGCGCCCATGGCCCAGATGCCGCTGGTGCTCATTCCGGCGTTTCTCGTGCCGCTGTTTCTAATGCTGCACGTGACCGCGCTGTTCCAGGCACGGCAGCTGACACTCCCGGCGCTGGGCAAAGCCAGCGACGAGTTGGACCTGATCGTGGAGTGATTTACCAGGTTCGTGTTTCGCGAGCGGGCCGGCAAGACTGGCGGCTTTTCGGCCGGCGCCTGTCTGGCCGGAAGAGAGCTAGCGCGGGCGTTTGCCGTTGCGTTTGCCGGCCGATTCGCGGCGGCGGGAGATGCCGGCTTTCGAGCCCTTGGATGCGTCGGAGTTGGCGGCATCGGCTGCGTTGAGCAGCTTCTGCCAGAATGACCCGGCCGCCCCGCGAACAGCGCCTGCAGCTTGTGCGGCCGGCTGGCGTCCCTGTTTACCCCCCGCGACGGCGACCTGAACATCCTCGTCTGGGGGCCGCTTAGGGTCCGTGCCCGGAGGCGCTGTTGTCGTCGGCTTCCACCAGGTGAGCAGCTTCCGTTCGCCGAAGCCCCACAGGCTCGACGAGATGTAGTACACGCACAGGCCGGAGGGGAACTTGTAGAACATGGCCCCCATCACGACCATCATGTAGCTCATCATCTTCTGCTGCATTTCCTGTTGCTCGTCGGTAGGCGGCGGCATGAACATCTTCTGCTGCACCACCATGAGCGCGACCGTGATAATCGGCAACAGGTTGAACGTCGTCCAACCCAACCAGGGCACGACGAACGGCAGCTTGAAGAGCGCGTCGGGCGCGGCCAGGTTCTTGAAATACAAGAACGGCGCGAGCCGCAGATCGACCGAGTACTGCAGCGCCTGATAGAGCGCGATGAAGATCGGCATCTGAATCAAGAGCGGCAGGCAGCCCGCCATCGGGTTGACCTTGAACTCGCGCATCAGCTCGAGATTCGCCATCGCGAGCTTTTCTTTGTTGTCGGCGTATTTCTTCTTGATCTCGGCCAGCTTGGGCTGCATCTCCTTCATCCGCTGCGCTTGGGCGGTCTGCCGCAACGAAACGGGGAACATGCAGGCCCGCACCAGGATGGTGAGGAAGATGATGGCCACGCCGTAAGGCACACCCATCCCATGGAACAGGTTGAGCACCAACAGCATCAAGTTGCTGATCTGGGCGAACCAGCCGAAATCGAGCACGCCTTCGGCCTGCAGCGGCGTGAGCAGCGTCTTGCGTTTGGGACCGGCGAACAGCTCGAAGCCCTGCTTCACTGAGGTCTTGGGCGCGAGCACCACCTTCTTCGAGTCGAGCTGGACGCTCAGGTCGTTCTGGACTTTTTCGGTAGGCGTTTCGAGCAGCATCGGAACGCTGCGCTCGATCGTGCGGTCCTTCAATTGGTCGTCGGTCGGCAAGATCAGCGCCGCGAAGTACTGCACGTCGACGCCGATGTACTTGAGCGGGCTCTTCCACTCCTCAACCTTGTTTTTCTCTTCGTCGCTGACGATCTGGCCGATCGTCTTGGTTTGGGCGTTGACTGCTCCGGTGTTGAGCAGAAAACCCATCTTGAGATCGCGGAACTTCCGCGCGTTCGCCGCGTCTTCCAGCGGCAGGCCGACGGGTCCCTGCAGCGTGTATGAGAGCGTGCGTTCGGCCGGGCCGGCGTTGGTCAACACGACGTCGAAGTGCAGGAGGTAGCCGTCGGTGTTCGTGTCGCGGACTCCGCGGGCGGCCCGCGTCGAGCCTTCACCGCCGGGGATCGATTCGAGCGAATAGCGCTTTTCCAAAACCAGCGCGCCGTCGGGCGAGGGGAACTGAAACGTGACGGCCGAATTCACGCCGGGATGGTTCGGGTCGGCGGTGACCTGGGCGACTTTCCAGTTGCGGGCCGACAGTCCGCTTTCGCCCTTGGGCAAGAGCGAGTCGAACTCCGGAAAATCGGTGTTGAAGGTGGTCGTTGCCAGCGAGACGTTGCGGTCGGCCTGCTTGAGTTTTTCGGCGGCCACCTCGAGCGCGGTGCGCACGCCGTCGATTTCGGCCGATGCTTCGCCGGGCTTCAACGTCGACTGCAGCGCCCGGAGCCGTTCGGCGGCCATTTCGTGCTCGGCCTGCGCCAGGTCGCGATCTTTGATGGCCTTGATCGTCCGCTGATCGAGCGAGTTGCCGACAATCTTTAGCGGCACTTCGGTGTTGGAAAGCTCCCGATAGCGCGGATCGTTGAACTCGATCCCCGCGACGGATGCGCCCTTGGTCGTCAGTTCGGCCTTGAGGAAGTAGCCGGTGTCCGGATCAGCGCTACCCAGCACGACCGTTTGCTGCGGGAACTTGGGAACCGCAGGCTCGCCAGCTTTGGCGGCAGCGCCCTTCGGAGCGGCGTCTTTCGCAACCGCCTGATCGGCGCCTTTTTTCGCAGCGTCCTTACCCGCGTCTTTAGCAGCATCGTTGGCGGCCGGTTTGTCACCAGCTTTGACGACCGACGTGTCGGGCTTTTTATCCCCAGCTTTGTCGCCGGGTTGGTCCTTGCCCGCTGCCGCTTTGGCAGCCTCTTTGTCGTGGGCCGCGCCGGTCTTGCCCGCTTGCGCCAGGGCGGCGGCGTCTTTTTTCGCGGCGTCGTTGGCCGCGTTTTGCACTGGCTTGTGAGGGAAGAACCGCGGGACAACATAGTTGTTCCACGCGATCAGCATCCCTAACGAGAGCGCAAAGAACAGGACGAGATTGCGAGTCTGCATCAAGGACCGTCACCGACCGTCGCGGAGGCGGTCGCCCAAAAAATTATCCAGGTCCGGGATTTCGTAAATCTTGGCGATCGTCTTCTCGAAGTCGTAACGGACGCGGCGGAAAGTGATCGTGGTCTTGCCCGGCGCCTGATCCGACTCGCCGAGAACGATGTAAGAGGCGCGGTTGTCGCTGTTGCGAGGCTGACCCACCGAGCCGACGTTCACCAGGACCTTTTGATCGCCCAGTGTGTATTTGAAATCAATCTCCTCGGGAGCGAGGAAATTGAGATCCTCCGTGAAGACTCCCGGTATATGCGTGTGACCCTGAAAGCAGTAGCGGTCCACCAGGGCGAAGATCCGCTCCATCTTCCTCTGATTATAGATGTCTTCCGGAAAGACGTACTCGTTGAGCGGGTTGCGGGCCGAGCCGTGAACGAAGAGAAATCCCGGCTCCCGGTGCTGGCGGGGCAATTCGCCCAGGAATTCGCAGCGGCGGTCGTTCCCCCGCACTTCCGACGATTCCAGCATCTTCCGCGTCCAGAAGATGGCCCGCTCGGCCCCGGCGTTAAAGCCTTCCGGGTCGAACAGGGCCCCTTGGTCGTGGTTGCCGAGCAAGCAGATCCGGCTCTGCATGGCCAGATCGATGCACTCGCGCGGATTGGGACCGTAGCCGACAATGTCTCCCAGGCAGTAAATCGTGTCTAATCCCTGACTTTTGATGTCGGCGAGGACAGCCTCAAACGCCTCGAGATTCGCGTGAATATCGCTGATAACAGCTTTCAACGAGCCTGGCTCCCCAGTCCGGCCGAATTTTCCGCCCGAATTTACCGGCCTGACTGTGCCGAATTTGCCTGCCCGGCTAGGCGGATTATGCCTGGACGGCGTGCTTAAGCGCGCGGCGGCCTCGCAGACCGGCGAGACGCAAACCGACCCCTCTACGGCGGCGCAAATCGATCCAGCAGTCTAGTTTGGATCACGCTGGACGGTCAAGCCGGGGCCTTTCTTCACGTTGCCCCAACTCCCCGCGTTTCCGATTCGACACTTTGTTCGCTCCCGGCGCGTTGACCTTCGGCAACTGTGGCCTATGTTTGCGCACCCCAAAGTCATCGCTCCCGGCAAAGTCTCGCAGAGTGAACAGCCCGACCGGCTTTTCCCCAGCGGGACCGACCGCACATTCAATCCAAGCGGACGGCCGGCGTTCCTGGTTCGGTTCCACCGTCGTCCTCCGCAGATCTGACCAACAGGCTTCACGTGCGCCCAACGGGCGGACGCAACGCCTGTGGCTGGGAGCGTATTACGGTGAGCAAGACCCATCACGGTTCGCTGTTGGTGGTCGACGACGACAAGCACGTCTGCGAGGCCATGGCGGAGTTTCTCCGCGGCCGCGGACACCGGACCGAAACCTCTTTCACCTGCGTCGACGCGATTGAGCGGATGCGTGAACATCCGTTCGAGGTCGTCCTCTGCGATGTCTGCCTTCCCGACGCGGACGGTTTTCATCTGCTGCAGTGGGCCGTCGAGCACAAACCCGACACGTCCGTCATTCTGATCACGGGCTACGGCACGATCGAAAGTGCCGTCGAGGCGATCCGCATCGGCGCCTTCGATTACGTCACCAAGCCTGTGATCGACGACGAACTCAGCCTCGCCATTCAGCGGGCGCTGGGCCAGCGCAAGATGGTGGAAGAAAACCGCTCGTTGCGGGCGCAGCTCGACGCCAAGTTCGGCTTGAGCAACATCGTCGGCCGCGACTACAAGATGGTGCGGATGTTTGACCTGATCGAGAGCGTGGCCGATACGCGGACCACAGTGCTGATCCTCGGCGAAAGCGGGACCGGCAAGACCGTCACTGCCCGCGCCATTCACCAGCTGAGCTCGCGACGGGACAAGCCGTTCGTCGAGGTCTCCTGCGGGGCGCTGCCCGATTCGCTGTTGGAGAGCGAACTCTTTGGCCACGTGGCCGGCTCGTTTACGGGAGCCACGCACGACAAGGTCGGCAAATTCCTCCAGGCGGACGGTGGCACGCTCTTCCTCGACGAAGTGGCGACCGCGTCCCCCGGACTGCAGGTCAAGCTGCTCCGCGTGCTGCAGGACCGCGAATTCGAGCCGGTCGGCGGCAACAAGACGCACAAGGTCGACGTGCGGCTCGTGCTGGCCACCAACCGCGACCTGGAATCGATGGTCCGCCGCGGCGAATTCCGCGAGGACCTCTATTACCGGATCAACGTGATCTCCGTCACGCAGCCGCCGCTCCGCGAACGGATTGGCGACATCCCGCTGCTTCTGGAGCACTACCTGGCCCACTTCCGCGAGCAGACCGGCAAGAAGATCACCGGCTTTGACGAGCAGGCTTTGCAGGCCCTGCAGCGCTACTCGTGGCCGGGCAACGTCCGCGAACTGGTCAACCTGGTCGAACGCAGCATCGTGCTCAGTAAGGGCACCGTGGTATCGCTGCCCGAGCTGCCCGACGCGGTTCGCCGCGAAGAGCTGGCCCGCACCGATCTGGCCGGCTGCGTCGGGGCAAACTTGAAGAGCGCCCTGGCCATGCCCGAGCGGCAAATCATCCTCGACGCGCTGGCGGCCCACGGCTGGAGCCGTCAGGAAACGGCCAAGGCCCTGGGCATCAACCGCACGACTCTGTACAAGAAGATGAAGAAGTTCGGCATCGAGTTCGAGCGGCAGATGGTCTAGAGCGCTTTCCATCCAGCTGTAGCGGCTCCGCGGCGTAAATCGTCGGGAATCTTGAGGGATTCATCGCGTCACCGGAGTGCTCGCAGCACTAGCGGATTGACACAACGTGGCTGACGGCTGGCAGCGCGAGGAGATCGACGGTCGGCCGGCGGAACGATTCGACCCCCATCCGGCAGGAGCAGCCGGAGCGGGGGTCGTCCTGTTTCTGCACGACTTCGACGCGCGGCCCCTCTCCGAAAGCCCGGACTTCACGGCCGAGCTCACGCGTCGCGGATTGCGGGCCGTGTGCCCGATCGCCGACCGCTGCTGGTGGACGACCGTCGCCTGCCCTGACTTCGATCCAGAGATGAGCCCGCTGACGTACGTCCGCGACTCGGTCGTGCCGTTCATCAGCCGCACCTGGAACGTCGCGCCGCCTGCCATCGGCCTGTTGGGGATTGGGATGGGCGGGCAGGGCGTGCTGCAGCTGGCGTATCGTTCGGCACGCGAGTTTCCGTGCGTGGCGGCGATCGCCCCGGCCGTCGACTTTCACAGCTGGTACGGCTACGGCCTTTCGCTCGACCAGATGTTCGCCTCCAAAGAAGCGGCCCGGCAGCAGACGGCCACACTCCACCTGCACCCGCTCAATTGGCCCAAGCACCAGTTTTTGTGCTGCGATCCGGCGGACGAATATTGGTTCGAGGGGACCGATCGGCTGGCGATGAAACTCTCATCGATGGGCATCCCCTACGAGCGCGACCTGACGACCACAGCCGGCGGCCACGCGTGGCCCTATTTTGAACGCATGGCTAGCCCGACGCTGGAGTTTCTGGCCAAGAGCCTGGCGGCGGGGTGAGAGGGAGTCTGCTGAATCCAAGTCATGGGTGGCACTGGCGGCTTGTCCGCCAGTGTTTTCATTTGTAGTGCGAGCTATTAAGACACTGGCGGACAAGCCGCCAGTGGCACCCGAAGGAGACAACGACGAGAAGCACGCCGCAGAGAGAAAGACTACGACAGCAGCTTCTCGAGGTCTTCGACCGTCATGTCTTTCAACAGGTTGGCGTCGGCTTGCAGGATGGCGTCGGCGAGCGAGCGCTTTTGGTCCTGCAGCTCGGCAATCTTTTCTTCGACAGTGCCACGGCAAATCAGGCGGTAGGCGAAGACCTTCCGCGTTTGGCCGACGCGATGGGCGCGGTCGATGGCTTGCGCTTCGACGGCCGGGTTCCACCACGGGTCGAGCAGGAAGACGTAGTCGGCGGCCGTCAGGTTGAGGCCCAAACCGCCCGCCTTGAGACTGATTAAGAACACGCAGCAGTTCGGGTCGGTCTGGAACCGCGTGACGCGCTCGCGGCGGTCGCGAGTCTGGCCGTCGAGATATTCGTAGACGACGCCCCGGCGGTCGAGGTGCTTGCGCACGATGGCGAGCATACTGGTGAACTGCGAGAAGACGAGCGCCTTGTGCCCTTCAGAGATCAGCTCTTCCAGGTCGGGCAGGAGCACGTCGAGCTTGGCGGACGATTCCTCGTCGCTGGCCTGGTTGACGAGGTGCGGATGGCAGGCGGCTTGCCGCAGACGGAGCAGCGCCTCGAGCACGTGCATCTTGGTTTTGCCGAGGCCCTGGCGGTCGATTTCACCCAAGAGCGAGGCGCGGTACGCGTCGCGCAACTCATGGTAGATGCGGCGCTGTTCCTTCCGCATGTCGCAATGGATCGTCTGCTCGAGTTTTTCGGGCAGCTCGCTGGCGACCTCTTTCTTCGTGCGACGCAGGATGAACGGCCGCAGCCCCTGCGACAAGAGCCCGCGGGACTGCTCGTCCTGCGTGCCGGCGGCAAACTGCTTGAAGAGCGAACTGCGACCAAGCATGCCCGGGTTCAAGAACTCGAAGATCGACCACAAATCGCCCAGGTTGTTTTCGATCGGCGTTCCGCTGAGCGCCAGGCGATGACGGGCCGAGAGCAGGCGGCTGGCCTTGGCGATTTGCGAGCCGGCGTTCTTGATCGTCTGCGCCTCGTCGAGCACGACGTACTCGAAGGGGATGTCCTTGAGAATCGAGATGTCGCGCCGCAGCGTGCCGTACGTGGTCAGCACGATGTCGTGCTTGACGAGGTCGGGGCGTTGGGCGGCCCGGCCGATGCCGCTGTACTCGATCGTTTTGAGATTCGGCGCGAAGCGGGTGCACTCGCTGTGCCAGTTGAACATCAGCGACTTAGGCACCACGACGAGCGAGGGGACGACGCCCTTGTGGCGTGTCTTCCCCTCGACAACCACCGCCAGGAACTGGATGGTCTTGCCGAGACCCATGTCGTCGGCCAGGCAGCCGCCGAACCGCAGATCCTGCAAAAACTTGAGCCAGCCCAGCCCCTCTTTCTGGTAGCCGCGCAGCTCGCCATGAAATCCCTTCGGCTCGTCGACTGGCTGCACCCGCAGCGGCGAGCCCAAGCGCGAACGCAGCTCGAGGAATTGGGCGTCGTAGTCGGTCTCGGGCACGGTGGCGAGCAGTGCGTCGAGCATCGTGACCGTGTTCATCGCGTAGCGGACGTGGTCCTCTTCGGCGGTGCCCAGCGTCGCCAGGAGCGAAAACCGTTCGATCCATTCCTCGGGCAGGATGCCGAGCGAGCCGTCGTCGAGCCGCACGGTCGTGTCGCCGCGGGCGACGGCCGAGAGCAAATCGGGCAGGCGGATCGTGCGTCCCTCGAAGTCGACCGTCGCGTGCAGCTCGAACCAATCGACGTTCGAGCGGACGCGGAACTTCAGGTCGGTGGGCTGGCGGACGCGCTTGCCATCGGCGTGAACTTGCCAGCCTTCGGCGGCGATTGCCCGCACGGCCGGACCGAGCGAACGGGCCGAAATTTCGATGTCGCGACCGGTGCGGCGGGGATCGAGCAGCCGGCGAAAACCCTGTTCGACGAGCTGCTGCCAGCGCTGCTCTTCGCGCTCCTTGTTCCGCACGATGCAACGGCCGAGCGCCCGCTGGACGATGGCCCACTGCGAGCTGGAAGCCCGCACCTGAGTGCCGACGTAGTCAAACGACACGTCGCCCTGCAGCCGGTCGCCGTGCAAGAGTGCGCCGCGGGGCGCCCGCAGCGTGATATGGGGCACGGGATCGCAGGTGACTTCTTCGAGCCGCAGCTCCTCCGGCAGATCGAGGCGCGGCAGGGCGGGCATGTCGAGCAGTTGATCGATGAAGTCGTGCTCTTCGCCCACCGGCACGCGCAGCCGCTCGCCGCGTTCGAGCAGCTTGACCCAGGCGAAAGCGCCGAAGTCGCGGAGCCGCGCGATCCGCTTGGTCGTCAGCACGAGTCCGCCAGGCACTAACAGCACGGTGCGGCCCAGCGGCAGAATCTCATTTTCGCGGCAGAGCTGTCCGTCAACGCGCCACGAGGCTTTACCCGTGTCCGCGGGCGATTCGTCCGCCTCGGCCTCGATTGCGTCAGGCTCGATCGCGTCAGGCTCCGCGGCTTCGCTGCCGTCGAGTTCCTCGCCTTCGTTGCCTTCGTCTTCATCGGCGGCGCGGTCCGACGCTGAGTCTTCCAGCGGGTTCTCGGTCGCGCTGTCGTCGTCGGGCGACTCTTCGGCTACGCCTGCCGACGCGAAGGCGATGGACCGCTTTTGCTCGGCGTCTGCGTCGCCTGGTTCGCCTTCGTCGGGCACGAGCCGTAGCGAGAGTTCCCACGGCGGACCATCATCCCAGGTCAGCGGAGCGGACGAGCGTTCGTCGCTGTTGAGGTAGCGGACGCGTCCCGTCGCGCACATCAGCGGCATGATCAGCTCGCACAACTCGTGCGGGATGCGGAAGCGGTGGACTGCGCTTTGGATTTCCGCCTGCTGGGCGTGCCAGTTGGTCCGCTCGGGCGTGCCGCCGGACAGGTAGGCGAGGATCCGCGCGTCGTCGGAGTCGATGGCTTCGTCGATGCGATTGGGCCGCAGCCGCAGCGGCTTGAGCTTGCCCCACTGTCCGTTGCCGCGCCGTTGCCGGTGCGAAGTTTGAATCACGATCTGGCCGATGGAGCGGCTCTGATCGACGTCGATCTCGTAGAAGATTTCCTGCTCGCGAGGTGCGGAAGGCTGAGCCGTCGGCTCCTGGGCCAGCGTCTGCCGCACCTGCAGCAAGCGCGATTGCCAGCCGGTCGAGGGGATGGAGGGGGCTTCGACCGAGCGTGTTGTGCCCCCGCCGCCGGGCTCGAAGAAGTCGCCGGGCAGATCGTCGTCGTCGCCCGAGAGATCATCGTCGAGAATCAGCGCGGGGCGCGGCTCGGTGAAGAAAGGAGGGACGTGTCCGGCTTTGATTTCGCCGCTGAGGTAGTTGCCTTCGTCGACGGCGAGCACCGTGCCCCACAGATGCTTGCAGGATGGCTCGGTCTGGGCCGACGCGACGCAGTTGCAGAACATCTTCAGGCGGCCGTCCTGCCGGCTGAGCTGCGTCTGATATTCGACGCCGTCGCGGACGACGGCAAACAGCTCGTCGGCCGTGACGCGGGTAATGGCCACGCGTTCGGCCTTCAAGTAAGCGGCGCCGCGGAAGCGGACGTCGGCACGAAACCGGCCTTCCAGCAGTTCCGCCAACGTCATGCCTGTCCCCCCGCGCGGGTTCGAAAAGCCGAGCGCATCCGGTGAGGTTAACGAATCCCGGGACTTTCTGGCCAGTCTGAACGTTCGGAAAGTTCCGCGGGCGAAATTCGCGCCGAGGTTTTTCCGTCGAACGCCGTTTCCTTGCCCCGCGCGCTGGGTTAATGCTATACGAGCGCCATGGGTCCGGAGCCGTCACTTTTGAGCGAAGGTGAAGTGCGGCTGTGGTTTTCCCGCGAAATTCCGCCGGCCGATTTTCGCGGGAAACGGGTGCTCGTCATCGTGCCGGATGCCACGCGCACGGCCCCGTTGCCGCTGCTTTTTGACGCGCTCTGGTCGCGTCTGGCCGGCGTGGCCGCCCGCGTTCAGGTTTTGATCGCGCTGGGCACGCATCCGCCAATGAGCGAAGCGCAGATTGCGCGACTCCTGGGATTGGACGAACGATCACCTCAGCGCCACGGCCCGCTCGAAATCTTCAACCACGATTGGAATTGCGACGCGGCGCTCTGCACGTTGGGCCAGCTCTCGGCGACGGATACCGCGGAAATTTCCGAAGGGCGGCTCGCGCTCGACGTGCCCGTGCGGATCAATGCCCGCATTCACGATTGCGACGTGGCCCTCGTCCTAGGGCCCGTCTTCCCGCACGAAGTGGCCGGTTTCTCCGGCGGCAACAAATATTTCTTCCCCGGCATCTCCGGTCCGGAGCTGTTGAACTTCTTTCATTGGCTCGGCGCGCTGATCACGAACGTCGAGATCATCGGCGTGGCCGACACGCCCGTGCGACGGGTGATTGATCGCGCGGCCGCGCAGATTCCGGTCGAGCGGCGGTGCGTGGCGTTTGTCGTCTCGCCCGAGGCCGGCCTCCACGGGCTGTTTTACGGCACGCCCGAGTCGGCGTGGCGGCAAGCGGTCGAAATCTCCTCGCGGGTGCACGTGCGGCGCGTCCCCCGGCCGTTCCACACCGTGCTGTCGTGCGCCCCGCCGATGTACGACGAGCTGTGGGTGGCCGGCAAATGCATGTACAAACTCGAGCCGGTGGTGGCCGACGGCGGCGAATTGATCATTTTCGCGCCGCATTTGAACGAGATCTCGCGGACGCACGGCAAGTTGATCGAGCAGGTCGGCTATCACGTCCGCGACTATTTCACTGCGCAGTGGAACCGGTTCCGCGACGTGCCGTGGGGAGTCTTGGCCCACTCGACGCACGTCCGCGGGACGGGCACCTATGAGCACGGCGTCGAGCGGCCGCGGGTGAAGGTGACGCTGGCCACCGGCCTCTCGCGGGAAACGTGCGAGCGGATCGGTCTGGGCTATCGGGATCCGGCCTCGATCCGCGTCGAGGATTTCGCCGACCGCGAGGATCAAGGTATTCTGCTGGTGCGGAAAGCCGGCGAGCAGCTGTATCGCCTGGCGGACGACAGCGCGACCCGTTCTGCCGCCGCGCAAGAACGCGAGGCAGGTGCCGATCGCCCCCTCACTTCCCACAGCCCCCTCATTTCCCACACGAAGGACAGGCCGTGACCGATGACCTCAAGCCGCGCCTCGAATTCGCACTCGATGTGGCGCGCAAGGCCGGGGAGCTGATCCTCGGCTACTACCAGTCGAAAGGGCTGCGGGTCGAAACCAAGAAGGACCACTCGCCGGTGACGGTCGCCGATCGCGAGGCGGAAGCTCTAATCCGCACGAATATCGTCCGCGAGTTCCCCGGCGATGGCGCCATGGGCGAAGAATTGGGCACCTTCCCCAGCTCCAACGGCTTCAATTGGATCCTCGATCCGGTCGACGGCACCAAATCGTTCATTCACGGCGTCCCGCTGTTCGGCACGCTGATCGGACTGGAATACGAGAAGCGGCTGGTGATCGGCGTCTGTCGATTCCCCGTCCTCAACGAAGTGGTTTACGCCCAGGAGGGGGAAGGGGCCTGGTGGCAGAGCGGCAACGGCCACGAGCAGCCGGCCCGCGTGTCCAAGGTGATTCGCCCCTCCGATGCTCTGTTTTGCATCACCACGATCAGCGGCTTCGAGCGGATCGGCCGCTACGAGACCTTCGAGAAGCTGCGCAAATCGGTGAAGCTGACGCGCGGCTGGGGCGATTGCTACGGCCATGCACTCGTCGCCACCGGCCGGGCCGACATTATGGTCGACCCGCTAATGAATCCGTGGGACGCAGCCCCGTTCGTGCCCATCATGCAAGAGGCGGGGGGCCATTTTCTGGACTGGTCGGGTCGGCCCACGATCTACTCGGGCAACGGCGTCTCGGTGAACGACGCCCTCAAGGACACGGTCCTCGACATGCTGCACCCGGACTAGGCGTAGCGCAGGGTCGCGGTCTCGGTCTTCGGCCTTTTGTGAGCCGACGGCAGGCACAGCCTGCCCCTACAAAACCTAGGCCGCTGATCGCAGCGCGGCCGGTGCGCCGGGCACCACGATCGGGCCGACGGGTCCTGCCGCGGCGCCGTTCCAGCGGTGGGCGGCCAGCGATTGCAGCACGCGTTCGGCCGCACGCAGCGCGGCGAGCGCCGCCTTGCCGTCGACCAAGGGCGTCTGCCGAGCGGTCACGCAGTCGGCGAAGCTCGCCAGTTCCGCCGTCAGCGCGTCCGACGTGGGAACGGCCGGGCGCTCGACGCGGAGGTACTCGGTGAAGATTTCGGCCTTGAGCCGGTCGATGTCGGCCCCCGGCTGACGGGCCCGGTCGAGCACGCGTTCGCCGCCGAGCAACCGGGCCGTCGGTGCGTAGTGGATCACTTCCCGCAACCCAAAATCGACGCTGACGCATCCCGTCTCGCTCCAGATCTGCATCGCGCGGCGGGTCGTTGGGTTGACGCGGTTGGCCGCCAGATCGGCGATGCAGCCGTTGGCAAACGTCAGACGCGCTTGGGCGCAGTCTTCATTCTCGCCCAGGATCGAAAAACCGAATGCCTCGACTTTTTCCAGCGGCGCCCCGGCCAGGTCGAGCACGAGGTCCAAGTCGTGGATCATCATGTCGAGCACGACGCCGATGTCCGTCGAGCGAAACGCGTAGGGGCTGAAACGCTCACACTGAATGTATTTGGGATGTCGAACCAGGCGACGCGCTTCCTGGTACGCCGAGTTGAAGCGTTCGATGTGGCCCACCTGCAGCGTCGTTCCCGTGCGGGCGGCCGCGGCGACGATCTCTGCACCCTGCGCGGCCGTCGACGCCAGCGGCTTTTCGACCAGCGCGGCGATGCCCCGCTCGAAGAACTCGAGCGCGACCGCGTGATGAGCGAAGGTCGGCACGGCGATCGAGACGGCGTCGACCTGGTCGAAGAGTTGGCGGTAATCGGCGAGCCAGCGTGTTCCGCAAGCTTCGGCCACGGCGCGGCCCCGTTCGGGACTGGTGTCGGCGACGGCAATCAGCTCAGTCGAGGGAAGCTGGGAGTAGATGCGGGCGTGATGCCGCCCGAGCGCCCCCGAACCCACGACGCCCACCCGGAGCCGGCTCATGCAGCCCTCCGATGGAACGACTCAGTGGGCGGCGTGACCTGGTTGCGATAGATTTCGCGGGCCCGGCCCATCTTGCCGCGCCGCTGCTTCTCCAAAAAGTTGAGCAGCGTCGACAGCTCGAAGGGGAAGATGCCGTCGAGTTGCTCGGCCAGCTCGGCTCGCACGGTGTCGAGCGGCTTCATGTCGCGATAGAGCAGCCGATGCGCCCGCTTGATGACGTCGATCGACTCGGGCGTAATCCCGGCCCGCCGCATGCCGACAATATTAATTGTGTTGATCACCGGGTTGTCCGAACCCGAGGCCAGCATGAACGGGGGAATATCGTGCGGCGCCCGGCAGCCGCCGCTGACGAAGGCGAGCATGCCGACGGTCGAAAAGTGATGCACCGTGACGTTGCCCGAGAGGATGGCCCCATCGTGCACGTGGACGTGTCCGCCCAGCAGGCAGCCGTTGACCAGGATCACCCGGTTGTTCACGTGGCAGTTGTGTCCGACGTGGCAGTTGGCCATCAGCAGGTTCTGGTGGCCGACCCGCGTGGTGTGATCTTCCTTCTCGGCGCCTCGATTGACGGTGACCCCTTCGCGGAAGATGTTTTCGTGGCCGATTTCCAGACGGGTCGGGGCACCCTTGTAGCCGGAATCTTGCGGCTCGCCGCCGATCACCGCGCCGGGGAAGAAGCGGTTGCGTTCGCCGATCGTCGTGTGGCCGGTGATCGTGACGTTCGATTGCAGCTCGCAACCGTCGCCGAGCGTCACGTCGGGCCCGATGCAGCAGAACGGTCCGATTTCGACGTTCTCTCCGATGTGAGCCCGGGGATCGACTTGGGCCAAGTGTGATATCTTGACGGTCATGGTCCGCACCCTGACAAAACCGAAGCTGACAAACCCAACCTGAAAAAAAACCAACGAGGCAAAACGAACTCGACGAAATTCAATTCAGGCGGCCGCGCGGAGGCCGGTGCTCCCTTCGTAGGCCGCTTGAGCCAAGAGCTGTCGAATGATCTCCCGATTCAGGTGATGCCCTGATCGATACGCGGAAAAGTGACCCTGGATGTCGCACCCCAGCAGGGCGAAATCTCCCAGGCAGTCGAGAATTTTGTGGCGGGCAAACTCGTCGGGGCTCCGCAGAGCGTTGTCGATGGGTCCGTTCGGCCCGATCACCAGAAGCTCTCTGGGGCTGGTGCGGGCTCCGTAGCCGGCAGCCCGCAGTTCGTGCGCTTCCCGCTCCAACACGAACGTCCGCGAGAAGGCCAGTTCGCTTTGAAAGCTTTCGGGAGTGATCTCGACCGTCAGCTCTTGAGGGGGAATCGGCGAGCGGGGCCCGTAATCGAGATGGTAGGTGATGGCCAGCGTCGGCCGCGCCACGGGCCGATAGGAGATTTCGCAGCGATCGCGGCCGCGGCCGGTCACGAGCGAAGCGGGGCCGCTCACGAAGAGCCGCTTGCGGGCGGCCTGCACGGCCGATCCGGCTGAGAGCAGCGCCTCGGTGAAGTCCTGCGAGGAGCCGTCCATGCCCGGCGGCTCGGGGGCGTCCAGCTCGACCCGGCAGTTGTCGATCTGCAGCCCAGCCAGGGCGGCCATCACGTGCTCGATCATTTCGATCGCCACGCCGTTGCGCTCGATGGCCGTACGACGCTCGCGCGGTGCCGTGAATTCCAGCCGGGCCGGAATGGGGGCGCTGCCCGCAAGGTCGCTCCGCTGAAACGCGATGCCGTGTCCCGCTTCCGCAGGATGGAAGCGGAGCGTCACATCGCGACCGGTGAGAAATCCGACTCCGCGGACTTCGACCGGCCTCCGGATCGTCCGCTCGAACCGGCCGTGCATCTCCCGTCCCTAATCAGTCCCGCAAGGATTGAATTGGGAATGCCCGGTCTGCCGGGCCCGCTCGTCGCGGACCCGGCCACCGCAGTGCAATGGATCAGGCATTCTCCGCCGCCGTTTGACTCACCGCGTAGCGACTACTGGCGCGCCGCGCCGCCGCCAGCGCCGTCCGCCGCCGGAGCCGCCGTCATCCGCTGGTACTTGCGGTTGAGGAACTCGCAGATGGCATTGGTGATGTCTTCACTGGGGCGGTAGTAGACCACCTGGCGGTTGAGGCCCCGCATCACGTCCTCGGGATTCTGTTCCGTGCCGAGATCCTCGGCGCTAAACCGCAGGACCAGGGTGATGTGGAAGTGGGTGGCGTACTTCTCGACCGCGTCGGAGACCTCCAGATAGATCTGCTTGTAGATCTGGGCCTCTTTGCGGATCAGTTCGCGCTGCTGGCTCTTGCGGAAGGCGTCGGTCTGCGACGTGTGTGTCAGCAGCGACTTTTCGACGCGGGCGTACTCCTCGCTGCCTTCCTTAAAGCCTTTGAGTTCGACCGTTTCCTTCTTGATGACTTCGGCCATGGCCTTGAAGCGGTCTTCCGACTTGGTGAGCTCGCCTTTGAGATCCTCCCGGAGGGCCTCGAACTTCTTGTACTGCTTGAAGACGCGGGCCATGTCGATCAGCGCGATCTTGTGCGGCTCATCGGTGGCCGGGGCCGCGGCACCGTCGCCACGCACCACGGCCGACGGAACGAGGCCGGCGAACAGCGCAAACATAGCGGCATTGATGACGAGTTTTTTCACGGCCTCTGCACTCCTTTGCCTGCCGAAAAGCCCCGATCCTGGGGGCCAATGCGAGCGACGGGGTTAGATTTTCTTGAAATGCTGAACAGACGTCTTCAGCGCGTCGGCGGAGAATCCGACGAGGGGGGAATTTTGCAAACTGCCCCGATCTCGTCAAGATGAAGTGCGCAGGGACGGTTCGGAGGATGCTGGAAGGTGGACGCCGGCTGTCCGGAGGGCGTGGGGCGTACGTCGCAAATCGCTTGTCCGCTAAGGCAATTCGCGACTTTTTTGGGAATTTGCGGCTTTTCCTCGTTGACAAAATGAAAGGCCAAGTGTGAGATGGCATCTGAACCAATCCGTGTCAAATCGCACATTTCCAGGCCATTTCCAAGCTGCTTCGGAACTCTTTTTCATCATTCTGTTTACTGCCGGTAAGTCGCCGGTAACAACAAGCAGCGGCGGAACTTACTGGAAAGTCGATTGACGCGTGGGTTCTTTTACGGGACGGTTCGTTGCCGGCCCAAGTATTTCCACGTCGTTTTCTGAAAAGAGAAGGTGTACGCATGACGAGACGAAAGAAGGGGTTCACGCTCATTGAGCTGTTGGTCGTGATCGCCATCATTGCGATCCTGATCGCGCTGTTGCTGCCGGCCGTGCAAGCGGCTCGCGAAGCGGCCCGCCGGACCGAGTGCAAAAACCACATGAAGCAGCTCGCGTTGGCGTGCCACAACTATCACGACACCAACTTCATCTTCCCTTGCGGCTGGATGGCTGAAAACCAGGCCTCGTGGGGCATGCTGCTGCTGCCGTACATGGAATTCCGTCCGATTTACGACCTCGTGAATTTCAACGTGCTGATGTCGGATGCGACCGGCCAAGCTCCGAACCGTAACCTCGACCAGATCGCGTTGCCACTGAACCTGTTCAAGTGCCCGTCGTCGGGCGACGTGAACTTGTCGTCTAACAACCGTTGCGCCGGTGGTGGTTCGACGGTCAGTCTCTTCGGCGCCGCTGGCGATATGGCCGATTCCTCGGTCACCCGCGCCGTCTCCAACTACCTGGCAAACTCCGGCATGCCGAACCTGGCCGCCACACCTCCTCTGCCCGGTCTGTCGGACGGTATCGGCGTCTACACCCCGACTCTGGGGAACGTCAATCAAGTCAACCAGAATACCAATCCTCCGGTTGACAATGGCGGCGTTATGTTCCAGGACAGCCGCATTCGTATCGCCGACATCACGGACGGCACGTCGAACACCGCTCTCTTGTGCGAGCACAAGGGTGCCACCTGCTCGACGGGTTCGACCAACACGATCTGCACCGAGGCCTCCGGCACGACCTGCTACGCTTACTGGGCCAGTGCTGACGCAGCGGCCGGCAGCGAGACCTCGGGCAACACCGTTGCCTCCGACGTCTGCTTCACTCCGCTCTTCGGTATCAACGGTAGCGGTCTCGGCTGGACCGGTGCGGCTACCGTCGCGCCGGTTCCGAACGTGATCTACCGCGTCGGTTACCCCGGCGACATCAGCTCGCAACACGAGGCGGGCGCCCAGATCGCGTTGTCGGACGGCTCGGTCCGTTACGTCAGCCAGAGCATCCAGGCCATCGGCAGCGCTTCCGCTCTGCCCGTCCTGTACCTGCTCTGCAACCGGTCGGACCTCCAAGTCTTCTCCTTGCCGCAACAGTAAGCGGCAGCGCGACGACCTTGGTCTGATGTTCGTTTGAATTCGATGGCGACCGCCCCTCACGGGGCGGTCGCTTTTTTTTGCGCAATGTCGATCGACCGCAGGTTCCTTGCAATGCACATCGGGACGAGTTCTCTCGAGCGCGTTTCTCGACACCTCAAATGCCGATTGTCGCCGAGGCAAATCATCGCTCGTATTCAGCCCAACCGAGGGCGGCTCACGGCAGCCAGAGGGCGCTCGGCGGCTGGGGCTCGTGGCTCTCGCAGGCCAGGCGGCGGGCCTTGATGCGGACGTAGGGAGGCACATAGCGGGCGCGGTGGCCGATCTCGCCGACCGCGGCCTGGTCGTCGGCCCGTGACGGTTCGACCAGGTCCTCGATCGCGAACCCGGCCTGGCACAGCCCGCCCACGAGCGCGCTCCACGTGTGCAAGAACTCCACGGCCCCGCTTTCGCGGTACGAGCGATCGGGCACGACCGGCAGCGGACCGTCCTGGGCGTACTCGAGGCCCAACACGTAACGATCCTTGGCGTCCCGATGAGTGACCTGCAGGCTGGCCGGCTGCTTGTGTTGGCTCACATACAGGCCGCCGGCACGCAGCACGCGGGCCACCTCGCGGTAGACGGCCGTCACGTCCGGGACATAGCACGTGCTCACCGGCTGATGCACGATGTCGAAGGACGCCGCGCCGAGCGGCGCCAGGTCGTCCATCGACGCCTCGACGAGCCGCACACTGAGCCCGCGCCGGGCGGCCTCGCGCTCGTCGAGCTGCAGCATCGACGGGCTGATGTCGGCCACCGTGACCAGTGCGCCGGCCGCCGCGTACAAAATGGCCTGCCAGCCGCCAGCGGAGGCCAGACACAAGACGTCGAGCCCGTCGACCGATCGGGGCAGCCAACCGCGGCCGTCGAGCGTACCCAGCGGTTCGCGGCACTCCTCGTCGGTGGCGACCTTGGCAAACACGCTGCCCGACTCGGCCAGCCGATTCCAGGCCGCGCGGTTTTGCGCCCGTGACGCGGCTCTGGCGGCGTTGCCGTCACCGCCATCACTGTGGCCGAGGGACTCAAGCTCTCGGGGCGACAAGTCCACCTCTGGGCAAAGATTTCGCGCGGCGGCTCAAAGGCGCCGGCCCGCACACGAATCAGCTCTGGGCGGCTTGAGACGACGGGCGCTTACTGGACTGCCCGACGAGAGCCGAAGTAAAGCCGATCAGATCCCCTTTTTCCCGGGCCGCGTCGCGGAACAAGTCGAGCCGACCCGCCTCCTCGCACAGCTGTGCGAAAGAGAAGCCGCTCGACTCATCCAGGTCGCGCAAATGTTCGGCCGCGACCAGCACCGCGTCCCCGAACGCCCCGCCGCGGACGAGCAGATCGACCAGCACGTAAGCGATCAGCCGGCGGTCGTCTGCCTCGGCTGCTGCGGTGAGCCGCTCGCGGAAATAGTCGAGCGAGGCGGGACGGTCCACGCCCGCCAGCACGCGGAAGAAGTGCCGATGGGCCTCGTAGTAATCGTCAAAGGGCGGATCGGACGGATAGTGAAACTGCCGCGATAAGCGGCTGCCGTATTCACAGAGCTCAATGGCCTTGGCCAGTTGCGGGCTCTCGCGCGTGAGGAACCGGGCAAAGCGAACGACCGACGCCAGGTGCGATACGTCGACGTGGTAATTCCCTTCCTCGAAGAGCCAATCGCGATCGGCAATCGCCTCGAGCAGCGACTGCGGCTGAGCCGCGCCCGTCGCTGCCCTGGCCGACGCTGTCGCGGCGTCCGTCGAAGAATTCTCGGCAGCGCGGCGTTCGATGTCCCGGCCGACCGAGCTCAAGAGTTCATCGTACAGGTGGCTTACCAACAGTTCGGCCCCGCGGAGCCGCTCGTCCGACGAGATTTGCGCGATCGCCTGGTCGAAGGCCGTGATCGTGTTGCAGGTCCCGCGCGACTTGAGCATTAGCTCGAGCCCCTTCACGGGGTGAGCTTTCTCATAGAGTGCGACCGAAATCAGGTCGTCGATATTTTCCGGCAGGCCGTTGTTGGCGTCGATCTTCTCGAGCGCCTGGGCCACAACCTGCGGCTCCCGCACGGTGCGCAGGTACATCCAGGCTTGCGGAATGTTGTTTTCGTCGAGGAAGGCGCGGCCGACGCGGCGAGCCGCTTCGATGTAGGCTTCCTCGAATTCCTGCTGGCGGTCTTCGGGAACCTGGTCGAACGACGAGGGCCGGGAAGTCGGCAGGCCCATCGCGAGTTTTTTCTTGAGCAGGAGCGCGTCGAACAGCCGGTGCCAGTCGTGGCCGGCCTCGAACGTGCGGACCAGCTCGTCGACGGCGGCCGCGGGTCCGCGGGAGCGGTTGGCTTCGTCGATCTTGGCGAATTCGGAATCGCTCATGCCAGTCACAACAGCTTTCAAAGCCGAGCCTTCACTAGCGAGCCTCAGTCCAGCTCAGTGACCACAGCCGTTCGAGCCGGCACCCGAGCCGCATCCCCCTGAACCGCAGCCGTGTCCGCTTTCTGCTGGCACCAGGCCGTCGGCCCCCACCGATTGCACTTCGACGACGCCCAGTCCGGCGGCCGCCGCCTGCAGCGCAAGCCGCGTGCACTCCGGTCCCCGCTCGTTGAGCACGTAGAGAATCAGTTTGGAGCGATCGAGAGTCCATTCGAGATCGATCAATTCCAGCTGCAGCTTCCACTCGCAAATGCGGGCCTGCCAGCCGGCGAATTGCGATTCGCAGTCGGACCGGAGCGACTGCCCGGCGCGACGATCGTCGTCGCTCAGTGGCCGGAGGATGCGGGCCAGTTCCGCTTCGTCACTCTCGGGGGCGAACGAACCATTGATCTCAGCCGGGGCGTCTTCCAGGAGCAGCCCCGTTTCCAGCCCGCGATGGCTCTGCACGACCACTTCGGTCCCGCGACCGAGCGTGCTTCCGCTGGCGTTGACGAACCGGGAGACTTCAGAAATCGCGCCGTATCGAACGAGGACCGTTTTGCTCATGACGCCCGTTTGCTGTCCGCCGGTTGACCACCGGGCTATTTGCCGACCGTAGATCACCGCTTGGCTATTCGCCGCCCGATGCTTCGCCGCTCTCGGTGGCCTGGTCAGTCGATTGCTCAACCTGCACCAAGGGTTCCACGTCGCCGCGGACGAAACGCCCCATCAGGCTCTCGTACATTGTATGCTGACCCAGAACGGAGCGGGGCTCAAGGGCGGGGAGCAAACTGCGGTAATACATCCACTTGAGCGGGCCGACTTCCAGCAGGAAACCGGCCGCCTCGCCCGACGGAACGGCCGCCCCGGCATACGCCACCGTCAGCCGCCGCCAGGCCGCCGGGCTGCGACGCCGTCGCGGATTCCAGTCGATGACCAAGGGCGCATAGAGGCCGCCGATTCCGGTTTGCGACAGCTCCATGCGGCCGTCGACGCCGATCAAGTGCCCGGAGACGCCCTCCACACGTGAACAGTTGAGCCCCAGCGGAAAGGCCCGCGCAGTACGCCCGTCAAACACCAAGCGCGACTCGCGGGTGCGGGTTTGGGCGATGAGTGCGGCATCGGGCACCAGCGTCCAGCGGGTCGTGCTTTCCAGCTTGTTGGTGCGGCCCACAGGTTCGGGGTCCGCCACCACGACGTCGGCCAAGAGCGCGAAATCGTCGGTTCGGGAGAGGAATATCTGCCGCTCGATCCGCAGGCCGTCGGGACGCGATTGCAGCTCGAAGTAATCTCCGTCGTCGTCAGTTTGCCAGCAAACGCACGACCAGTCGGCCGGCTCCACAGTCCGACCGTCAAGCCGCACCTCGATCTCCCAATCGCCGGCGAAGAGCGTCGTGCCACCGACCGCCATCTCGAGCGTCGGATAACGCCCGTGGTGGGCGACGACGACCGAACTCGCACTCGGCGACCAACCGTCGCGGAGGCAGGCCAGGCGGCTCTCGTCGGACTGAAAGACGGGCCACGGGGCACCTTTCGGCAGATGGCCGTTCGACTCGCGCCCGTTTCGCCTACGGCCGTTGCGGGCGACTCCATTTCGCCGGGAGGCACGGCGTGTCGTCCCGCCGCGATTCGCGCTGCCGTTGACGCCTTCGGCTAGCGATCGCAAGTAACTGGCGGCTGGCGAGACCTGCCGACCGCGAGTGGGCAACGCGCTTGCAGCCGCCGACAAGACTTGCGCCACCCCGTTGACCTCGCCACGGACGAGTGCGGGCCGGCCATCTTCGCGACAGAGCTTGGCGACCGCCGTCACCACGCCCCGCAACCGCTTTTCCTGCGACGCACCAAATAGCGGCCGGCCGAAATGTCTTCCCCATTCCCGCGCCCGCACGAGCGACGTCATCCAACTGGGCAAATCGGCAAGCGCCCTGGCCACGGGAACGCCGGCGGCGTCGCTGGCGTCGGCGATCAACTGCCCGAATGCGGCGCGCCCCGCGTCGCGAAGCGAGCTCGAACCGGCAACCGGGGCGAACAACAATCCCGCCTGCCAGGACAATTCGGCCTCCCGCGCGATCGCCGCGAGATGCGTGCGGGCAGTGGGCGGTTCGTCGCCGACGGACGGAGCGGCTTTGGAGAAGCGGGCGAGGCAGATTTCCAAAATGGCCCGCCACAACCGGGCTGCTTGCTCGAGCGATAGCTCTTGGGCCGCATCGCGGAGAATTTCCAGCAGCATGAGCAGCTCGAGCGGCTGGACCGGGTCCGTCTCGTCGCGGGCAGCCAGCCAAACGTCGAGTGCCGCGCTCAATTGGGCGGTCGGCGGAGCCTGCTTCCGGGCGACTGCCGCAGTTCGCACGCGGCGAGCACTTTTTCGCTTGGATCGCCCAGCGGAGGACGTGGCTGAATGCGCAGGAAAGGCCTTCCAGGCCGCCACCAGCCCGGCCGTGCGAGGAGGGCATTCAAGATTGTGCAGCGACCAGAGCGAGAGCCTGCCGGCGTCTGCGTCGGATGTCGCCGTTGATTTCGCGCCGCTGAACTGCGCGAGGAGCAGGCGGACGGCGCCCTGCCAGTCGCCCACTTGCGCGCTTCGCCGCAGGGCCTTCGGGGCAGCCGGGTCCCAATCGATCCGGCGGAAGAAGTCCGCGTCGTCCGCGAGCGGATTCGATTCAGTAGCCGGCCCGAACGCGATCAATCTCCGACCTCAACGCGAGCGTGCACAGGGATAGAACCGCACCAGATTAGCCGATCGGGCGGCGATTGAAAACGCGCCGCGAGAGAGTCGCGGCGAGGCAGCCGCGCACGCGGACGTTCGTTAGCCGGCGATAAGATTCACCACGTCCGAATTCTCGTGAAACAGTTCGTCGTACGGATCGGTTTCGCCAACCTGGCCCAGGCGAATGACAGCGAGGCCGGGAGATTTTCCCGGTTCGATCGTTCCGAGCCGGTCAGCGAGCCCCAGCGCAATCGCGCCATGCAGCGTTCCCATCCGCAGCAATTGGGCCGCGTCGGCAGGGGGAAAATTGCGTCGCAAAAACTGCAACTCACCCCAAACGCTCAAGTCGGGATTGGAGCAGCGGCCGTCGGTGCCAATCGCGACCACGGCCCCGCGCTCGGCCAGCTTTTGCCACGGATGATCGCGGTGTCCGAAGAAAGCGTGCGTCCGAGGGCAGTAAACGAGCGTGAAATTCGGCCGGACGGCCAGAAAATCCAGCTCGTCCTCGGCGAGATAGTTCCCGTGTGCGATGGCCACGCGCGGCAGCGGTGCGAGCCGGCGGAGAAAGTCGAGGGGCCGCGTGCCGGGCGGGTAGAGCGGTCCCTGCCAGATGCCGGCCGCCGTCAGCATCTCGACGAGGTCGCCCGTCCCCGCCGCTAGGCACTCGAGCTCGGCCCGCGTCTCGGCCAAGTGCATCGTCAGCGGAGCGCGGGCATTGAGCGCCAGCGAAATGGCCGAGTCGAGCAGCCGCGGATGCACGGTGTAGGGAGCGTGCGGGCTGAGGCCACGCACGACACCTTGTGGGCCCATCGTGGATGGATGATCGAGGAACTCGGCCGCTGTCCCCGTTTGCAGAGCCACCGTAGCCGGGTCGAGACCCAGCAGCTCGCGAAAAGCCACGACGTGGGCCGGCCGCTGAGCCAAATCCTGATCGGGGTCGGCAGCCGAATACTGGTCCGGCTTGCCCCGCGTGTCGATATCGCCGACGGCGATCGTGCCGCACGTGCGCGATTGGGACAGTCCCGCGCGAATGGCCCGCTGGGCGTCGCCCCGCTGCCGTCGATACGCGACCAGCGCCCGCAGCCAGGCGGCAAACGGCTGGGCCGGCTGCAGCGGCTCAGCCAGCTCACTGAATTCCAAGTGCGTGTGAGCATTCACCAGCCCCGGCACGAGCGCCACAGCGCCCAGATCGTGCGTGCCGACAGGTGGTTGGCGATGAACCGCGAGCACGCGGCCCGAGGCGTCGATTTCGACCGCGCCGCCGGCAAGTGGCGGGCCCGAGACGGGGAAAATCCAACGGGCACGGACCACAAACGAGGCACCGGGCGGCCGAAACGTTTGCGGATCCACGTTGCCACTTCCTGGCGGCACGACCGTTTCGCCCTTTCATCCCCGTCCGTTTAGCCGTTGAGGGATTGGCCTGGAGCCACTGGCTCGGCCTTCCGCGCCCTCAACTGCGACTGTTTGAGCGCGACAAGCTCCTCGGCGTCCGCGGCCAGCGTCTGCTTGCGGCCGTCGCGGACCAGCCATGTAATGAGTGCCGTGGCCACAACGGCGGCCACGATCAGGCAGGTCGTCGTGTAGCCGATCCCCTCGCTGTCCTTCGCGACCAGCCACTTCAGCACAGGAAGCTCGACGAAGCCATCGCCGGCTCGCGATCGCACCGCCTCCAGCGAGTTGTACAAAATATGAAACACGACGCCCGGCCAAAGGCTGCCGCTCCGCAGCGCCAGCAGGCCGAGAACCAGCCCGATCAGCACGGCATTAAACACCTGCTGCGGGATGATGTGGCTGATGCCGAAGGCGAGGGCCGAGAGCAGGATCGCCATGCCGGGGCGGGCCGCGCGGGCAAAACCGCTCAAGATAAAGCCGCGAAACGCCAGCTCTTCACAGATGCCCGGCGCGACGGCCAGCGCCAGGATCACCAGCCAAAGCGGCAAAGTCGGATCGGCCAGGTTTTGCACCGCGTCGGTCACCGACTTGGCCAGCGGCGGGAAGAACCAGCCCTGCAGCCACTGTTGCAGCGCCACCGAAAGCGGTCCGCACGCGAGCGGCAGCACGCAGGCGACGGCCAGGTACCGCCAGTTCGGCAGGCGCAGGCGAAACGTCCGCGCAAAGTTCGTCGTCAGCATGATGCCCATGAACAGGGCCGGCGCGCCGACAAAGACGAGCTGCTGGGTGAGCAATAATCTCAACGTCGAGCGGGGATCGATATGGCCGCCGGTGACCACGAGGCCGCCGCTCAAAAACCGCGACGCCACGAATTGCAACAGCAGCACCAGGACGAAGCAGAACGTGGCCTCGGCGAAGCTGGGGGTCGATTCCTTGTCGCGGAGCAAATGCCGGATCCAGAGGCGCACGTCGAACCGCTCGGCCTCGCGGAAGAGGACGTCTTCACGATTGAACATCTCGATGGCCCACCACAGCCCGGCCAGGCTGTAGGCGATGCTCGTCGCCAGCACGGGAATCCCGTAGACGAGGGGCGCCGAACTGCCGGGCGACGCCAGCACTTCTTTGAGCAAGAGGGCCGGCCCGACCACGGGCAAAATGCTGTAAAGCGGCTCGATCTCGACCACGGGCGAGAGGCAGAACATCGTGAGCCCCAGCGTCACCAGCAAGAGCGGCGTGAGGTAATACTGCCCCTCCTTGGTGCTGCGGGCGAAGGTCGCCAGGGCCAGGCTGATCGCGCTATAAAACGCGGAGAGCGGCAGAAGCAACAGGATCAGCCAGGTCAGCTCCCAGGGTCCGGGGAACGACAGTGTGTCGGCCCCCATCCGCGAGAGCGCCTCGTTCCGCGCCATGCCGACGACGTATTTGCCGGTGATGCCCATGCTCAGCAGGTTGAGCAGCACGGTCGAGATGCTGAAGGTGAGCACGGTGAAGAACTTGCCCAGCACGATCTCGCTGCGTTGGGCAGGCGAGATCAACAGGGTCTCCATCGTGCCGCGTTCTTTCTCGCCGGCCGCCAGGTCGACCGCCGGATAAAACGCTCCCGTCACCGCCATGATGATCAAGAGCGTGGGAAACATTTTGCTCCACAGGCTGGCCGACACCTGACGAGCAATCGCCACGTCGAGCAGCTCGGGATCGACCGGCTTGGCCAGCCCGGCGGGCAGCTTGGCCTTGCTCAGGCGATCCTGCAGCAGCCGCTGCTCCCAGGCGGTCAGCACGAGCCGCACCCGCTGGTAGGCAAAGGCCGACTTTTCGTCCGCGCTATTTTGCACCACGAGCAGGCGGACTTTCTTGAGGTCGCTGGGGTCGAGCGGTGCTCCGTTGGCACGGGCGGCGAGCGCTTTGTTGGTTCGCTCGACCTCCTGCTTGAGCCCGGGGGGCGCGATAATCAGCACCTGGACCTTCGAGGCGCTGAACCGCTCGGCGAGCTCTTCCTTGAGCGATTGCACCCGCTCGACCAGTTTCTGTTCGTTGGCCGAGTTCGGGTCGTGCCCCAGGCGATCGAGCTGCTTTTCCAACTCCTCGAGCTCTTGGGATTTGGTCGCGAGTTGCCTCGCTTCGTCGAGCACGACGGCGTTCGCTTCGACTTCCGGCTTGTCCGGCCCCGCCTTGTCCTGCCCCGACGCATCGGATCCGGCGCGCGGCTTTCCGTCGTGAATCACGCGGAGCTTGTCGGCGTCGTCGGGCACCGCGAACCACTGCCGGTCGAAATGGTGGTCACTCAAGAGGGGCGGCTCGGCGGGCAAGTTGTCCGTACCCAAGAGCACGATCGTCCGCGGCTGCTCCCGGAACAAGAACGAGATTTCCACCATGCCGATCGCCAGGCCCGGATAGAGCAGCATCGGCAGCACGACGATCATGAACAGCGTCCGCCGATCGCGGATCTGGTCGCGAACCTCGCGGAGAAAGACCAGGCGGACGTTTCTGCGGTTCATGGGGCGGCCGCCAGCCCTTCCTCGGCTTCGGAGATCAGGTCGAAGAACAACTCCTCGAAGTCCGACTTGCCGAAACGTGCGAGCAGCTCCTGCGGCGTGCCGGCCGCCAGGATCCGCCCCTTATGAATGATGGCGACGCGGTCGCAGAGCTTTTCGACCTCGCGCATGATGTGCGTGGAAAAGACGATGCACTTGCCCTGGCCGCGGAGCAGGTCGATCGCGTCGAGCACGGCCCGGGCCACGAGCACGTCGAGCCCGGTAGTCGGCTCATCGAAGATCAGGACGGGCGGATTGTGAACGATGGTGCGGGCGATCGACACCTTCTGCTTCATGCCGGTCGACATCTTCGAGCCGAGCACGTCGCGGAATTCCTGCATTTGCAGCTTGGTGAAGACCTCGTCGAGCCGCTGCGAAAGGCGGGGCTCTTCCATGCCGTAGAGGCGGGCGAAGTATTCGACCAGCTCCCAGGCGGTCATGCGGTCGTAGATGCCCGTGTTGCCCGACATGAAGCCGATGCGGGCGCGGACTTCGGCCGCCTGGGTCAGCACGTCGTAGCCGGCGACAGTGGCGACGCCGCTCGTCGGCTTGAGGACGGTGCTGAGCACGCGAAGGCACGTGGTCTTGCCGGCGCCGTTGGGTCCCAGCAGTCCAAAGATCTCGCCGGGCTTCACGTCGAAGGACACGTCCTCGAGCGCGACGACGCTGCCCCGGCGGAAGTCGGTAAAGCGTTTGGAAACGTGCTCGACGTGAATCATCAGGGATCCGCCCGGGTGACGCGCTCGCTGCACGCCTCACTGAAGTTTACCGCGTCCCAGGGGGCGCGCAACAGCGGACTTCGCCCCGGCGACTCGGGAATCCGACCTACACTCCGCCTGTGCAGGCGACGTAAATTGCGCCCGAGGCTGCCGGTGCAGGAAAATCAACGGGGGGCACCGCTTTTGCCTGCGCGGATGGCCCCTGCGGGATGCTCGTTGAATAAAAAAAGCAACGTGCATTCTGCAGTTGTCAATCCAAATCACCGCGCGCGGGTGGCGGGGGCGCTCCGCGTTTCGCGGAAGCCCCCGACTCTTGGATCGCGCCGCATTCCGGGGCTTCCGCGGAGCGGAGCGCCCCGGCCACCCGGCCGCTGAATAAACCGCGACCTAATTGAGCGAAACCAACGTCGCCGGCGCGGAGGAGTGCGCGGTCGTCCGCGGCGCGGGCGTGATCCGGTCAGTCGCAGCGGAGGGATCGTAACGGTCGATGTACTGGTAAAAAACATTCCGTTGCCGCGGGATGTAGCCGACCTCCTCGATCGAGCGGCGGATCGTCTCCAGCGACAGGTAGTAGACCGTCCCCGCCTGCGCGACGACGTTCTCTTCGATCATCAGGCTGCCCATGTCGTTGGCGCCGAAGAACAGGGCCATCTGCCCGATCTTCTCTCCCTGCGTTACCCACGACGATTGGATGTTGGGGATGTTGTCGAGGTACAAGCGGCCGATCGCCTGCGTTTTCAGATACTCGAAGGCGCCTGCCGGCGGAATGTGCGACATGGCCGTGTGGTCGGGCTGAAACGTCCAGCAGATGAAGGCGGTGAAGCCCCCCGTTTCATCCTGCAGTTGCCGCAAGCGCTCGAGGTGTTCGATCCGCTCGGCCAGCGTTTCGATGTGGCCGAACATCATCGTCGCGGTGGAGCGGCCGCCCATCTCGTGCCACACGCGGTTGACGTTGAGCCAATCTTCGGTGAGCACCTTGCCCCGCGTGATCTCCTTGCGAACGCGATCGACCAGGATTTCCGCCCCGCCGCCGGGCAGGCTGCCCAGGCCGGCCGCCTTCAGCCGCTCGAGCACGACTTTCAAAGGCTTCTTGCTGATCTTCGTGAAGTGATGGATTTCCGGCGGGCTGAAACCGTGAATGTTGACCTGGGGGAATCGCGACTTCAGGTCGGCCAGCAGCTCTTCGTACCACTCCAGCGGCAGCTTGGCGTGCAGGCCCCCCTGCATCAGGATCTGATCGCCGCCGAGGGCCACTGTCTCTTCGATTTTCTTGTAGAGGACCTCGCGCGGGAGGACGTAGACCTCCTCGTGGCCGGGGGGCCGATAGAACGCGCAAAAGTCGCAGACGGCCGCGCACTCGTTCGTGTAGTTGATGTTGCGGTCGATGTTATAGGTGCGAAACGGCTCCGGGTGGAGACGTTTGGTGACGGCGTCGGCCGCGCGGCCCAGTGCGAGCAGATCGTGCGATTCGATTAGCCGCAGGCCTTCGTCGAAAGTCAGCCGTTCGCCGGCCACGGCTTTCTCAAGCAGTGGCGCAATCGCGGAAGACAAGCTCCACCCCCTGGGGAATGATTTCCAGCCGGGCCGCCAGCCGCGCGAACAGCCGCAATCCGCTGCGCTCAGCAGGCCCGATGCGAAAGTGCAAGTTCTTGGTGAGATAGTTGTATGCCGTCGGCTCGGTCAAGCCAAGCAGCGGAGCTTCCCGCTTGGCGATTGCCGCCGCCCGTTTCAGGCCCAAATCGCGAGCCCGGCCCAACGCCTCTTCGACGGCCGACAGCTCGGTGCCGGCGCGGGCGGCCCACACCGCGAACACAAAAGGCAGCCCGCTCCAGCGAAGCCACTCTTCGCCCAGATCCCACGTGGCGACGAAGTCTCCCACCGGCTCGTGCATGGCCCGGTCGCCGATCATCAACAGCGCGTCGGCCCGAGTGGCGTCGGGCGATTGCTCAAACGGAAACGGCTCGATCCGCGGCGTCACGCCGTACCGCTCCCGCAGCATGATCCGCACCAAGGCCGCGCTCGTCCGCGAGCCGACGTCGAGCGCGAGCGTGCGGATCAATCCGAACGGGACGCGGCTATACAACTTGACGCTCATCACGGGTCCGTGCGTGGCCACGCAGGCGTCGGAGATGACTTCGTAGTTGGGATGCCGCAGCACTTCGATCGAGGGGACGAGCGCAACATCCAGTCGGCCCGCTTCCAAATCGTCGGCCAGACGGCTCGGATAGTCGAGCGTCAGCTCGGCTTCAGGAAGCAGCTCGGCAAGCCCCTCGATGAGCGGCTTGGAATTCAGATAGTTGACCGCACCGATACGTACGGCCCCATCGATCGACGTAGTCATCATGACGTCCTTTTCCATCCCGGGAGTGTTCGCCGACCGCAGCGCGGCAGTTCTCCCATAGAATGCGGAATCCGGCCGTCCCGTTCAAGGGATTTGGGCCTCTCGGGGCCGTTTCAGCCCGATCGGCGCACGGGCCAGGCCGATTGACCCCTCCCCGACCCGTGCGCCACAATGGCCACCGCCGACCACTCCTGGCGAGCGGCCTACGCCAGTGAGAACCGCAAACGGTGGCGAGGTTTAACAGGCCTTTTCCCCGACTGAGCGACGAAATCCATCGAATGATGACTCCTTTGCGTGTTGCCCTGCTGGGGCTGGGCAACGTCGGCGCCGGCGTTGCGAAACTGTTGCTCGAGCAACCGGACCGCCTCGCTTTGCGGGCCGGCCGGCCGATCGAGCTGCGGCACGTGATCGTCCGCGATCTGAAAAAGCCGCGGCCCGTGCCGTTGCCGCCCGGCCTCGCCAGCGACGACTATCGCCGCGTGGTGAGCGATCGCGAGGTCGACGTGGCCATCGAGCTGATTGGCGGCGTCACGCCGACGTTCGAGATCTTTCAGGAATTGCTCGACTCGGGGAAGGACGTGGTCACCGCGAACAAGGCCCTGTTGTGCGAGCGGGGAGCTGCACTCTTTGCGCGGGCCCGCAGCCTGGGGCGGACAATCGCTTTCGAAGGGGCCGTCGCCGGCGGCATTCCGATCATCGCCTGCATCAATCAGTCGATGACGGCCAACCAGATCACGGGCATCGAGGCCATCCTCAACGGCACGAGCAATTTCATCCTCACCGAAATGCTGGCCCGCGATCGGCCTTATCCTCAAATCCTCAAAGAGGCGCAGCGGCTGGGTTACGCGGAAGCCAATCCAGCAATGGACGTCGATGGCACCGACGCCGCCCAAAAACTCGGCCTGCTCGTGCAGTTGGCCTTCGGCACCAAAGTACCGCTCACTTCGTTCACGCGCGAAGGCATCGATACGCTCGAGCTGGCCGATCTCAAGTATGCGGCGGAGCTGGGCTACACAGTGAAGCTGTTGGCGGTCGCCAAGCTGGTCGACGGGCAGCTTGAAATGCATGTGCAGCCGACGCTCGTCCATCGGGACCGGCCGTTGGCACAGTGCGGCGGCGCGTTCAACATGATCGCGCTCGACGGGGACGCCGTCGGCAAAACGGTGCTGTCGGGAGCGGGAGCGGGGCAAATGCCCGCGGCCTCGGCCGTCGTCGCCGACTTGATCGACATGGCCAGCGGCCGCGCGGCCCTCACGTTCCCGCGGATCGACGTTTGGAACGCTCGGCCGCCGCTGCCCGTGCAGCGCCCCGAGGACGTCGCCAACCGCTATTACCTGCGGTTCAACGTGCAAGACCGGCCGCACGTCTTCGCGGACATTGCCGACATCCTTGGCCGCAACGGCATCAGCCTGGCCTCGATCATTCAGCACGAGGCGCCCGAGGACGAATCGCGCGAGTCGATCGTGCCGCTGGTCGTGATGACACACCGCACGACCTACGGCCGACTGGTTGCGGCCGATCACGAACTCGACCAGCTCGACTCGCTTCTCCCGCCGCGAATCCGCATGCCGGTCGCCGATTAGCGCGGGCCGGCGCGGTAAGAGATCACTCGGGAGCTAATCGTCTTTCGCCTCAAACCGCAAGCCGCACCGGGCAAGTTGAAGGGAAGATACGCGAAAGAGCCTCGGTCAACGCCGCCCGCCAACGGCCACGGCGAGTGTCCGTCCTTGACTATTGCGGCTCGGCGTGGTGGGATTTTGAGAACGTTTCTCGGCCGAGGCCAATGCGCGATGGCCACGAGATCCGTTACAACGCTGAGCACCACTTGCCGCTTAACCCCAACTTGCCCCTCACCGCACAATGACCAGAAGGAAATTCGCATGAAGTTGGCACCCTTCGCGATCGGCGGATGCCTGTTGTTGATCTTCGCGCACAGCGCCGCGCTGGCCGCCGATCCCCCCAAGGCGGACGAAGCGATTCGTAAGATGTGCGATTTCTACA
>Ga0210390_10000386_pt1 | contig 48390 bp, 39 predicted proteins | sample IncBWH11OmetaG_FD_161050 | JGI IMG/M metagenome (GOLD analysis project Ga0210390, IMG submission 161050) | Forest soil microbial communities from Barre Woods Harvard Forest LTER site, Petersham, Massachusetts, United States - Inc-BW-H-11-O ... | reverse complement strand
CTCCAAATCTGAAATTGTAGTCTCCAAGAATGAAGCCGCTTCCTCCACGCTGGAATCCTCCCACGCATTGGCCTCCCCCATCGTGCGCTCAGCCTCCAATCCCACCTCCCGTAGGCGCCGCCCTAAATACACTCCGCCCTCTCAGGATCTCGCTAAACCGCCGCAAGAGCTCGATGCGGACATGGTCGCGGCGTATGGTCAGGCTGCAGCTCCCGACGCGGTCGTCCCGTCTCGCTCTGCTATGGAAGCCGCCGAGTTCCCGCGCGTTCTTTATCACAACGTTCCCAGACCTAACAGAAATCCCAGCGATCCCTACGGCCCAGTTCTAATCAGTACAAATGAAGCCCACGGACCAGATACAAAATGACGCAAATCATTGAAAACAAAGGAAAGTCTCAATTTCTATTCGATACTTTTGGCGGGCTGCGCGCACCATCCCTTCTGCGCTCCCACTCCGCCGCGCACACCGGCCACCGCTCAACGCATGTCTCACGGCACCGCGCCGAGCTTTGCGGTTCCAGGCTCCGCGGATGGTATAATGGCGAACTTTTTGCCCGCCGCCGGACCTTGCGGAATCAGCGCTTCGCTCGGCGGCAACTGCGGCGCAGGCAAAAACCAAAAACCATGCGCATCGAAGACTTCAACGAACGACTAGCCCAAGCGATCCTCGTCGGCGACGGCGCCATGGGCTCGCTGCTCTATGAATCCGTCGGCCCGCAGCGATGCGTGGACGAGCTCAATGTCACCCACGGCGAAGCCGTCTTTCACGTCCATCAAACCTACATCGAAGCCGGCGCGCAAATTATCGAGACCAATACCTTCAGCGCCAATCGCCACAAACTCGGCCAATTCGGCATGGGCGACCGCGTTGCGGAACTGAATCATCGCGCCGTGAAAATTGCCCGCGAGGCGCGCGAAGCTGCCAAGCACGAAGTCCTGATCGCCGGCTCCATCGGACCTCTCGGAATCCTGCAGCACGTGCGCGAGCTGCCGCACCAGGACATCGTCGCCATCTTCAAAGAACAGGCCGGAGCGCTCGAAGAGCGCGGCGTGGATTTATTTCTGCTCGAAACTTTCAGCGACATTGAGGAGCTGCTCGCCGCCGTGGACGGCATCCGCTCGTTTTCGCGCCTTCCCATCGTCGCGCAGTTGACCTACTCCGATGAGGGCACCACTTTCGGCGGCACGCGCCCGCAGGATGCCTGGGTCAAACTAAAAGACAAAAATATTCAGGCCATCGGTGCCAACTGCACCATCGGTCCGCAACTCCTGCTGCCGGTATTGCGCGATCTCGCCGCCAGCGCCAAGCTGCCGCTTTCCGCCATGCCCAACGCGGGTTTTCCCAAGCGCATTGGCGATCGCATCGTGTATCCGAAATCTTCACCGGAATATTTCGCGCTGTTCGCGCAGGAAGCCGCCGAAATCGGTACCCGTATCATCGGCGGATGCTGCGGCACCACGCCCGAACACATTCACGCCATTGCCGAAGCCGTAAAGAAACTTCGCTCCGCGAAACCGCGCGGCTCGCAAGCCGCCGATGGACGCGGCGCGGGCGGAACCGTGGAAGTCTTCGAGCCGGCCGAGCGCTTCCGCCGCATCGCCGCGCGTGAGCCTGAAAGCAAACTCTGGAAAAAAATTCAGGCTGGAGAGTTCGTCACTTCCGTCGAAATTGATCCGCCCAAGGGCGTCACCATTGATCGCATCCTGGAACAAGTCGGGCGCGTGATGGCTTCGCCGCACGTCGATTCGATTGACATTAATAGCGGCACACTCGCGCGCGTCGGCATGGACGCGCTGGTGCTGGCCGGCGCCCTCGAAGCACACGGATTTGAAACCGTGCCGCACGTCACCACCCGCGACGCCAATATTATTGGCCTGCAAGCCATGCTGCTCGGCGCTTGGGCCGTCGGCGGCGTGCGCAACGTCCTCGCGATTACCGGTGATCCACCTTCTCTCGGCGATCATCCGGAAACCAGCGGTGTGTATGAAGTGGATTCCATCGGCCTGGTGAAAGTTTTGTCGCGCCTGAATCAAGGCACGGACTGGGCCGGGAAAAGCCTGGGCGGCGCGACGAATTTCACGATTGGCGTCGCCGTCAATCCCGTCGCGGAAGATATTGATGAAGAGTTGCGCCGCTTCGAAGCCAAAATCGAAGCCGGCGCGCACTTCGCGATGACCCAGCCGATTTTCGATCCGGCGCACTGGCAGGCGTTTCTGAAACGGCTCGGCGGAAAATCCCCTGTGCCCATCATCGTCGGCTTGTGGCCGCTCACCAGTTACAAGCAAGCGTTGCGCCTGAACAACGAAGTTCCTGGAATCGTCATACCCGAAGCCACGCTGCGCGAAATGGAAAAAGCCGGCGACGCCGCCCGCGAACGCGGCTTCGTCCTAGCTCGCAAAATGCTCGATTGGGCCCGCACCGCGCGCGGTGAAAGCATCGCCGGCGCATATCTGATCGCGCCCTTCAAACGCTACGAAGAAATTCTGGAGTTGTTTCGATGAATCGCGTGAATCGCGCTGCAGCGCGATTCACCCTGAGAACCGGCAGCGCCGGTTCTCAGGGCATCGTCTCGCTTCCATGTGAAAACGTCGCCATCCTGATCTCGCAGCCGCGGCCGAAGGATCTCTCTTTTTTTGGCTCGTCACCGCTCACGCTCAAAAAAACCAAAACCGTTTGCGCTTGCGCGGCGTAGCTCCCGGACTCAAACCAATATCCTCATCCATCTCCGGAACCCAAGGCAACGATCGCCCTTCGAACACTGCCAACGGATTATCCACCAGCAGCGCTCGGGCCACATCTTCCCCGCGTTTTTTCGCAACGTGGTCAAACACTTCCTTCAAACGCAGCGGACGCGAAGTAACGTTGTGCGCGTCGCTCGCCACAAAATGCACCGCGTTCATCCCGATCCATTCTTCCGCCACTTCCTGCGCGGGCTTTCCGAATTTTCCTAGTAACGATTGCCCAGTCACCTGCGCGTAACACCCTTGCCGCAACCAGCGGAACAACCGCTCAGGTTTCGCGCGAATCAGGGGATTCCGCTCCGGATGAGTGATGATCGGCCGCAGCCCCGCGAGTTGCAAATAATGCAGCGCCTGATCCATGGAAGGTGGAATCGAATAGTCGGCAAACTCTACCAGCAAGTAGTTCTTTTGGTTCAGCGTGAAGCGCGTGGGAATGCGATGAATGTCCTGCAGGTTCTCAAAGCTCAAGTGAAAATCGCATCCAGTCGCCAGAATTAAGCGTCCTTCCACCTTCGCCTGCATTTCTGCGCGCCGCAGGTTTATCAATTCGGGAACGAAAGCATGCTGCGGATGCGCATGCGGCGTGGCAATCACATGCGTAATCCCATCGCTGATGGCCATTTCCGCCATTTCCAGGGACATTTCGATGGAATCGGGGCCGTCATCGAGACCCGCAAGCAAATGGCAATGAATATCAATCATGTGAGGCGAGGATAACGCAGCAGATGCGAGATGACAACGGAGGAGCAACCACGCGCAACGGAAGCACGACGACGAAACAGCGACAAGCCACAACGCGATTGGCAGGAGTCTTGCTCTCTAGCCTCATGAAACCGACCTGAACAGTTTCATTTGCGGAAACGTGAAGGCATTTCGGCAACTCACCGGATGTCGATGTTCACGCTGTCGAAAATGACTGAAGCAACAGGCCAACACCGTCGAATTGGTGAATGTGGCGCGGAACGAACGCCAGAACGGCCCGTTCCAGAGAGCAAACCATATGACAGTTGATTTTCCGGCACACCGCAAACGAGCGTTCATCACGGGCATCACGGGCCAAGATGGGTCGTATCTGGCCGAATTGCTGATATCGAAGAACTACGAAGTGCACGGAATCAAGCGGCGCTCGAGCAGTTTCAATACGGAACGAGTGGACCATTTAATCTCAGATTGGCACGACCGCGAGGCTGGTTTCTTCCTCCATTTCGCCGACTTGTCTGATGCCACGAGCTTGTCCAAATTGCTCTACCGCATCGCGCCGGACGAAATCTATCACTTGGGCGCGCAGAGCCACGTGCGCGTTAGCTTCGATATTCCGGAATACACCGGCGACATCACCGCGCTGGGCACGACGCGTTTGCTGGACGCCATTCGCGAAACCGGAATTCCGGCGCGATTTTACAACGCGGCGAGTAGCGAGATGTTCGGGCAAGCTTATGAGTGTCCGCAAACCGAAACCACGCCGTTTCGTCCGCGCAGCCCGTATGGATGCGCGAAGTTGTACGGCTATTGGATGACGGTGAATGCGCGCGAAGGTTACGGCCTGTATGCGGTGAACGGGATTCTGTTCAATCACGAATCCCCGCGGCGTGGAGAAATATTCGTGAGCCGGAAAATCACGCGAGCGGTGGCGCGCATTCTGCACGGGCTGCAGGAAAAACTGTACCTCGGCAACCTGGATGGTGAACGCGACTGGGGCTACGCGCCGGAATTCGTCGAAGGGATCTGGAAGATGCTGCAGCAAGACGAGCCGGAAGATTTCCTGCTGGCGACCGGCGAAACACATTCGGTGCGGGAGTTCGTCGAGCGCGCTTTCAGCGAAGTGGGACTGGACTGGCGCCGGCACGTGGAAGTGGATCCCCAATATTACCGGCCCACGGAAATTGACCGACTGGAAGGCGATTCCTCGAAGGCGCGCAAGAAAATCGGCTGGGCCCCGTTAACGAAATTTCGCGACCTGGTGAAAATCATGGTCGAAGCAGATGTGCAGCTGCTGGAAGACAAACTGAGCGTCCAGATCGAGCGGCGCATGGCGATGCGAGGCGGCGAATGAGAGCCCTGGAGAATGGCAACGCGGCCATGGGCGTGTTTCACGGCCGGCGCATCGCGGTGACGGGCGGAGCCGGATTCCTGGGCCGCGTGGTGGTGCGCAAACTTCACGAGCGCGGCTGCACCGACGTAGCCATTCCGCGCCGCTCGAGCTGCGACCTGTCCCGCTGGGATCATATCGAGCAGCTTTTTGACAAGCACCGGCCGCATCTGTTGTTGCATCTCGCCGCCACCGTGGACAGCCCCGCTGGGCATCGTGACGTCGCGGAAAGTTTCTACAACAACGTGATGATGTCCACGCAGTTGATGGAAGCTTCGAGCCGGCATGGCGTGGAGAAAATGATTTGCATCGGCAGCGCCAGTTCTTACCCTGCGAACGCGCCGGTGCCGCTGCGCGAGCAGGATTTGTTCAAGGGGCTGCCGGATCCCGCGCGCGCGATTCATGGAATCGCCAAGCGCTTGCCATTTATTCAAGCGCAAGCGTACCGGCGGCAATACGATTTTCACTGCGTGTTCCTGATCCCGACGAATTTCTACGGTCCCGGTGACAATTTCGAACCGAAAACCAGCTACGTGATCGCGTCACTGATACGGAAATTCGTGCATGCCGTGCAAACCGGCGCGACGGAGATCGTGATCGGCGGCACAGGGTGCGCCACACGCGATTTCATTCACGTGGAAGATTGCGCCGAAGGAATTGTGCTAGCGCTAGAGCATTACAGCGGCGGCGACGCCGTGAATCTGGGCAGCGGCATCGAGGTTCGCATCCACGAGCTAGCGCGCCGGATCGCGCATGTGACCGGTTACACCGGGCGCATTCAATGGGATCCGAGCTATCCGGAAGGCACGACGCGGCGCGTGCTGGACGTAGCGCGCGCGCAAAAAGAATTTGGTTTCCGCGCCCGCCGCGGACTGGCCGACGGATTGGTGGAAACAGTGGAATGGTACCGTGCGACGCTCGACCGAAGAATCGTGCAACTGCAAGCAACGGGCCTGGCGCAAAGCGTCTAAGGACTCTGGGGCACTCTTGGGGAATATCCGTGATCGAACAAGGCGCCGAACTCACGTCGAAAATGTATCCAACCAAACAGCACGCCGAGGTGAGAATGCGCACGACTTGCCGGTCGTGCGAAAGCGACCGCCTAGAAAGCGTTCTGGATTTGGGGAATTTGTATGTCTCGAACTTCGCGGATGTGCCGGATAGCGGGCGCTGGCCGCGCGTGCCGCTGGACCTGCTGCTTTGCGGCAGCTGCGGCCTGGCGCAGTTGCGGCATACCACTCCGCAGGAATGGCTGTACACCCATTATTGGTACAAGTCTGGAATCAGCGCGATGATGCGCGCGGCGCTCACGGATATTTCTCGCCGCGCCGCACATTTTGTGGGGCTGCATGCGGGAGACAGCGTGCTGGATATCGGCTGCAACGATGGGACGCTGCTGCGTTCGTATGATTATGACGATGTGCGCCGGGTGGGCTTCGAACCAGCGGAGAATCTGGCGTGCGAAGCGGCGGCCGGAACGGATCGCATCGTTCCGGATTTCTTCAGCGCGCGGCCCGTCGCAGGCGAACAATTCCGCGTGGTGACGTCCATCGCGATGTTCTACGACCTGGAAGATCCCAGCGCGTTTGTCGCGGACGTGGCGAGCATTCTGCTGGAAGAAGGCGTGTGGGTGATCGAGATGCACTATCTGCCGATGGTGCTGGCGTGCAACGCATTTGACGCCATCTGCCACGAACACATCGAATACTACTCACTCAGTTCGCTGGAGCCTTTATTGGCGCGGCACGGTTTGCTGGTGGCGGACGTGGAGACGAACGACGTGAATGGCGGGAGCTTCCGCGTGTATGTGGTGCACCGCGATTCACCGGCCGCTTCGGTGCCGGGGCGGCGCGACCGCGTGAATGCCATGCGCGCGCGGGAACGGGGCGCGGGATTGGTGGGTCCAGCCGTCTATCAGGAATTTGGCGCGCGGGTGCGGCAGATTGGCGCGAAGCTACAGGAATGGCTGCGCAACGAACGGCGCGAAGGGCGGGAAATTTCCGCGTACGGCGCATCCACAAAAGGAAATACGCTGCTGCAAGTGTTTGGGCTAGATCACACCATGATTCGGTCCGCGGCGGAGCGCAACCCTGAAAAATGGGGGAAATATACGGTGGGGACGTGGATACCGATCGTCTCCGAAGCCGAGGCGCGAGCGCACGCCGATGATTTTCTGGTGCTGCCGTGGCACGTCATGGATGAAATTCAGGTGCGCGAGCATGATTTTCTGGCGCGCCGTGGAAAGCTCATCGCGCCTCTGCCGAATTTGCGCGTGATCACTGCGAACGAATGGAGCGCGATCGCCTGATTCGCTGGATCGCGCTGGTAAAACTCGCCCGGGCTTACTTCTATTCGTCTTTCATAGTGAAGAGTAGTGGTGCGAGAAAATCCCCTATTGCAGCGTGACCGAAGCAAGCCAGATCGGCGCATACGACGCGACGCTCGCGCCGCTGAGGCTTCTGAAACCCGACCTAAAGAGATGACCGGATGGGCGCCGATCCTTAAATTTCAGATGTCCGGCAACTCGACCCGTCAGGCGCTGGGTTTCGCGGGGACGAGGATTTCTTTGGCTGTGGCGGCAAGCCGCGGGACGAGCCAGCGGAATAGCAGCGTTGCTGCGATTGCTCCGGCAAGTTGCGCCGCGACGAATAAAGGCACGTCCATGGGGCGGATTCCCGCGAACGTGTCGGACAATGCGCGAGCGATGGTGACCGCTGGATTTGCAAACGAAGTCGAGGAAGTAAACCAGTACGCGCTCGTGATGTAGGCCGCGACAGCGAAGGGGACGACTTGCGAACGCTGGCGCGAACAGCCCCAGATGACGCAGAGCAATCCGAAGGTTGCGACAAATTCACTGAATACCTGAGCCGAACCGCTCCGCGCATGATGGGACAGCGAAATCGCGGGCAGGCTGAACATGAGGTGCGCTGCGATTGCGCCGCAGATTCCTCCCGCGCACTGCGCGGGCACGTAGCACGCGGCCATGGTCCACGACACGCCGCGCTCGATGGCGTCCACAATGGTGACCGCCGGATTCAAATGCGCGCCGGAGATTGGTCCGAAAGTGAGAATTAAAGCGGCGAGCGCCGCGCCGGTGGCGATGGTGTTGGCGAGCAACGCGACCGCGACGTTCCCGCCCGCGAGGCGGTCGCCCATGATACCGGAGCCGACGACGGCGGCGACCAAGAACGCGGTGCCCATGAACTCGGAGACTATTCGGCGCGGGAGTGTGGGCGTCATTGGTGGCCGATGCGGTCGATTTCTTTTTTGATTGCGAGCGAATCGAGACTCGCGAGCGGCAGACTGAGAAACAAAGTAATCCTGCGGCTCAGCGTGATGAAGGCGTCGCGGAAGGCGCGGTCGATTTCTTCCGGCGTGCCGGTGACGGCGGCTGGGTCAGGCACTCCCCAGTGCGCCGTCATCGGCTGACCGGGCCAGATGGGGCAAATTTCTTTCGCGGCGTTATCGCAGACCGTGAAAACGAAGCTCATTCTCGGCGCGCCGGGTTTGGAAAATTCCTCCCAGCTTTTGCTGCGCGCATTTTCGGCCGGCAGATTGGCGGCGTGCAGCTGCTTCAGAGCTTCGGGACGCACGGAGCCGGTCGGCATGCTTCCGGCGCTGTACGCGGTGAAATTCGGGCTGCGCTTACCGTTGAGGATGGCTTCGGCCATGATGGAACGCGCGGAATTTCCGGTGCAGAGAAATAGCACGTTGAAGTGTTGGGGCATGAGGATCTCCGCGTTTTAACTCTCGAGCGCAGGTTTTGTGGCGCGGATGAAGGCGCTGAAGAATTTGCCATCCACCTGCGGCGCGATCGCATCCACGTCGAGGCCCTGGCCAGAGAGAAATTCGCGGGCATCCTCAACGCGATAGACGCGCGTGGGCTCGATTTCGGCTTCGGAAAATCCGGCGCCCTTGAGTTTGCTGAGATAATCGTTTTCTTCGAGCGCCCCAGCGATACATCCCACCCAGAGCAGGACACTCTTGCGAATCTCGGGAAGCATTTCGCCGCGCGTGACAACGTCAGAGACGGCGAAGCGGCCACGGGGTTTGAGAACGCGAAAAGCTTCGCGGAGGACAGCGTCTTTGTCGGAGGAAAGATTGATCACGCAATTTGAGATGACGACATCCACGGAATTATCGGGCAGCGGAATGTGTTCGATTTCGCCCTTCAGAAATTCGACGTTTTCGACTCCGGCTTTTTTCTTGTTCTCGTTGGCGAGGGCGAGCATTTCGTCGGTCATGTCCAGGCCGTAAGCTTTTCCGGTGGGACCTACGCGGCGTGCGGAGAGCAGGACGTCGATGCCGCCGCCTGAACCGAGGTCGAGAACGGTTTCGCCGGCGTTGAGCTTGGCGAGCGCGGTGGGATTTCCGCAACCTAGCGAAGCGAGCATCGCTTCGGCGGGAATTTCGCCGGATTGAGCAGCGTCGTACAGATTCGAGGTGATGGGATCGCATCCGCAGCTGGCGGAGGCCGCCGCTGCGCCGCAACATGAGCTGCCGCCAGTGGTGGCGCGCAGCGCGGCCTCACCATATTTTTCCTTCACGGCATCTTTGATGTTGGCTTCGGACATGCGCTCCTCCCTACTTGCATATTTGAACTACGTCGCGCGGTGCGACGGCTTTGTTTCGTGTGCAGCACTCGGCGTAGAGAAATTGCAAAACTTCCTGCAGCGCCTCGGTATTGGCGCAGTAGCGAAGGAAGGTGCTCTCGCGGCTGACGATGACCAGGCCTTCGTTCCTTAGTTTGTCGAGGTGATGCGACAGAGTTGAATTCGGAATATCGAGCTCGGACTGGATTTCACCGACGACCATGCCTTCGGGATGCGCCGAGAGAAGCAACTGCATGATGCGGAGGCGCGGTTCTGTGCCCATCGCAGAGAACATGTCGGCAAATTTGGCTATCTGTTCTGAGTTTTTCTTCGATGACAAGGCTGGCATATTTCGATGATTGCAGAAATACGGAGTTAGGTCAATATCTAAAGAGGACCAGAGTGTGGGTTAACGCTCTACTCGGACACGTGCAGTGCCCCTTCACATCTCGGGTAACGCGACGCACTCGTGCGAAGCGTTATGCCTGATTAGCGCTGCGAGGAACGGAAACTGACCCACTACCGGCGAGGGCGTTGTCTATCTGCGGATTAGGATTCTTGCTATAGTGATTTTTCGTTTCACATTGCGGCTTCAGCGCGGAGCGGGCGCGGCTGCGTTAAATTGCAGCACCGAGGGAAAGCGATGGCCGCGGATCGTCAACCGGAATATTTTGCGGGGAAAGATATCAAGATCGGAATAATCGGGTGCGGCTATGTGGGGCTGCCACTGGCGCTGCGATTTGCGGACGTGGGGCAGCGCGTCACGGGATTTGATACCGATCAGGCGAAAGTCACGAAGCTGAACGCCGGACAGTCCTACATCCAACATATTTCCGCGGACAAGATCAAACAGCACGTGCAGGGAAGGCGCTTCGACGCCACCACCGATTTCACGCGCCTGCGCGAGATGGATGCGGTGCTGATCTGCGTGCCTACGCCGCTGGATGAGCGGCGCGAGCCGGATTTGAGTTACGTGGAGAAAACGGCGCAGTCCATCGCGCCCAATTTGCAGCGCAGCCAGCTGATTGTGCTGGAGAGCACCACGTATCCGGGAACCACCGAGGAATTGGTGCTGCCGATTCTGGAGAAGGGCGGACTGAAGTGTCCGCTGGCGCGGGGGGCAGGCAGCGAGGAGGTGGCGACGGATTTTTATCTGGCGTTCTCGCCGGAGCGCGAGGATCCGGGGAATAAACAATTCGGGCTGGCGCAAATTCCGAAAGTGGTGGGCGGGATCAATCCGGCCAGCGGGCGCGCGGCGGTTGCGCTCTACGCGCAAATCGTGTCGAAAGTGGTGCCGGTGAGTTCGACGCGCGCGGCGGAAATGGTGAAGCTGCTGGAAAATATTTTCCGCTGCGTGAACATCGCGCTGGTGAACGAGCTGAAACAGCTTTCGCTGCGCATGGACCTGGATATATGGGAAGTGATTGACAGCGCGGCGACGAAACCATTTGGGTTCATGCCGTTTTATCCGGGGCCGGGATTGGGAGGTCACTGCATTCCGGTGGATCCGTACTATCTTTCGTGGAAGGCGCGCGAATATGATTTTGCGACGCGCTTTATCGAGCTGGCGGGCGAAATCAATACCGCCATGCCTTACAACGTGGTGGACGCGCTGGTGACGGCTCTGAACGGACATGAAAAAAGCGTGAAGGGTTCGAAGATTTTGCTGCTGGGCGTAGCTTACAAGAAGGATGTGGACGACCTGCGCGAATCGCCGTCGCTGAAACTGCTGGAGCTGCTGAGCGCGCGCGGGGCGGTGCTGGATTACAACGACCCTTATTTTCCGGCGCTGCACAAAATGCGGCACTACGATTTTTCTAATATGAGGTCCGTGGAGCTTTCGCCGGAGCGGCTGGCGAGTTACGACTGCGTGTTGATCGCGACGGACCACACTAGCTATGACTACGAGGCGATCGTGCGCAACTCCCAGCTGGTGGTGGATACGCGCAATGCTACGCGGCACGTGAAGCAGGACCGCGAAAAAGTGGTGCATTGCTAGACCTCCGCAGCCCGACGCCCTCAGCGGCTGAAGCCGCTCTGACTTGGTCGCGATGTCGGCACGGCTGAAGCCGTGCCCTGGCGCAAACCAGGAATCCTCGGCCGGACTCTCGGACCTTTTGCGCCGCTAACCGCGGGACAATTTCTGCGCCGGATTTTCGCCTGTACCTACGAACAGGGGAAGTTTGTGTTTTCGAACATGGGAAGATAGTTCCATTGCCGGGAGCGGAATCAAAACTTATGGTACTGGTATGCGAGCAACGACCACGAAACCGCAGAAGAATAGTGAGCCGCTATTATTGGATCCGGGGCGGCGGCGCAGCATGCGCGTGCTGCTGAGCGTGCCGATTACGGTGATGGGCAAGAACACGTCTAACCAGGAATTCGAGGAAGAAACGCGTACGCTGGTGGTGAACGCACATGGCGCGCTGATATCGCTGGCCGCGCGCGTCGCCGCCGCGCAGGAAGTTACGTTGGCCAATAAGGCCACGCAGCACACGCAGAAATGCCGCATTGTGTATGTGGGCACGGCGCAGGCTGGGAAGGCGCAGATGGGCATCGAGTTCGTGAAGCCTTCGCGCACATTTTGGCAAATTGATTTCCCGCCGGATGATTGGGTCGTTCCCGAAGATTAATCGCATTTCTTTCTGGCCGCTGTACCGCGATTAGCGGGGCGCGGCCGCGAGCTCCACGCGAACATTTCCCACCGGCATTTCCGCGAGCACGAGCACGGGTGTGCGCGCGGCATCGTGCGCAAACCATACCAGGAAACTGGTGTGCGGAACTTCCTTGCCGTACTCGAACAGGCGCAGGGAAATTTTCGTGGCTTGAAAATTTCCCGCATCCACCGCGACGGCTTCCGACGCGACGTCCTGGCGCGCGCGGACTTCATATAGGTCGCTGCCGTCGTAAACCGGAGCGCGAAATTCCGACGTGCGCTGCCAATCCACGGCGCGCAAGGCGTAGAAAGCACCGAGAGGATCGCGGGTGCCGGGTTGCACTAGCACTGGCGCGACAGTGCCGCGGCTGGATTGCCCGACGGGGATCAGGTGCAGCACTTCGTTCTGCTTCGAACCCATTTCGCTTAGATACAATTCGTATTGATGGCTTTCGAGCGTGGTAGTGTCCGTGTAGGAATCGAATTGATCGTCCACTTCAAAAAATGTGCGCGCGGGAGCTTCGGAGTGAGCTGAAGCGCGGAAGTGCCAGGTCTGCCAGCCGAGAAGATTGCGGCGCTCGACTACGTTCATTTGCAGCGCGGCGGCATTCGGGAAGATGGCCCACGCGACGCGATAATTCAGAATTTCGCCGGTGCGGAATGGCATTGACGGTTCCGGGGTGGTGATTTTCGTGGCGGACATTGCTTTGCTGGGGGCGGCTGGGGTGGCCTGCTCTGCGCCGGCGCGAGGGAGCGCGGAACGAGCCGTCGCAAGAACGCCGCTGCATATGAAAATAAACGCGACGATGATGAGCCGGCTTGTGACGGTTGCGCGATGATGCGATTTCATAAATGATTCCGGCTGACGATCAACCTCTTTTGATGCGGTTTCGTTCTGGATTTGCGCGCATTCGGTACCAGCCATCTATTCTGGTGCTGGAGGTTGCCGGTTCGCAAGCGCCGAGGATATAGTCAAGCGCAGCTGAAAAATGTGTGGCGATGCGTTGGGCTGCTGCTTCGCGGGAGGATTTCCAGAATGCGTTATTTGATCACAGGTGGCGCCGGATTTATCGGCTCGAACATTGTGGACGAGCTTGTGAAGCGCGGCCAGGAAGTGGTTGTGCTCGACGATCTGTCTGCCGGCAAGGAAGCGAACCTGGCGGCAGTGCGCGACAAGATCGATTTGCACATTGGAACGATTACCGATTTGGCCGCGGTGCAGTCGGCGTGCAAGGGCGTTCATTACGTGATCCATCTGGCGGCGCGGACGTCGGTGCCGCGCTCGGTGGCGAATCCACTGGAAACGAATCATGTGAATGTTGACGGGACGTTGAACGTACTGGTGGCGGCGAGGGATGCGCAGGCGCGGCGGTTCGTTTTCGCGGCGTCATCGGCGGCGTATGGCGAAACGCCGACGCTGCCGAAAGTGGAAACAATGCCGGCGCAACCGATTTCGCCTTACGGCGTGACGAAATACGTTGGGGAAATATACGCGCAGGTTTTTGGGCGCGTGTATGGGCTGGAAAATGCGTGTTTGCGGTATTTCAATGTTTTCGGGCCGCGGCAGGATCCCAGTTCGCAATACTCGGGCGTGCTTTCGCGGTTTATGCTGGCGGTGATCGAGGGGCAGGCGCCGGTGATTTACGGCGACGGGGAGCAATCGCGCGACTTCACTTACGTGGAAAATATTGTGGACGAAACGCTGCGTGCTTGCGAGGCTGACGGCGCTTCAGGATTGGTGTTCAACGGGGGGACTGGGGCGCGGATTACGTTGAACCAGGTTTTGAAAATGCTTTCTGGAATTACGGGAAAAACGATTCAAGCGAAATATGATGCGGCACGCAATGGTGATATACGCGATTCGCAGGCGGACGTTTCGCTGGCGCGGACAATTCTGGGTTACGAGCCGCGGGTGCAATTCGAAGAGGGATTGAAGCGGACTTGGGACTGGTACAAGCGAACCTACGCAAAACCGTAACGGAAGTTTCCAGCAGCGGGCTTCACGAATTCAACGACAACTTCAAAGGCGCCCACCTGAAGGTGGCCGCTACAAATTCAACTGCATCGCCTCGATGGATTTTTTTGTGGAGGTATTTATTGTAGGTGCGCGGGCAGGTCGCTGAGGGTATCGAGGATTAAATCTGGCGGATGCGCGCGCAGGCTTTCGGTGCCGAAGCCGTAGGTTACGCCGCAGGAGTGCATTCCGGCGTTGCGCGCGGTTTTGATGTCCACGTCGGAATCTCCCACCATCATGGCCTCTTGTGGCGCGGCTTGCAGTTCGCGCAGTAGAATTTGCGCGCCCTGCGGGTCGGGTTTTTTGGTTTCGAAGCTGTTGCCTCCGTACACGTAGCGGAAATAACGAGAAAGATTCAGGCCTTCGATGATCGCGCGGCTGAAGTGTACGGGCTTGTTGGTGAGCACGGCCATGGGATATTTCTGGAGTTGCACGAGGGCTTCGCGCACACCGGGATAGACGTCGGTGTTGTCCAGCATGTGCGCGCGATAATATTCCAGAAAATAGGCGAGGCCTTTTTCGACTTCGGCTTCCGTGGCACTTTCGCCGAGGGCACGCTGCACCAGCATGGGCGCGCCGTTCCCGATGAAGCTGCAGATTTTCTCGTGAACATGGGGTTCGCGGCCCATGTGTTCGAGCATGGCGTTCACGGAGAGGACCAGGTCGAGCTGGGAGTCGATCAGCGTGCCGTCGAGATCAAAGATTAGGGCGCGGACGCCGAAGAAGCGGCCGTTATTTTCCGTCATGCGTTACGCGAACCTCGCGTGGAATTTTCGTTCAATACATTCATTTTATGCGGCACGCTGAGAAATGTCACTTGGGCGACTGGGTGAATCTTTCATGTTGCATCCGCAACATATATATGTTGTAGTAGCAACATGGAGGTGGCACATGAGCCACGTACTGGAAGCCATTCTGCGAAGAAGGGCCATTAAGGTGTTCGATCCGGTAGAAATTCCAGCGGACGCGCGCGAACAGATCCTGCATGCGGCGCGAGTGGCGCCTTCGAGCTTTAACATTCAGCCGTACCGGTTCTATTGGGTGGAGACGCCGGAAATGAGGAGCGCGGCGGCGCGGCTGTGCTTCGGGCAGAGTCCTGCAGCGACCGCATCGGCATTGATTGTTGCGGTGGCGGACATTGGATCATGGAAATCCACCACCGCAAGCGAGTTGGCGTGGATGCGAAGTGCAGGCTTTCCGGCGAAGAAGATCGCTGATTACGAGCGACGGGCGAAGTTCGGGAAATGGTTTTTCATTCAGGGGTGGTTTGGCGTGTTCGGGCTGCTGAAATGGACGATTCTGCGCGTGATGCATTTCTGGAAGACGATGGGCACGTTGCCGGTGGCGCGGCAGGGCATGTTTAAGTGGGCGACGAAGAGCGCTGCACTGGCTTGCCAGAATCTCATGATCGCGGCGGAAGCGCTGGGATTGAATACTTGTCCAATGGAGGGATTCGACGGGCGGCGACTGGGGAAATTGCTGGGGCTTTCCGGTAAGGATCATGAGATTGTGATGGTGATCGCCATCGGGAAAAAATCGGCGCGGCATGTGGATCAACCGCAGTGGCGCAGGCCGCTGGAAGAGACGGTGCGGATCGTATGATCATTGTTGATAGGAAGCTGATACCGCAGGAAATCCTGAAGGATTCGGTGTTGGTCCATCTGGCTGCGGCTTATTTTGCGATCGGCAGGAAACTGGAGCAAAAGACGAAGTGTTCGCAGACGCGTGGATTCATCATGTCCACGCTGCGGGGCGGAGCGGCGCTGAATCAAAATCAGATCGCGACGATGCTGGGATTTGACCGGACTGTGGTGCATCGGGCAATCAAGACGATGATTCAAGAAGGGCTGCTTTCGGAGCGGAAGGCTGACACTGGAAGGGCGCTGCTGGTGCAGCTGACGGCGAAAGGCAACAAGTACCGTGAGGGGCTGGTCAGAGAACGCCGTGCGGCGGAAGACAAAGTTCGCAAGGAACTCACGGCGGGTGAGGCCTCGACGCTGATTCAGCTGTTGCAACGGATTGCCGAGTTGGAGATTTAGCAGCGCATCGGAGTCGAAGTGAACGGCAACGATTGCCCGGTCCTGAAAAGCGGGACCGGCGCCTACAAAATCGAACGCAAGTTCGAAGACAAATTCAAAGACAACGCCAAAGGCGCCCGCCTAAAGGCGGCCGCTACAAATTCAACTTCTGACACTCGGCGATTGACCTGATGACTTGGACACTCTACGTGGGAATCAGCAGCGTGAAGAGTGCGGTGACAATGAGCGCGACGGCCCAGATCAGGTCCAAGTTTACCCAGCTTTTTCGCAGGACCTCGAGACCGACCTTCTCATAGACCACGAACGCGATCAGGCCGGTGACGAGCAGATATCCCAGCGTATGGACTAACAAGGCGATGGGCGCGGTCCAAGGTGTGGCAAAACCGAGCATGTGAAGATGGTGAGCAGAATCGCCGAGGCCGGCCGCGGCGTCGTGGACTGCCGACATTTTCAGCAAGATGGGGAGCAGCATGAAGCCGGCGCCGTGCGCGGAGGCCATTAGGAAGGACCAGATGCACAGATCGCGAAAACCGATTTGCATTCCGCCCCAACGTGGATGGCTCTTGCGCACGAGCCGGTAAATCCCAAACGCAAAGAGAACGCAAGCGGCGGCGATCTTGACGTAGACCAGGGGCAGCACCGCTCCCGCAATCGCGGCTGCCGCGACTACGAGGCCGATCGCTACGAAGTGTCCCACGGCGATCGGAATGAGAGCTTGCCATACCGCAGCGGCGCGCTTCTGCTGCATGCCCAGAGCGACAGCAAAAAGCCAGCCCATCCCCGGATTCAAGCCGTGGTAAGCGCCTAGAAGAAACAGCGCGGCCCAGGACCAGAGCGGAAAATGGCTCATGAGTAGCAGTACGAGTCTGATGAGGCGTCGCCACCCTCCAGATGGACTTGATGGCCGCGCAGATCGCCAAATTCGAGAAAGAATTTCGGGTCGAGCGCCATGCCGCCGGCGGGCTGGGCGTCGAGCTTTACCATCCAGCTGCGAATTCCGTCGGGATAGAACTGCACGTCCCAGGGGGCGTACAGGGAGTTGGTGAAATAGACGCGACGTCCATCGCGGCTGAGCTCGACCATTTGCGGGCCGCCGTTCAAAGCATTAGCGGGATTTTTCGGATGCGCGGCGCGGCGCACGATGCCGCCCAGATGCACGGAGCCGGTTTTCTTGGGATGAAAGGGATCGGAGACGTCATATTGCAGGAATTCGCCGGTGCCCCAGCAGGAAACGTAAAGGAAGCGATCGTCGAGCGAAAGATTGATATCGGTGATGAGCGGGGGGACAGCCTTGAATCCCTTGAGCAGAGGCGGCAGCAAATCGGGATCGGCGGGTTCGGCGGGAATTTCGAGCACTTTGGTGATGGCCCATTTGCCGTTGTCGCGATGCCAAACCCAGATGGAAGCGGACAAATCTTTGAGCGATACCACTACGCCGAGAAAACCGTAGGCGCGGCTGGGATCGTGGGCGGGGCGAAGCTCGAGCGCCATTTGTTGTTCGGCGCCTAGATCCAAGGATTGCAGGTGACGGCGCTTGCGCAGATCCCAGACGTGCAGCGCGTGGCCGTAACCGCCCTTCAAGAGAATATCGGGGTTGAGGCCGGTTTCGACCATGCGTGGAGTTCCCCACTCGCTGGTGATCATCGTGTCGTAGCCCAAATGCCACCAAAAGTCGTAGGCCAGATATTGCGGGCCGCGGTCAATTTCCCATTTGCCGAGTATTTCAAAGCTGTCTGGATCCATGACGAAAATTCCGCCGGGGCCTTCACCGGAAGCGGAGCCGAGCGCGCTGCAGAAAATTCCTTCGGGACCGCAATGCACGGTGTGCGGACTGCTGTAGCCGGCGCGTTCCGCCAGGACGTTTGGCTCGATTACTTTTACGATTTTCGGGCGGCGCGGGTCTGGCTTAGTGTCAATGATATGGATGCGCGAGGATTTTATACCGGGGACGATCAGGTAGCGGCGCTCGGTATGCGGATGCGGCATGTAGGGGCAGAGGCAGGCGCTGCAGGCATTCCAGCCGAAGTGATGGAGTTCGTCGCCGGCGTTGGGCATGTCCACGCGGCCGACCATGGTGCCGTAAGAACTGGACGCGGGGTTCACGTCCACTACGCCGAGCGCGTCGGGGCGGCCATTATTTTGGGCATTGAGCATGGCTACGAAGGCTACCGTTTCCGGGGGAGCTTGCATCGCCATTTTCGGGGAGGGATAAAACGTGGGATCAGGGCGCCAGAGTTCCATGGGTGTTCTCCTGTTATGAAATAAATTTTTGCCGCACGGCGTTCGCGGCTGTGCGGCAATTGATTACATGTTCGATACGGACGCGCCGGTGACTCATTACTTTGTTACGTCGGAGTAGGTGAACTGGCGCGTCCAGTCCGTGGATTGCTTGCCGTTCACTTCCACGTAGATTTTTACGAGAGCATTCACGGGTCCATCATCCTGCGGAGGCTGCATGATCAGGTCTCTGCCGGTGGACCAGGTTACGCGGCGCTCGTCGAGGTTCCCGAAATAATAATCTATTTTCGCGGGATCGTATCCTTTGTAACCGGTCGCAGTAGCGAGTTCGACGAGCTTTTGATTCTTGTCGTTTAGCGGAAACTGCTTGCCGTAAATATTCGCGAGCGAAACATCCAGAGGCAGCCAGCCGTAATTCGGCGCGTAGAATTGGATCCAGCAGTGATAGCTGCCGTCAATCTGCATGCCATTCAAGGTGGGCTTCAGAAGCGAACCATAAATCATGCGGGTGGGAATACCGGCGGCCATCGCCAGCGACGCGAACAGTGAATGAAAATCGGTGCAGTTCCCGGTCTTATTGGTGAGGCAATACTCGGTGCTGCCCACTGGGGAGGCTTTCAGGTGATCGGGATCCTTCACCCAGTAGTCCACGTTATCCAGCGTCCAGTTATAGATGCGGCGCGCGGCGAGAATTGGATTTGTTTCGCCTTCTGTGATGAACGCGGAGAGTGTTTTGATTTTGTCGTTGATGACCACGTGACTGGAGGGCTGCAGAAAGGCGAAAAGGGCGGCGCGTTCCTGATCGGTGAGCGGGCGCGTCTTCGCGGGGTCAATGGTGTTGCGGATTTCCGTGCGGGTGAGGCCGAACTCCTCACGAATCGTGACGGGACCTTCGGCGTACCCGATGAGTTCAGCGTAGCCGACGCGGTTTCCCCAATCGTCCTTGAAATAGTGTACCGGGAAATCGGCATGGACATTGAAGTCGCGAACGGCGGATACGGCGTCTTCCTGCGGAACGGCGAACCACATGCGCACGGACTGCGCGCCCTTGGGTACCTTCACGGTGAATTCATTTTTGATTTGAAAAGACGCCTCGCGCGGCTGAACGGGCTTCGTAACATCGCCGCCGAAGGTGAGAGCGGAAATTCCTATCACCGCGCCCGTGAGTATGCAGCTGAGAATCAGAAACTTGATTGCTGTACGCTGAGAATTCACAATTGCCTCCGCGGTGAAGAGAGCTCCACCTGCGATGAATGCGAGAGAGATATTTTTAGAAAGGATTAGCGCAACGACCGACCGGCGTCTAGGGGACTACCGTCAAGTGAAGCCGCGATTGCAGTGGGTGAGCATACGCGTCCAGGCAGCTGAGGAAACGAAGTTATAGCCCACGCCCCGCGGCGGCGTCAAGCGAGGCCTTGGTTGGGTGGCGGGTCAGTTTCCGATAGATGCGTCAAGCAGGCGTTAACTCCGGTCTTGGTTTGGCGTGCTCTCGGTACAAGCTCGTCGCTTACAGAGAAGAGCGGATGTTCGACTTGTGAATGAGCGGCGCAAATCGAGAATTCCGGCCAAGTCACCGGATAAGGCTCAGTTAGCCGGATAACTCTGGCTGTTGCCATCTGGCGTCCAACAATAGTAAAAGGAGGCCAAATTTCCGGGAATGGGGGTAGCTATCCATGCTGAACGAAGCGGCGATTACGGCATTTCGGTCCAGCTTGCGCGGGGAGCTAATCGAGCCCGGCGATTCAAGCTACGAAGCTGCTCGCAAAGTGTACAACGCGATGATCGAACGGCGCCCACGACTAATCGCGCGCTGCGCCGACACAGCCGATGTCATGGCGGCGGTAAAGTTCGCCCGGGAGCAGCGTTTGCTGGTGGCGATTCGTGGCGGCGGGCACAACGCGGGCGGTTTGGGAGTGTGCGACGGCGGATTGGTGATCGATCTTTCGCCGATGAGCCATGTTCATGTGGACCCAAAGAAGAAGACCGTGATGGTCGGCGCTGGCGCGCTGTGGCGCCACGTGGATCATGCCACGCACGCGTTCGGTCTAGCGGTCCCGTCGGGCATTATTTCGACGACCGGCGTCGCTGGATTGACACTAGGCGGCGGGATCGGTTACTTGACGCGACGGTACGGTCTGACAATCGACAATCTGCTGGCCGTCGAAATGGTGCTGGCCGACGGCCGGTTCGTTACGGCCAATGCCAGGGAAAATGCTGACCTTTTCTGGGCGGTGCGCGGCGGAGGTGGCAACTTCGGCGTCGTGACAACGTTTCTATTCAAAGCACAGCCGGTGGACACCGTCTATGGTGGTCCGATGCTCTGGCCGATGGAAGATGCTGCGGAGATGATGCGCTGGTACCGCAACTTCATCGTCAAGGCGCCCGATGACATTTACGGGTTTTTTGCTTTCCACACCGTGCCGCCATGGGCACCTTTCCCCGAGCACCTACACAACAAAAAGATGTGTGCCATCGTTTGGTGTTACACCGGAGCGATGAAGAAGGCGGAGAAAGTGTTTAGACCGATCCGGGATTTCAAGACTCCGGCACTCGACCTGGTTGGCCCAATTCCGCATCCGGTGCTACAAAGCCTTTTCGATCGCCTGTATCCGCCGGGGATGCAATGGTATTGGAAGGCCGATTTCGTAAACACACTTTCCGACGAGGCCATTGCACAACATCTAAAATACGGCGAGAAATTGCCGAGTCCGGAATCGACGATGCACCTCTACCCGATCAATGGTGCGGTGCGACGCGTGAAGAAGCAGGCAACGCCGTGGTGGTACCGAGACGCTACGTGGTCCCAGGTGATCGTCGGAGTCGATCCGGACCCGGCGAACAAGGAAATGGTCTCCGCGTGGGCTAAAGAATATTGGAACGCGCTTCATCCATACGCGGCGGGCGGCGCGTATATCAACTTTATGATGGAAGAGGGCGAAGATCGCATTCGGGCGACGTACGGCAAGAATTATGCGCGTCTGGTGAAGATTAAGAAACGCCGCGACCCGGCGAACTTTTTCCGCGTAAATCAGAACATCATGCCGAAGTGAAAATCATCATCGAGCTCCGAGGCGTGATTAGTCGCGTGACCGGAAACTGCCCACCGCGCATGGTTGCGTGAACTTTTGGATTGTGGTGGCGCGGCTGGTACAATTGGGGATTCTCAAGTTGCTGAAACCGCCACCCGAGGCCCACATGGCTGAAATTCAACCCTTTCGCGCCTTTCGCTACGATACGAACCGCGTGCCGCTGGAGGAAGTCCTCACGCAGCCTTATGACAAGATTACGCCGGCGATGCAGGAGGAGTATTACGCGGCGAGTCCTTACAATTTGATTGCGATTGAGAAGGGGCGTGTGGGCGCGAGCGACACGCCGGGGAATAATGTGTATACGCGCGCGGGGCAGAAGGTGCGCGAGTGGATCGCGGAGAAAATTCTGGTGCAGGACGCGGCGCCGGGTATTTACATTTATTCGCAGGAATATCTGGTGCCGGGGACACACACGCGCAAGACGCGCATCGGGTTCATCGCGCTAGGGCGCGTGGAAGATTACGACGCGCAGGTAGTGTTCCGGCACGAGCGCACGCTTTCCGCGCCGAAGGCGGACCGCATCGAGCTGCTGCGGCACACGCACGCGCAAACGGGGCAGCTTTTCATGCTTTACAACGATCCGGCGCGGCTGATTGACAACTTGCTGGAAGAAACAGCGCAGAAATCGGCGCCGCAGGAAATGCTTGATGAATTCGGCGTGACGCACCGGCTGTGGCCGGTGACGGATGTGGCGACGATTCGCCGGATTCAGAGCGCGATGGCGGATAAGAAGCTGATCATCGCGGATGGGCATCATCGCTACGAGACGGCTTTGAACTTTCGCAATGAATCGCGCGCGGCTGCGGGGGTGAATGACCCTTATGCGGCTGCGGAATTTGCGATGATGACGTTTGTTAACACACATTCGAAGGGATTGACGATTTTGCCGACGCATCGGGTGATCCGCAACGTCGCGAATTTCGATTTCGACAAGTTCCGCAACAACGTGGCGCAGGCTTTCGATTGGTATTCGTACCCGTTTCAGAATGCGGAGGAACGGGCGATCGCTTATGCCGAATTCCGCAAGGATTTCGAGGGAACGAATCACGGGCGGCGGGCGATTGGCGTATACCCGGGCGGCGGCGCGTTCTATGTTTTTTTACTGCGGCGCGACGCTGATTTGGAGGCGATGCTGCCGGATGTGTCAGAGGCGCAGCGTGGGCTGGATGTGGTGCTGCTGCACCGGCTGATAATGGAACGCGGGCTGGGGATTAGCGCGGAAGCCGTGGCGGCGGAAAAGAATGTGGGTTATGAGCGTGAGATGGATGCGGCGCTGGCGGCGGTGGATCGCGGTGAGGCACAGCTGGCATGTTTGTTGAATCCGGTGCGTGTGCAACAGGTGGCTGATATTGCGCTGGGAGGGGATGTGCTGCCGCAGAAGTCCACGGATTTTTATCCGAAATTATTGAGTGGGATTGCGATTTATCAGGTGGAAGGGCATGTGACGGGGCAAGCGGATGCGCGCAGTGGCAAGTGATTTCGGATGCGCGTTGATCGCGAAGGCGGGAACCTCAGTGCGGATAAGGCGAAGAGAGGTCCTTCGCCCGCCGCGGCGAGCTCAGGATGACGGTGAGATGCGCCTTCGGCAAAAGATGAAGTCTGCAGGCTAGCCAAGCAGGGGCGCAGCAAGCAGCGCCCCTACCGGCTGGACAAAGAATTACTTGGCGAAGCTGGCGACTGCGGCTGCTTCGTTGTCGTAGGTGTCAAACACGGTCATCAGCTTGGTGACTTGCAGGACTTCCTTGAACTTCGAGCCGAGGTTGGCCAGCTTCAGGACGGCGCCTTGCGAGCGGGCGCTGTGGAAAGTGGCTACCAGGGTACCGAGGCCGGCGCTGTCAATGTAACCGACTTGGGCCAGGTTCAGCACGATTTGCTTCTTGCCGGCGGCGAGCAGGCTCTTGACCTTCTCACGGAAGGCATTGCTTTCTTCGCCCAGCACGATGCGGCCTTCGATCTCCAGCACCGTCACGCCATTCACTTCGTTATCAACCATTCTGAGTGCCACGTTCGCGCCTCCTGGAAAATTCGAAATCGTATTTGGAATCGGTAGAGCCGAGAAGTCGCTGCCCGGGGGCGGCGATCTTTCTCTTCAGTAAAAATCCGAGCAGGACATGTAATAACCGCAAGATGCGCAGATCATTTTGCAGCTGCGTTGCTCCAGCCGGGCCGAACATCGCGGGCAATACTGCGAAGGCTCGGGCTGTGCCTCGCGATTTCTGAGTTCCGGCGTGGCTGCTTGCGCGTTCGGAACTACGGCTTCCGGCTGTCCCATTTCTAGTAGTCCTTCGGACGCACGTTTATAGCACATCCGGGGTGTGGGGAAAAGCCAAGGTGAATTTTCGGGGCCGCGATGGACGGAGGCTAGTTCAATCAAGGGTTAGTACCCATAGCTAGCACTGGCTCGGTCAAGAAGCTGATGTTTTTCACTCCGGCTAGACCGATCTCGTCTAGAACCGGCTTTACCTCTGCGAATTTGATTCTGGAGTCAACCAAGAGATAGACCCTGTTTTCCGCACCGGCTCGCACGCTATTTCGCAGCTGGTCTGGCAGCTCGCCGGGATTAATTCTTTCACTGCCAAAGTACAGCTTTCCGTCACGGGTTACGGCTAGTCGCAACGCGTCGTCGCGGAGTGCGCCCGACAGTCGCGTAGAATGCCGGCTGCTGGCTAGGTCTACGCCCACGCCGTGCCTGCCTCCAGCCGGCTGCGGAGTCAACATGAATGCTATTAGAATCACGAGGAACACCGCAAGGAGCGCAGAAACATCCAGCCAGCAATAATAGGCGGACCGGCGCTTCGCTGTCCTGAGGCGCGACGCCGCCGATGGGCGAAAGCCCTGCTCGAGATACTTGAGGTGAGCCATGCGCATTAGACACCGGGAAGGCCACAATAGTTCGCGGCGTGGGTTGTGGCGGCGGATGGTGGTAAAGTATCGGCAACCGGCGCGTGGTTTGCTGCGTCATATGAGCAGGGCGCGGCGGAGAGAATAATGAGACCGCGGTTGATGTTCGGGTTCGTAGGCGTGCTGCTGATCGCTCTGCCGTCTGTAGCTGCGGCGCAGCGCGGCGCTTCCGCTGGATTCACTGGCGGCGGTCATGTTGCCGCCGTCTCTGCAGGCGCGCCGCACCCTGCCGGCATGGTGCGCACGGTTCCAGGTGTTCCCACCGCAGTTCCCGTTAGCAACTCCTCGATGCGCGCGCGCGCTGCCATTCGTAACGCAGATGTTCCTTCCCGGCACGCGGGATTGGCTTCTTCATCGCTGCGAAACCAGAATACAGGCAACAGAGTTTTCACACCGATCGGCACGCCATTAGGCGGCCGGCGCAACCCAGTGCCAGTTACCACGCCGCGGGTGGTTTATCTGCTCGGAGTCGGGGGTTATTATTATGCAGCGCCGGGCGATGCGGCAGCGGACCAGCCGCAGGAAGGCGTGGAACAAGAGGGGCAGCAGGGCGATGACCAGCAAGTCTCCGCTGACAATGCAGGTGACGACGAGCGGGACGGCGAACGAGCTGATAATCGCGATGGCGGGCGGAATGAAGGGAGTGTGGCGGCGCGGCCGCCGGAGCAACACGAAGCGGCGGTCGAGGTCGAGCAACAGCAGCAGGAACCGTTGCCGGACGTCGGTACGTTGACACTGGTGTTGCGCGACGGAAGCCACCTTGACGTGGTGGCCTTCACGATGACGCAGGGGCAAGTGGTTTACATCACGCCGGAAGGCCGGCGCCTTACCATATCAGCGGACATTTTCGACGCGGATGCTACACAACGCGTGAATCAAGAACGCGGAACACCGATGCAACTTCCTCTGTAGCGACTACGAAGTGTTTTTGCCCACTGGCAGTGCCCTGATCTGAACTCAGCAAAACTAATGCTCGCGGGAAACGCCTCGCCGTTGCGACAGTGGGCACGGCACGCCGTAGCCCTACGGAGTTGCCGCAGAGTTGACGCCTGGGCAAGCTGGGACGCAGCTCTTCGATTCGGCACTGCCGAATCTCAGGATGAATCGCGCTGCAGCGCGATTCACGAGCAGCGCCCCTACGGACTGAAGTGGACGGGCAAGCCTTGGCGAAAGTAAAACGACGAATCGCGGCGCTGCTAGCTTTCGGAGCGGCGGATCGGTTCGGGCATGTAGAGGCCGGCGTCGGCGGGGAGGCCGGCGCGTTCGAATTGGATGGTGGTGTGGGTGATCTGGAAATCGTGGTCGAGCACTTCGTGGATTTTCGCGAGGACTTTTTCGCTATCTTCCATGTGCATGTCTGGAATGCAGATGTGGCAGGAGAGCGCGTTGAGGTCGGTGCCTAGAGTCCAGATGTGGATGTCGTGGACTTCCTGGACACCTTCGATTTTTAGCATGGCGCGGGCGACTTCTTCGAGGGCGATGCTGCGCGGCAGGCCTTCGAGGAGGATGTGCGTGCTCTCGCGCAAAATGCCGATGCCGGACCACAGGACCATGGCGCCGATGGCGATGCCGATCACCGGGTCTGCCCAAGTGGTGCCGGTGTAACGGATGGCGAGGGCGCCGACGACGATCGCGACGTTTGAGAGCGCGTCGCCCAGATTGTGAATCCAGACGCTGCGCAAATTCAGGTCGCGGCGGCCGCTGGACAGCGCGAGGGTGATGCTGCCGTTGATCAGCAGCGCGAAGACCGAAACCCACAGCATGAGGCCGGTCTTCACTTCCACTGGGGTGCGCAGGCGCAGGACCGATTCGTAGATCAGTCCGAGAGAGACCAGGGTGAGCAGCATGGCGTTGACGAATGCCGCGAGGATTCCTGCGCGATGATAGCCATAGGTTTTTTGTGGCGTGGGGGGCTTGGCGGCCCAGCGCATCGCGAGCCACGAAAGCACCAGAGTGGGCACGTCGGTGAGGTTGTGCACCGCGTCGCTGACGAGGGCGATGGAGTGTCCGGCGTAGCCGGCTAGCAGCTCGACGGCCACCAGCGCGAATGTCGCGACGACTGCGGCGCCCAATGCGAGAGTCATGCCCTCGGCGGGAAGCGAAACGTGGGAATGACCGCCGAGGCCGTGGTCGTGTGCATGGTCGTGGCCGTGGCTGTGGCCATCGTGAGAGTGGCCTTTTTGGGCTTCCTGGTGCATCGGCTCGATTCTAACCGCGATTTGGGTTGGCTTATAGGGTGGATTCGCAGCGGGTCCGTGGTCAATAACTGTGCGGCTTGCGAGGAACGCCGGGAACGAACGCGTGCGCCGAAACGCAATTGACTTACCGCGGCGCACCCGCCTACCATGGCACAGTTTCGTGGACCTCAACTCTCAGAGGGGGCGCAGGCGCGCAGCGTCGCTAACCGCCCGGCGATGACGCACCAATCTGCCAAACTGGTTTTCTGGGGTGTGCGCGGCTCGACGCCGACGCTGGAGCGCGACACCTGGCGCTATGGCGGGAACACGCCTTGCCTGGAATTGACAGCGCCGGACGGGACCAAATTTATCCTGGATTGCGGCACGGGGTTGCGCATGCTGGGCAACCATTTGACGGAAAAGCAGCGCGGGATGGGAATTGAGGCGCACATCCTGGTGACGCACTACCATTGGGACCACATTCAGGGAATCCCGTTCTTTCATCCATTCTTCGAATCGCAGAACCGCTTCCACTTTTATAGTTTCCAATCGAAATATCTGGGTCCGAACAGCCTGGAGCAGGTGTTTGCGGCGCAGCTTGCCAGCCCTTATTTTCCCGTGGACGTGACGATGATGACCGCGGCGCGGGATTTTCGCGAAGTGGCCGACGCTGAAACATTTGAGATTAACGGCACACATATTACGGCGCGTTATTTGAATCATCCGCAGGGATGTTTGGGCTACCGGATCGAAACTACCGGCGGGTCGATAGTTTACGCCACCGACAACGAGCCTGGGGAGCACACTTGCGATCAGAATCTGCGGCAACTGGCGCATGGGGCGGACGTGTTGATTTATGACGCGCAATATTCTCCGGAGCAGCTGGCTTCGGACCGCAGAGGATGGGGACATTCCAGCTGGTTGGAGGGAGTTAAGATCGCGCGCGAGGCCAAGGTGCGGAATCTGATTTTGTTCCATCACGATCCGGATTCGCCGGACAAAGTGGTGGACGGATTTCTTTCCGCGGCGCGGCAGGAATTTCCGGCGACGTGGGCGGCGACCGAAGGGATGTCCATCAGCTTGAGCGAACGCGGCGTGGCCGTGGAGATGAAGGAAACCCGGACGGGAATCCGGCGACGGCTGCGGTTTGCGGCGGTGGTGAGCGGGCAGACGGAAGACGGCAAGCCGTTCGAGGAAAAAGCCACGGTACGCGATATCAGTTTGCAGGGAGCTTACCTGGCGCTGCACAGCCGGCCGCGGCTGCAGTCTGAAGTGCGCGTGGTGATTGAGGCTTCGAGCGATCCGAAGGTTTCCAGCGTGATGACGTTGCGCGGAACCGTGGTGCATTTCGAGCTGGGGCGCGAGAAAAATCAGAATGGCGTGGGCGTGGTGTTCGTCGAAGATCCTGATCCGGGTAGGCCGCGCGATTAGCTTCGTTCTTTAATTACCTTAGCTTCTCAAACCTCTTTAACTTGGGCGCGATGATTGCGGTTTTGTGTCCGGCGTGCGCACATGCTCGGGCCGAACTCCCATTCCTACCAGGCGCGCGGGTATGCGGCGCAAGATTGGAAACAGCTGCAGAAGCTTTAGCGCAAACGGCAGGCTGGTGATCGGGCGAGAGTGCCGCATTGCCGGACCGAGGAACTGTTTGTGCGCGAAGACCTGAAAACCTTGGGTGACGCGCGTGGGGAATTCGCGACGCTGCTGCACGGCACGAAGATGCTCATGGCTGACGGCGCCTCTTGCGAGCGGTGCGGCGAGTTCGTTCGCGGCGGCAACCGCATCTTGAATCGCGAGATTGATTCCGACTCCACCGATTGGCGACATGGCATGCGCGGAATCGCCGATGCACAGGAGCCCGGTGCGCGACCACTGGCGCAAGCGATCCACGGCGACGGAAAGCAGCTTGACGTCGTTCCAGTCCTTTAGTTCTGCGAGGCGTTCGCGCAGGAATGGCGCGACGTTCGAAATTTCCTGCTGAAAAGTCGCGAGCCCTTTTTGGCGGATGGCGTCGAAGCTACCCTTCGGAATTACGTAGGCGCACTGCCAGTATTCGTCGCGGTCGAGCGTTACAAGGATCTTCCCTGCCCTGAAGCGGCCGAGCGTTTGATTCGGATCGTTGGGCTGGCGCGTTACGCGCATCCAGAGCACGTCAATGGGCGCACCGAGGTCGAGCACTTCGAAGCCGGCCTTTTCGCGGACGACCGAACGGCGGCCGTCGGCTCCGATAGTTAGATCAGCGCGCACTTCCACAGCGCCGTTTTGAGATTTGGCGCGGACACCTGCGACTTTGCCGTGCTCTATGAGCAGATCGGTGGCTTCGGTTTCCATGCGCAGGTGAAATCCGGGATAGGCTTTGGCTTTTTCGGCGGTGAAATTCAGGAATTCCCACTGCGGCATCAGACCGACAAATTTGCAGTGCGTGGGGAGATGAGAGAAATCCCCGACAGTGACAGTGAAATCGTCCACCTGAGCGCCGATTTGCGAGAGTTCCTGATGCGGGCGGCGCAGGAAATCTTCTAAAACTCCTAGCTCGTACATCAGCTCGAGGGTGGAGGGATGGACGGTGTCGCCGCGGAAGTCGCGCAGGAAATCGGCGTGTTTTTCCAGTACGACTACGTCAATTCCAGCGCGTGCGAGTAGATAGCCGCACATCATCCCTGCCGGGCCGCCGCCCACTATGCAGCAACGGGTGGAAATCGTTTCGGAGGTTGGGTCGTCTTCGGGCATGGCTCCTCTTTCCACTGGCATCATGCCATGCGTGGCGCGGATGGCGCTTCACAAACGGCTGACCTGGAAGCGCAAGGAATAGAGGAGGCGCGACGCTTACTTCGTGTCGGTGGGGAGTTGCGCGAGTTGCGCATCGAGATCGGCGAGCGCGCGCTCCAGTTGTTCGCGGTAGCGCGCTCCCTGGCTGGCTTGCAATTGTTTTTCGACGCGCGCGCGGGATAGCATCAGCACACCTCGCTTGCGGCGGGTTTCCAGCTGGTCCTGCGAAACTTGTTTCTTGTTCTTGCGGTCCTCTTTCGACTGAAATTCCTGGACCTGACCTTCCACTGCCTTGCTTTCCCATCCCCTGGCCATGGGTTCGATTCTAGTTTGGAGAGGCGAAAATGGGGACGCATTTTTTGCGGAAGTTTCCTTGGCTTGATTTCGGCGGACGGAGCGTGAGAGCGCGTTCACGCGAGGGTCTGCGCTTGCCGTGCGCGAGGTGCGCGCGACGCGAGAATTTGGGTACACTTGGGCGCGTAATCATTTTATTCAGGCGGCGCGGAGGAATGGAATGAAATTCGACGCCATCATTATCGGCACCGGGCAGGCGGGCAAACCGCTTTCGTACGCGCTGGCAGATTTGGGCTGGAAAGTCGCGCTAATCGAGCGTGCGGAATTGGGCGGCTCTTGCATCAACACTGGCTGCACACCCACGAAGACGATGGTGGCGTCGGCGCAAGTGGCGCATTACGCGCGCGACGCCGCTCGCTGGGGAGTGCGGGTGAGCGGCGTCGAAGTGGATCTTCCTGCCGTGGTGGCACGAAAGAATCAAGTGGTGCAGAACGCCCGAACGAGCATACAGAAACGCATTGATTCCCGGCCCAATATAAGACTAGTCCGCGGACCGGCGAGATTTATCGCGCCGCACCAGGTGCAGGTAGGCGCGGAAGTTTTCGAGAGCCAGAAAATTTTCATCAATACCGGAACGCGTCCGGCGGTTCCGCAGATTCCCGGGCTGGACACGGTTCCATTTTTGACCAACGCGACGGTTATGGAGTTGCAAGCGGCGCCGGAGCATTTGCTGGTGCTCGGCGGCGGATATATCGGATTGGAATTCGGGCAAATGTTTCGCAGGTTCGGGAGTCGCGTGACAATTATTCACAATGGCGAGCGCATCCTGCCGCGCGAGGATCCCGACGTTGTCTCGGCGCTCCAAACGGCGCTCGAAGCAGAAGGCATTGTGCTGCGAATGAATGTCGAGACGAAGCGCGTGGAGAATCACAGCGGATCGATTGCCCTGACCTTGGAATCTGGTGAAAGTAGCGAGAGATTGCAAGGATCACACTTGCTGGTAGCAACGGGACGGAAGCCGAACACAGAGGACCTGGGGCTGGAAACGGCGGGCGTTCTGACTGGTTCGCGCGGCTACATCAAAGTGAACGGCCGGTTGGAGACGAATGTCCCAGGCATATGGGCGCTGGGCGACGTGAAAGGCGGCCCTGCCTTTACGCACATTTCCTACAATGACTATCAGATTGCGTACGCGAATATCGTCGACGGGAAAAATCTCAGCATCGAAAACCGCTATTTGCCCTATGCGCTTTTCACCGACCCGCAACTGGGACGCGTCGGCATCACTGAATCTGATGCGCGAGCCTCCGGCCGGAAATTCAAGATGGGCACGTTCCCCATGTCGAGCGTGGCGCGCGCGATTGAGCGCGACGAAACCGCGGGCCTGATGAAAATCATCGTGGACGCGGAGAACGATCGCATCTTAGGCGCGGCAATTCTGGGCAGCGAAGGCGGCGAGACGGTGCAGATTCTCGGGGCGATGATTCTGGCGGATGCGCCGTACACGGTGCTGAAAGGCGCCGTGTACATCCACCCCACGCTGGCTGAAGGATTTTTCGGCTTGATGGAATCGGTGAGGCCCGCGAATTAATCCCACAGGATTCAATCGGCCGATTCGGCAGATAGACTCTGCGGGCAGCCAATCACGTAGGTAATTCGGACGCGCAACCATCCTCCGGGCTGTTCCCCGATTTCCCAACGGTATCCCGTGGCGGCAAGTTCACTGGTCATCTCTCGAAGTTCCCCGAGCGAGTAGGACCGCAAGCAAGATACCAAACCGTCGAAGAACAGAACGAAAGGAATCACTGGAATCAAATACGTCCACAGAAGCCGCGACCAGCGGAAGGGACGTCGGAATGGGAGAAATAGCCATGCCCCGATCGGAACGAGCAACACGGATAGAAATGTGAACGTGTGACGCGCGGTCGCTTCGAAGATAGCGACGCCCTGCCGTGTGTTAACAGCATCATGCAGAACGCGGCGTGCCTCATCGGGCTTCAGATGGTGAAAGCAGGAAAAGAGTGTCCTGAATCCCCGAAGGTCTGCCGGGATCTTCATTGCGTCAATCGAGTGCCTAAGGAAATGGATACGATCCGCGGTCAGAGACTCCAGATCATGAAGTTTTGTGGTGTTTGGATATTTGTCGGTCAGGAAAACTTCGGGTGGACTCCCTCCGTGCATTTTGAAATTGTGCACGAGGGATGGCCAGGGTCCGCCGGCCCCCGAGCACAAGTCCACGACGCGCTCGGAACCACATTCTTCCAGGCGTTTTCGCAGCAGTTGCGCGATCGGCTGATAGGTATTGGTGACCTCCAGGATCATCTGCAGCGCGTCAACGAACTGATCGCGGAGGAATTGCGGAAACCATGGTTGCTCGTGAATCTCGAAGAGTCGCAAAGCGGTAGCCACCTTCTCCCGGGCGTCTGGGGAATCTTCTGAGCTAAAATTCCAACTGCAAGCCTTCGTTCGTGACGCCTCCCGCACAAATTGCACGTTCGTCGTTATACCAATTGACGGGCTTGGTCCAGTGTCATCTGCAGAACAGAGCTACGTTCAAGGGGAACACACTCCAGCGTCGAACGCTAGAGCTAGACGCCAGATTATGCTTGGATTGCAACGGAGTTGTCACATCCTCGTAAACAATGTTCCGACATCTCTGTAGCAACGTTTGCGACTAGCGCGATGGGCACAACACGTATGCAGGGAGACGTCATTTACGGTGAGCCATCTGGCAGGTCGCGCGGAAGTGGCGACTGGTTTGGGTCGGCGGCGCTTTAGGATTCGTAGCCGCGGGGGTGGCGTTGATGCCAGCGCCACGCTGAGTCAATAATCGAGTGCAGATCGGATTTCGCGGGCGCCCAGCCGAGAACGGATTTTGATCTTGCGGGATCGGCAACCAGGCGCGGCGGATCGCCGGCGCGCGGTGGTTCGACGCGCACGCGAATTTCGCGTCCCGTTACTTTGCGCGCTGCTTCGATGACTTCCATCACGGAATAGCCGTGACCTGTGCCGAGATTCAGGAAATCAGAGGCGCCGCCGCGGCGCAAATGGCCGAGGGCGCGAATATGCGCGTCCGCCAGGTCCACGACGTGGACGTAATCGCGAATGGGCGTGCCATCGGGCGTCGGATAATTATTTCCAAACACGGCGACTTCCGGCGGCTGTTTCGCTGCGGCCAGCAGAATATTCGGGATCAGATGCGCTTCCGGCTCGTGGTGCTCGCCGCACCTTTCCGTGGCGCCGGCGGCATTGAAATAGCGCAAGGAAACGAATTTCAGCCCATACGCCACGTCGTAGGAATGCAGCAGCCGTTCCATGAACAATTTCGACCAGCCGTAGGGATTCACCGGCCACTGCGGTTCGTTTTCTGAGATGGGGACGTGCTGAGCATCTCCGTAGGTAGCGGCGGTGGAGGAGAAGACCACGCGGCGCACTCCGACGTGCACTAGCGTGTTCATCATGGCGATGCCCTGTTCGACGTTGTTCTCGTAATACCAGGCGGGGTCCTTCACGGATTCGCCGACGTAGGCCAATGCGGCGAAATGGACGCAGGACTCAAGCTCGTGCTCGGCGGCAATGCGCTCGAGCAGCGCGCGGTCGCCAATTTTCCCCTGAAAAAACGGGACGGCGGCGTCCAGCGCCGGGCGGTGGCCACGCACCAGATTGTCCAGCACCACCACGCGCTCGCCTGCCGCGCGCAATAGCTCCACGGTGACGCTGCCGATGTAGCCGGCTCCTCCCGCTACGAGAATCGCCATCCGCCATCCTTCGAAGTCTGAATTTGTAGTGCGAGTGCGTGAATGCAGCAGCGCATTACTTTACTACGTGGCGGCGCGATGCGAAGCGGCGAATTCTGGGGAGGTTGGCGAATATATACGGGATGAGAGCGTGGGCTTTTGCACGGGCCGGTGATGGCACGCTGCAAGCGGCGGTCCGGCAAATCAAGCGCGGTTGGGATTGTAGCGGATGCAGTAGAGCAATCCGATGATTGCGAGGATTCCGCCCCACCATACGCTGGCGTGCAAGTCGTAGAGGACCACTTTGACCAGGGGCGGATGGGAAATCTGGTAGAGTCCGGCGCCAAAAATCAGCACGCCATTGACCAGCAGCGAGATGCCGATGAAGAACCAGATGGAGATTGTTCCTTCAGATCGCATAAGCCTCACCAGAAAATAACATTGAGCGCTATGAAAACAATCGCGACGATCACTGCCCAGAATGCCGGTCTGTGATAGAGCGGAACCTGCGATTCGGTGGGAATTACCGTCGCGCCATAGACTAGGCCGACCAATTCACTTTCCGGCTTGGGCTTCGTGACCATGCTGACCGCTACCGTCACGACCACGCAGATGATCCAGGACCACAGCCCGCGGTACATATTTTCCGCCATGTCTTTCGCGTTGCTGGAAAGCGCGACGTAACGCAGCGCCGTGGGATCGAATTTAACCCACGCCCACATTCCTACGGAAGAGACTGTGCCGGCAAGCAAGCCCCAGAATCCCCCCGCTGCGGTGGCGCGTTTCCAAAGCATGCCCAGAATCACGGTGCCGAATAGCGGCGCGACGAAGAAACTGAAAAGCGCCTGCACGTAATCCATGATGCTAAGGAACTGCATCACCAGGTAGGCGGTGCCGATACTGATCAACACGCCCAGAATTGTGGACCAGCGGCCCATCAGCACGTAATGCGCATCGGTGGCTGTCTTCTTGATCAACGCTTTGTAGATATCGTAGGTCCAGACCGTGGAGAACGCGCTGACGTTGCCCGCCATCCCGGACATAAAGCCGGCAATCAGCGCGGTGATTCCGAGGCCGAGTAAACCGGGGCCGCAGTAACGCGCGAGCATCAGCGGCAGCACTTCGTTGTAGCTGTGACCGCCGGTCGCAACCGCCATGGCTTCGCCGGTGAGTTTCATTGGCAGCACGGCGAGGCCCAGCAGGCCGGGGAGAATCACGATGAAGGGCACAAACATTTTGAATGCCGCGCCGATGATGGGCGCCATTTTCGCGGCGCGCAGGTCTTTCGCAGCCAGCACGCGTTGCACGACGAGGAAGTCCGTCGTCCAGTAGGCAAACGAAATTACGAAGCCGAGCCCAAAGACGATACCCGTCCAGTGAATTCCCATCGGGTTGTCTTTGAACGAGCCGAGCGTGGACCAGAGATGCGTGTATTCGACGGAAGCATTTTGCGCCACTTTGAGCTGCAGCGCTTTCCAGCCTCCCGCTTCGATCAATCCGAGAATCGGTATCAACAACGCGCCGGCCCAGATCAGGATGAATTGAAGCACTTCGTTGAAAATCGCGGAGCGCAAGCCGCCGAGCGTCACGTAGACCGCGACGGTGATGGAGGAAATCCAGATGCTGAAATTGATGTCCCAGCCCAGGACGACTTTCATTACCAGCGCCATCGCGTACATGTTGATGCCGCTCATCAGCACCGTCATGAACGCGAAAGAAATCGCGGAGAGCGCGCGGCTGGCTTCGCCGAAACGCAATTTCAAATAGCCTGGAACCGAGTGCGTTCTGGAAATGTAGTAGAACGGCATCATCACCAGGCCGAGGAACAACATGGCCGGTATGGCGCCAATCCAATACCAGTGCGCCGCGAGAATTCCGTATTGGTAGGACGCCGCGGCCCAACCCATCAGCTCCAGGGCTCCCAGGTTTGCGGAAAGAAAGCTGAGGCCGGCGATCCAGGCGGTCATCTCGCGCCCGGCGAGGAAGAAATCTTCGCCGGTGTTTGAGCGGCCTTTCAGGTAGAAACCGATTGCCAGCACCAGCACGAAATAAAAGACCACGATTACGAGATCTACCGGCGCCAGGTGCACCAATCGGTCGCCGGTGGTCATCGCCATGCCCAGATTCATCATTCGTTTTCCGCCTGTCGCTCTTTGCGCTGACCGGGCAAGCCGGCTATTCGAACATCGTGTACGGACACGTTAAGGCAAAGACTAACATTAACCGGCACATTTACTCGCTCCCAGATCGCGCGAAGTATCGGAAGAGGAACCGTGGGCGCGCGCTGAGGCATTGCGAGCGCCGTGAAAGTCCTCACGATCAGCGTTGCAAGTATACGTTTACCGGATAAGGGGATTTAGCATACGGGCTGCTATGGAGTCAACTAAGGAATGCGTGTTTGAAGGAATTGGTCGGGGTGCCGTTGTGGCGGCGGTCCCGCTTTGAGGGACTGAGCGATCTGCGCTGCGCCACCGATGGCGCACTAAAGTGCGCTGCTACAAAGTCAAATCCGCCCGCCCAAACAGCAGGCGGCCGCTACGAATGCAGATTCAACGGCAAAGTCAAAGGCGCCCAGCTAAAGCTGGGCGCTACAAATTCAAGATCAAAAGAAACGTCAACGACGCCCATCCTGCAAAGGCGGGATGCCCGCCACAGATTCAAGACCGTGAACTCGCCCGCCTCCGCGGGTCATTTGGTCACTGTTTCCGCGCTGTCTCGGATTTGCGCTCGCGTAATTTTGCGCTCCACGCTTCCGGCACATCCACCAACGAAGGATTTAGCTCGGCCACAGACTCGCAGCCCATCAGTCGGAGCACGCGCTCGAGGTCGTCGCGGAGAATTTCCAGCGCCCGCACCACACCTGCATGGCCTGCGGCACCCAGCCCGTAGGCGTACGCGCGGCCAACGAGCACGGCCTGCGCTCCCATGCAAATAGCTTTGACGATATCGGTGCCGCGGCGCACGCCGCCATCCAGCATCACTTCCGCCTGACCGTTCACCGCCGCGACAACTTCTGGCAGGGCGCGCAGTGTCGCCGACACGGTGTCGAGTTGCCGGCCGCCATGATTCGATACCACGATGCCGTCGGCGCCGCCGTCAATCGCGCGGCGCGCGTCGTCACCGGTGAGCACACCCTTCACCACCAGCCGGCCGGGCCAGAGTTTGCGCAGCCAGCGCAAATCCTCCCAGGTGACCACCGCGCTCGCTAGAGCCGCGCCTACGTGCGTCATCTTCAACGGGCCGGCGTCGCGCGTCACCACATTTTGGAGGCGCGGCACGCCGCCATCGAGCAAAAACGCGGCGAGCCATCGCGGATGCATGAGCACGTCGGGAAGGAACGGAATTTTCGCGATCAACGAACTGCCGAGCAATTCCTTGATCCCGTTGCGCACGTCGCGTTCGCGCATGCCGGCGATAGCGGTATCAATCGTAATCACGAGCCCGGAAAATCCGGCCACGCGCGCGCGTTCGATTGCGGCTTCCGCGACCTCGCGCCCGCCCATCATGTACAGCTGGTACCAGACGGGGCCGTTGGAAGCCGCCTTCGCTTTTTCCAGCTTGTGCCCGGAAACCGTCGAGAGGACGAACGCGGTGCCGAACTCGCCGGCGGCGCGCGCTGCGGCCAGTTCCCCATCTGGATGCAACAGACGACTGTAGCCAATCGGCGCCAGAATCGCGGGAAACGAAATGTCGTGCCCCAGGACGCGGGTGCGCAAATCGCATTTCTTGATAGCCACGGCATGACGCGGACGGAGAACTACTTCCTCGAACGCGCGGCAGTTTTCGCGCAGCGTCACTTCGTCGCCGGCGCCGCCGTCCACGTAGTCGAACACCGCGCGCGGCAGCCGCCTGCGCGCCAGCCGGCGCAAATCGTCAATGTTGACGATGTGCGGAGAATCCACTCGAGCCATTGCCCTCCTCGTTGCTCAGGTTGTCGCGGCCTGGGACCGGCGAATACGCGGCTTTCTTGCAATGTCGCGCCGCGTTACGCACAAGGTTCGAGCGGTGATTGCGCGGCGAGCGCTCGCCGGACGCGCCACGCGCATTATAAGCCAGCGCATCCATTTTCCGCGCGCCACTACAAACACTTGCTGCCCGCTGAAACGTTTCGCTATAAGATGATTCAACCAGGCCGGGCCCGTAGCTCAGCTGGTTAGAGCAGCGGACTCATAATCCGTTGGTCCTAGGTTCGAATCCTAGCGGGCCCACCAACGAATCCCTTCGTCTAGATACTGCAATCAATTGATTCGCCCGGTTTTTCGCGCCGTCCTCCAATTCGAGAAAATCTGAGAACGAAACCTCCGCGACTCGTTGGACGGCGTGACGTTGCGAGTGTGGGATTGCGTGTGCATAGGTATTGAGCGTGGTGGCAAGATCGGAGTGGCCCAACAGCGACCGCGCGGCACCGTTCGTAGCCTGGCGGTAGATGCGGCAAACAGTCCTGCGGCTGCTCTGAGCAGCGCGCGAGCCCGGGTGCGTCACTCAGGTGCATCGCTGGAGCCACTTGTGGCTATCACGCGGATGGTTCCCATCATCCCGCCGTCTTCATGCTCAAGCAGATGGCAGTGATAGACGAAAGTGCCCACCGAATTCGGATCGCGAAAATCCATACGCAGCGTGACGCTCGGATAAGTAGTGCTTTTTCCATCCCAATAGGGAATGCTTATGGTGTCGCGAAGAAAAGTGTCGTTTACGGGAGCTCCGTTCCAGCCGACAAGAAGGAAATGAATCTGGTGGATGTGAAAATCGTGCAACTCGTGCGAGCGGTTCTCGATCGTCCAATCCTCGATATCACCTTGGTGGACGACGATATCCGGCGGGGAGTGCGGGTCATAAATCTTCGGCTGCTCGCCATCCAAAGTAATGAAAAAAAGGGTAGGGCTGTTGGGATCCTTGGGGTCCGACGGCTGCTCTGAGAAATAGAGTTTGCGCTCGCGCACCGGCTTGACGTCGCCAAGCCATGCAGATTTCGCCGCAACAAACGGAAAGGATACGCCAGGCAGCGTCGAAGGCGCTGAGGGGGCATCAGCACGCGAGTCGATTGTCGCCAGCGGGCGTGTAGGATCGTTTTCTCCAGCCGGACCGGTGTCCACCGCGGAGGTGATCAAAGTGGCTTGTGTTCCAGCAGGCGGGGTTCGATACACGAAACTGATTCGGCCGCCCGGCGGAACGAGCATGTGTCCTTGCCAGAGTATGCGATTGGGGATCGCGCCGTTTTTCGTGATGGGCACGCCGTCGAGCGCGACAAGGCCCATCGCCTGCGGCGCTCCTCCCTGTGCAATTTGCAGATCGAGATAGGTAACGGCGGCGGCGTTGACAACGTGCCAGAGCTCATACTCGCCGGGTTTCACTGCGATCGTGGCGGGCACGTAATCCGGAAATGCCACGGGAACGAAGTTGATAGATAAATCGCGGGCTGGCTTTCCGCCGCCAGTCCCGGTGTTGAGGATGTCGCCTTCGGGATCGCGGAGCAGAGGCGGCTGCGCAGCGGACCGTTTTGCAGGCTGCGCGTCGGGATTGAGGAGCGGCTCATCGCGGATCACGAACACGCGCTCAGGCATGCCCGCCAGGAATTTATTGGCGCGCTCGATGCCTTCAACGATCAGGGCACCCGAAGCGCCACCTTCGACTTGCGGATCGGTGAAGCCGTGAACGTGCGGGTGATACCAATATGTGCCGGGAGGCTCATCCGGCGGAATCTGGAAACGGTATTCGAAGGGGCGCGTTCCGGGAGAGATCAGGGTGCCAATGGCGTCATCCTGGTGGCAAATGGGCGGGACGGTGAGGCCATGAAAATGAAGGTTGGTCGCCAATCCATCCATCGCACCACCACCGCAGGGTGCGGGAGCCATAGGGGTTGGAACCATGTCGGGCACGGTGCCGGCGCGTGAGTGCGGGAGCTGATGCAAATCGTTACGCAATCGAAGGATCAGCCAGTCGCCGGGTTTCACGCGCAGCGTGGGGGCTTCGCGGCTATCGCGGTAGGAATAGCAGTAACGGACTTCGCCATGATCAAGGAAATTGCGGTAAGTAAGGTCCACCTCGAGCGTGCCGTTCTCGCTGCGAAGATCTTTCGGCTCGGGCACTTCGGAACCAGCAGGAGGGCGCGGACAGACGGCTCCATCCGCGACATCATGCAGTCGAACCGCGGCCGTCAACGCCTCGGAATTTGTGCCGGTGCGGCGCGTTTCTCCAGTGTGACTCGCGCCGTTCGGCTGCGTCCCGCTTTCGTTAGCTGTGTGCTCGCCAGTTCCCGCCCTTGGGGAAATCGCTGCGCTGCTGAAACAAGCAAACACCAACAGACAGCTTAGTGCCGTAACCGCGGGCCGTCCGCGCCGAATGGCAATAATGTCACCCAGTATCGTGGTCTCTGCCGACAGAATCAAAAGGGCCCATAGTGCTCGATGTCGGAGCGAAGCACTTTGCCCGTTGTGGGGTCGAGAATCAATGCGCGGTTTTCCGGGATCGGCGCGAACTCGAAGTCAAACGTGCCCAGGATAGAACCGCTGGCGAGCACGTCATATGACTGGTTGTCATTGGGGTTCCCCAGACTCCCGAGCGTTCCCGTGTTCCAGTTGTATTCGATGAACCGCGTGATTGAGGTGGTGTCGTTCAGGCTGTGATCGACATAGTTGTGCTTGGCGTAGGGCGAAAGGACGAGGAACGGTAGGCGGACGCCGAAGCCGCAGCGGTCATTGTCGGCGCCGGCGCCGAGCGCGCCGCAGGCTCCATTTGTGCCGGGTGTTCCTTGAATCGCGTCGTTTTTAGCGTCCGTCGAGTGATTGACGATCGGCCCGGCCACGTGGTCGTACCAGCCGTCGGAGTCATCGTAGGCAATGATGATGGCCATGTCTTTCCAATCAGGGGTCTGCATTAGCCGGTTGATGGTGCTGACCAAGAACGCTTGCTCCGTCAGTGGCGTCGAGTCCATCGGATGGCCGGTGTTGGGCTTGGCGGCCTTGATGAACGTCACTGCCGGCATATTGCCGGCATCGATGGCCTCCCACAGATTGGACAGATCATAGTTGTGGTTTGCGGCGTCTGCGCTCGTTCCAATGGCTGACGGCGAAGAAGGCGGCGTGTGGTGGGGGTTCGCGGTGGAAGGATAATATTCGAATGGCGCGTAATGCGGGTTGTAAATTGAATTGCAGGTCGCTACTCCGCCAGAGAATCCGGTGCGCGCGAAACCGTCGTAAAACCAACCCCAGGTTACGTTCGCCTTATTCAGCAAATTTCCAATGTTGTTTCCAGTCATGGAAATGTTCGGTGCAGATCCGGTGGGGCTGGTGGGCAGCGCGCAATCATCCGCGATGGGGTTGATGTTGTTGATCACCGTGCCGTTCGCAACCGTGCTACCACTGACCGTCTGGCCGCTCATCACCACCAGCCCGTTGGTTTGGCCCGAGAGCAGGTTCAAGTGGCCCTCGACGGTGCCGCCGAACTCGGAGTCGAAGAAGTTGTCGCTGATGGCGAAGTGCTGCGCGTAGTTCCACAGCGCCGTCACAGTGTTCCCGTCGTAGTAATACATGGAAAGGTTGGGCGCGAAAAAGAAGCCGCTGCCGCACTCCGCCGCAACGCTGGTGATGTTGAACTTGTCGAGCAACCCGTTGTCGAAGGCCTCCTGTTCCGGCGTGTATTTGTTGATGTTGTCGCAGGTCGAGGCCTCGCTGGGACTAAGACGCGTCGGGTTGCCGGCGTTTGCCTGATTGGGATTGTTGCTGAGGAGCGTCGGAGTCAACCCGTTGATCGCGGGAGTGTTCAGGGAAGCGTGGAACGGCGTCTCTCCAGGAAGATTTTGCGCGACAGGATAAGTGCCGAAGTAGTGGTCGAAGGACTCGTTCTCATCGAATATGACCACCAGATGCTTGATTGGAGTGGCTGTCTTCGGCCGGTTATCCGCACGAAGAGGAACTGGAACGATCAAGCTCCAGAAAAGCTGCGATACAAGCGCGACAGCGATGACACAACGGCGCATAACGCCTCCCGAAAATGTAAAGATGCGCCACACTTATAGGAGTGCCATGTTGCAAGTTCATGACGAAGCTGTGAATCAAGATTAAAGTAGGGGCACTTTCTTGGTACGGGATCGTGCCGAACTCCTTCTGGATTGAAGTGTTTCAGGGAGCAGTGAGCGGCTCAGAGCGGCAAAGGAAGAACGGCGAGCCCTTCGGACGGAATTTCCCACGCGACCGGACAGCACCAAAGAATTAGCGAGTCTCCTTTCAAAGCAAGGGCTCGCGAGCAAAGATTAAGTCACAGAAAGATCTTTTGCATCGACGTTTTTTGCCTACAGCCCGTTTTTGCACGCCATTAACATTTGAGTCATCTATCCGAAAACTTCACAACGCTAGCTTCTATCGCCCATTTTCGGGCAGTTTGTGCAAAAACCCGGAGGTACTCCTATGAAGGTTAAGAAGGTGATGGAAAGAAGCCTGAAAGGATTGCGCGTTGCTTTGTCCGGCATCGCACTCTTTCAGTTTTCATTCGGCGGGCCTGTGGCAAACGCGCAGAACCGTTCCGGTGAAACCGCAACGCCGATCAAACATGTGATCGTAATCATCGGTGAAAACCGAAGCTTTGACCACGTGTTTGCTACCTACACGCCCAGGCCAGGTCAGACCGTCCACAACCTGCTGAGCGAGGGCATCATCCGTCTGGATGCCAACAAAAACGCCATCCCAGGACCCAACTTCCACAAGGCCCAGCAGCTCTCGGCTTCGGATCTGGGCAGCCAGGACACCTTCCTGCTGAGCCCGCCGAAGCAGGAATTTCCCAGTAACCACCTCCCTGCGCCCGAGGCCGCCGGTCCCTCCGGGGCGTTCGGCTACTTCACACCAAGTTCGTCGGCGTTCACGACGATTGCATGCGGCACGACGACCTCCGCCAGTGGTAAAACCTCCACCAACTACCTCGACCCTGTCACCTGCGCCACCCTGACAGAGAGCGGTCTGCCGAATGCTTCCGACGCCAACGGATTGACCTATTACCAGTCCCTGGCTTCCGGCGGCACCAACCAGTACAGTTACACGCCGGATCTGCGCATCGTTAATTTCGACAACCTGCCAGCTGGTCCGTTCCAGCTGACTAACGGTACGAATGCGGCAACTCCGGGCTACAGCCTTACGTACACGGACTATAGCGCCAGTCCCGTGCACCGTTTCTACCAGATGTGGCAGCAGCTGAACTGCAGCATCTTCCACGCTTCCTGGGAGAATCCTTCCGGCTGCGACGGCAAGCTGTTCTCCTGGGTGGAAGCGACCGTCGGTGCAGGCACCAACGGCCTGAGCCAGGCACAATACGCCCAAGGCTACTACGGCCCTTCCTTCAGCGAGTTCTTCGAGTACCCCACTGGGTATTCCGCTACGAACCCGCCGACGGAAACAGAATGGACCACGGACAAGTATGCACTGTACGACTCTGTACCAACCACCACGGGCGAAGGCTCCAGCGCCCTTGGTTTCTACAACGTCCAACAGGGCGATGTGCCGTATTTTAAGAGCCTGGCGGACACCTACGCCATGAGCGATAACTTCCACCAGTCCGTTAACGGCGGCACCGGCGCGAACCACATCATGCTGGGCCACGGCGATGCGATCTGGTTCAGCGATGGCAACGGCAAGCCGCAGGTTCCACCCCATAACGTCCCTGCTACCGTCACACCTGCCACCTTCGTCGGACCGGGCTTGATCGACGAGATCGAGAATCCGGACCCAGCTCAGGGTACGAACAACTGGTACATGCAGGACGGCTACGGCTCAGACTACAATTCTGGATACCCGATGAAGGACTGGACCACGACTCAGCCTAACGGGTTGCCAATCATCTACGGCGGCGGCTCTTACAGCAACTGCTCGGACTCGAGCCAGCACGGCGTCAAGCCCATCCTGGACTACCTGAGGTTGTTGCACATCGAGTCGCGTTGTGAACCCGGCCACTACTACCTGCTGAACAATTACAACCCGGGCTGGTTCGGCAACGGGAACAACGCGTACATCGATCAGAATCCGTCGAACACACCGTTCACCATTCCGCCCTCGTCCACTCCCAGCATCGGCGACGACCTTAACGACGCCGATGTTTCCTGGAAGTACTACGGCGACATGTGGAACAACTACGTCAATGACCCGTACGAGCTGAACTGGAGCACCAAGGGGCCGCTCGCGGATGAATATTGCAACATCTGCAACCCGTTTCAGTACGACACCTCCATCATGTCGAACCCGGCGCAGGTCGCGGCGCATATCCAGGATACGCAGAACCTATATTCGGATATCGCAAACGGCTCGCTGCCCGCGGTTTCCTTCGTCAAGCCCAGCGGCTACGTGGACGGCCATCCGTCCTCGTCGAAGCTGGACCTGTTCGAGGGCTTCGTGAGGAACATCGTCGACCAGGTGGAGGCGTCGCCGACGTACACGAAGGACACCGTCATCCTGATCACCGAGGACGAAGGCGGCGGCTACTACGACTCCGGCTACGTGCAGCCTCTGGACTTCTTCGGCGACGGCACGCGCATCCCGCTGATCGTGGTGGCGAATCAGAAGTACCTGCCGCTGCGCGCGACGGGATACATTTCCCACAAGTACGCCGATCATGTGTCCATCCTCAAGTTCATCGAGCGCAACTGGAATCTGCCTCCAGTAACGCACCGCAGCCGGGACAACTTCCCGAACCCGGTGCAACCGGAGGGATCCTACGCTCCGTTGAACACGCCGGCGCTGGACGACCTGTTCGACTTCTTCAACTTCGAACATTTCGGCTTTCCGGATCGCTAGTCAGCTTCCCGGTTAGAACCGAGAGACTCGCGAGCCTCCGGTGTCCAGCGATGGGCACCGGAGGTTTCGTGTTTTCAGGGATGGCTACGAGCGGAAACGCGGACGACCAGCGGTTGACACGCGCCGATTCTTGCGCGTGGGCTCTCTCTGTGGAGTGCGGCGGCTATTTGCCGGTATGGCGTCAACGCGGGGGAATTTTCGCGCCGGTCGCGGCGGCGCGGGGTTTGTTGGGTGGCTCGTCGGGAACGGTGTACGGCACGCCATCGTGCATGAACAGGCGCGCGGCCTCTTGGCGATTGAATGGGCGGGCGCCGCGGCGGCCGAATACGGCGATCTGATTGCCACTTTCGTCCACGGCGCGATCGCGGTCAATGCCCTTGGATACGGCGAGCGCTGGGCCGGCGGTGCGGTAGGTGGCGATTAGCTTGGGCGTGGGACGCGGGCTGAAACCGTAGGAGTTGGGCGAATCCTCGGGCGACAATATTTGCAGGACGCGGAGACCGTTGTGACCGTCGGCAACGAATGCGAAGGCGCTGGCGTCCACCATGCCGATTTTGATGTCTTGCGCGTCGTTAATCTTTCCGTCGCCGGTGAATGTTTGATCGAGGCGGGGCTGCTCTGGTTTTTCGACGTCCACGATCGCGACGCCTTGTATTCCAGCTGCAACGTAAGCGTAAGTGCGCGCGACGTAGATATTGCGCGCATCGGCGAGAGGCACGAGGACATTCGGGAGTAGGCGCGGATGGTCGAGCTGCGAAACGTCGAGAACTTTTAGCCCGTCGCGATCGACCACGAACGCATAACGAAATTGAATCGCGATGCCGCGCGGCTCGTGCAGCTGCGGCGTCCCGATTTCGGCGGCGATGCGCGGCTTCAGCGGGTCATTCAGATCCACCACCACCAGGCCGCGATCGCAGAGCATGTAGGCGTACGTTCCGGCGATGGTGATGCGCCGCGCGCCGTTGAGGATTCCATTCGGATTGAAAGCCAGCGCGCGCTTCAGAAAATTATTGCGCGGATCACCGTCGAGCAGCGTGCTGACTCCCGGCGATTTGCTTTTGGGATCGGGATCGCCGACGACGACCAAGCCTTCGTACTTGTCCGCAACATATAAATATGCGTAAAGCGGATGAATGGCCTGCTCTTCGTTCACGGGATTGCGCGAACGGGCGGGATCGAGCGCTTGCGTCGAGGGACTGGCGACCGCTGTCGCGTATTTCGTGCTGACGTAAAGGCGTTGGCCGAGCGGAGAAACGGGAGCGGTGATGGTGCGCTGAGAGAAATTCTTGTTGTCCACGTTGGCAACGTCGTACACGCGGAAGCCGCCCTTGCCGAGCGCGGCATAGAGATATTCGCCGCGCAGCTGCACATCCAGAACGTTGCCGATGTGGTGGTAGGCTTCTTGCAGTTCGCGGCCGCGGGCCACGTGCTGCTGATAATCCTGCGGGTAAGCGACGCGTTGCAGATAGCTGCCGATGATCGCGGGCGGCTCGTCGTGTTCGGCGACAGCCACGGCGTCGAATCCCTTCGCGCCATCGGCGACATAAATGTAGCGGCCCATAAAGTTCAAGAGATTCGTTCCCTGCAGCAACACCTGCGCCATCCAGGCATTGTTGTCGTTGCGATCGGAAATGTGGCAATCGTCGCAAGTCTTGGTTTCTTTGGCGCGCACGGTGTGGGGTACAAAAGTGCTGAACGCGGTGCCGCTGAGGCCTTCGGCGGAAACTGTCTGCTGCATGTAGTAGAGCCAATCGCGATTCTGATTCTGCGAGCTGACCAGAATCGCGCAAGACGAGCGCACCGGCGCGATACGATGGCCGGTGACGGTGCCGTCAATACCAAGCATGAAACCGTCGTCGCGCAGCACCTGAAAATTGTAAGCAGTCCAGTTGCGCGTCAGGAGTCCCTCGTTGTGCAGCATGGGCTTGCGCTGATTCGCCGTCATGGAAAGATGGCAGCCAAAACAATTGGGCGTCCACGAAGTGTGGCAGGCGTAGCAGGTCATGCGGCTATTGGCGTGCGCGAGTTGCGATGAATCGGCGGGTACGTCGCCCCAGGATTTGCCGTCGGTGCGGATGGTTTTGGCCCTGCGCGATTTTTCGCTGTAGTGCGCGTTGCCGGGAGTGATGGTGTCGAGAGTCTGCACGACTTCCCATTCTTTTTCCGGTTCCACCATGCTGCGCTGGAACAATTTGCCGTCGCGGAATTCGAAGCGGCGCGTGTTCCAGGGAGTGCGCAGCGCATCGAAGTGCGTGCCGCCGGCAGGAGACGCGGCGCCGGAAGAAACGAGCGTGGCGCGCGCGTCAATAGTGCCGTGACAATCCACGCAGTCCAGTTCGACGGCGGCACGCGGCTCGGCGTAGAGCTTGCCGTTGCCGTGGGAATCCTGTTCGAAATGGCAATCCACGCAGTGCATTCCTTTTTCGAGATGGATATCCGCGAGGTGCACCGCTTTTTTGAATTTATCGGGATCTTTGGGGTTGACGATTTTATTTTCGGGGTCGAGCAGGTTGCCCTGGCGGTCGCGTTTGTAAACCGCACGAAAAACCCAGCCGTGGCTGTGAAAATCGGCGAATTGCGTCTGTTCGAGCTGCGCGTTGAATTCCGGGCTGCCCAGCTTTTCGAGAAATTTCGGATCGGACCACAGGCCGCGCGCGGCGGCGCCTTCCGGATTACGCAGCGCGACCTGATATTTTTCTTCCTCCGTCGGATTGTGCTGCTGGCGCGGGTACATCGCCGCGCCGTCGGCTTCGTTGTCCCACCAGGTGTAGCCGAAATAAGTGGTTTCCATATTCGTGCCGGGATGGACATGGCAAATCATGCATTGGCTGGACGGAATCGCGCGCGTGAAACTGTGGCGAATGGGATGGCCCGATTCATTTTTCGGAATCGTCGGATCTATAGTGGCGCTTTCTCCCAGATGGCCGAAGCTGGCGTACGGGCCTGAATGTTGCTGAGAGCGGTCGTTGGCGTAAACCACGTGACAGGCAGTGCAGCCGCTGCCGCGATAATCGCCGGGCTCGTCATTGGTGCCGGGCAAAGAAAGCAACGGATCGAGCAGACGTGTTTTCTGCAGGCCGAGAAATACGGGATCAGTGCGCAGAAGTGTGCCAAAGCCGCGCTCGCCGAGCTTGTCGTCGGGCCGGCCGGACTCGTCCTCGCGATTTGGATTGCCGATTTCACCTTTTTTTTCTCCGCCGCGTTCGAAAACCCGCAGGACGTTTCCGGGTTGCGACATTTCCCAGCGTTCCAGCGGCGTCAGCTCCGGGACGACGCCTTTCGAGCGCGTTTGCTCGGGCGTGGGCGGGGGTACGGTGCGGACCGCTTGCGGCAGGCCGTCGGAGGAATAGCTCTCGCCGAAGCGCGCGTTCTTCAGCGGGAACGAACCGTTGTTGTAGAGCGCCGCGCCCCACAGCATTCCACCGTGCGTCATCATGCTGGTTTTTACTTTTAGAACTTCCGCGGCGTGGCATCCGGCGGTGCCGCAGGTTTCCGCGGCGACGCGCAAATCACCGGGATTGACAAAGCGCACGTAGGCGTAATTCTGACGGAGCCATTCGGTGTAAAGGCGCGGCGGATTCGCAGAGACGTTCGCGAGCGCGGAATCGCTGGGCTGGGGATGCGCGCGATTTTTCAGTTGTGCGTATCCCGCGGTGCCGGGCTGCGTCCCGGCGGGAAGGATCGCGGTCGAGTCTCCGCCGTGGCAATCCACGCAGGCCAGGCGAACTGTGCGGGTGGGATGCATGGAAGGTTCGTCGGTGGTGGTGTGGCAGGAAACGCATCCAGTGTTTTTGCGGTCAACTTCGGATTGAGATTGTCCGAGCAGGTTTTGTTGCGGCTTCTGCGCTAACGACTGTGCGTGCGAGCGGCCTTCGAGCAGCAATGCGGCGGCAATGGCGCTGGCTAATACGAAAAAGACGACGCCGCGCTGCCGCACGTTGCGTTTTAGCGCTGTGGCACCGTCCGTCGAGCCGCGTGTAAATCGCGTTAACAATTTCGCTCGCTCAAAATTGGAATCGCAGATCAGTGAAAAGCGAAAACATCACTCGTCCCGTGTAGATGTCCCTCAAACCCTGGTCCGGAATCAGGGCGGCCGCGCCCGCCGCGATGGAGAAATTTTCGGTGAGCGGCGGCCGGTAGCGCACGCCGATGCCGGAATCAACTCCTATGGAGTGGTGAATCGGCGACTGAAAAAGAATCTGTTCGAGAGTTTCGGTGTGCTCAAAACGCAAGTAATTCACGTTGGCGAAGCCGCGCAGTTTTGGCGTCAGGTCAAATTCC
>Ga0210390_10000384_pt1 | contig 48498 bp, 53 predicted proteins | sample IncBWH11OmetaG_FD_161050 | JGI IMG/M metagenome (GOLD analysis project Ga0210390, IMG submission 161050) | Forest soil microbial communities from Barre Woods Harvard Forest LTER site, Petersham, Massachusetts, United States - Inc-BW-H-11-O ... | reverse complement strand
GCCGCCCAAACTCCGCCGCAAAAGAAGACGTCTCAATCCGGAATTCCTGGAGGTCATCGACGGAAACGAGGCTGCTTGTTCCGCCAAGCGCGCTGAATGCTTGCGACTGACCGAGTCCTGATTGACCGCCCGCCGAAAGCCCCGCCTGAACTCCGAAGTTTGCCGAAACGCCGTCTACCGTGAAACTGTTGGAACTCGTTCTTTGCCCTGCAATGCTGAATTGGCCTGGAGAATTGAAATTGGCGGGTGCGATCACGACGCCCGGTGTCAGTTGAAGCAGGGTATTGAAACTCCGACCGTTCAGTGGCAGGTTGTCCACAAGTTGCCGGTCAATCACTGTGCTGACGGAGCCTGATTCCGTATCCACAAGCGGCGCACCTCCCTGTACCGTCACGATCTCGGAGACGGCTCCCAGTGGTAGGCGGAAGTTGATCGCCAGCGCGTCCTGCACATGAATCACGATGTCGGGCTTGATGATCGTCTTGAATCCAATCTTGTATACCTGGATGCGGTACGGACCGGGCGGAAGATTCGCAACGAGGTAGATTCCTTCACTGTCAGTCTTCGTGGGGTATTGAACGCTGGTCGTGTCGCTGACAATCAAAATCTCCGCGCCCGCCACGACTCCACCCGAAGGATCGAAAACGATTCCGCTAATCGTTCCCGTCGGCGATTGCGCCGCACAAATTGTTGCAAGAGTCAGACCCAGGAGTAGGAAGAGCGATAGAGCGCGCACTCGCAAGAAACCTCCGCCGCGAGGAACGTTTCCTCGCTACTAGGTCTATGCGAAGCACACGCATTTTTGTGCCAATGACACTTCTGTCTGGAAAAGAGGACAGGATTTCTTAGGTCCAAGTTTGACTATGGATGATTCGGGTTTACGCGGAGGTAGGCGAATAGCAATTCTTTACCGCTCGGATGATGGCTTCCTCCGTTCGGTTCGACCGTTACGAACACCGCATCAATTGATGCGAGGGCTTTGGGATCGTCGAACTTTAAGACCCATCTTTTCTTGTTCGTGTTGTCTTCGTAGAAAACGCCCAGACTAAGCGCTTGTTGTTTATCACTGCCGCGCCGGCCCCACGCCTGAAACGTGCTGGCGTTTTTCAAGCCTGCTTCCTGGTCAAGGTCGTACGCGTAGAAAATGAGCGATTTTCCCTTTGTGTAGAAAACGCGGCCGTAGGTCTTGTCCGTCTGTCCGTTCCCACCAACGTCGTGAACCTCGGCGATGTATAGGTCTCGCGCTCCCATTAATTCACGGATGTCGCGGTCGTGGTCCAGCAATTCCTGCTGTTTCGAAATCTGTGCCTGTTGTTCGTCCATTGCCTGTTCGCGCTTGCGCGCGAGCTCGGCCAGTTCCTCCACCTTGCCTTCCAGGACCAAGGCACGCTTCGCTGCGTTCTCTCTCTCTTGGCTTAGCGCATCGGCTTTCGCCTGTAGCTGCTGGAGGTTGGCTTGTGCCGCGGCGAGCTCTGCATCGCGACGTGAATTGCCGGCTGACTCGCTAGTCGCAGGTTGACCGGCACTCTGCGTTCTCACAGCACCGGAGTCGCTGCTCGGCTTCAAATGTTTGATCTCTTCGGTCTGCGCTGCCAGCTCTTGCCTCAAATCCTTGATAGCACTGTCGTCGTCCGCAAGTTTCGCCAGGAGTTGGGCCCGCTCGTGGCCGAAATCACTGATCTGCTCCTCGAGAGTGGCGGTGGATGCTGCTGCCGGGATCGTCTGCTGTTGCGAGGTCACTGCACCGTGTTTCAACCCGCTGCGATACGCAACGATGCCCAATGCGATCGCCAGGAGGACGCACGCCGCAAATGGCATCCACAGTTCGGCCCACCGAATTTGCGATGCGTGATATGTATATCGGCGCCCGGTCGACGACGTGTCACCTATCGCGCTCTCGGGGGATCGCCGTTCGCTCTGATCATTCTTCAGTCGCTTGAAAAACGCAGCTTGTGCGTGCTCGACTGACCATGAAGAGTCGGACTCCGCCACAGGCGACTCAAGCTCATCGGCTAAGGCTGGAACTGCTCTTTGAACTGTTATTTCGTACTGGCGCTTCGCTTGCCGGCAAGACGCGCAAACCGCGAGGTGCTTTTCGAGTTCTTGCTGTTCTTCCCGACTCAGTTCACCGGCGGTCGAAGCCGCACACAATTCTAGGTATTTCTCGTGCGAATCCATCGTCACAACGCCTCAACATTCCAGACTTGTTTTCGCCGGCAATACATGGTCTATGGCCAATTCAGGTTGTTGTCATCCGCATGCTTTCGAAGCTTTTCTAAACCACGGTAGTAGTGATGCCGGATGTTAACGTAGGATTGGCCCAACCTCTCAGCGATCTCTGTGAATGTACAACCCTCATAGAAATGCAGCCGTAAGGTCTCTCGTTGACATTCGGTCAAGCTATCCCAGACCTTTTTCCATCCGTTCCTGCCAAAAAATCCTTCAACGGTATTTTCGTAGTGTGCTCCTTGCGCGCTATGGTGGATATCTTCGGCGGCATTGTCCGTGATTACAGACGCATAGAAGCCGCGGGCACTCAACTGCCTCCTACGCATGAATGCCTGAGAGTAGGCCACTTGAAAGATCCAAGAACGGGCGGAGCCTTTAGATCGATCAAAGAGCTCACTCCTGCGGTGAATGTACAGAAAGACTTCTTGAACGAGATCGTCTGCCTCGACGCTATCCCTAAGCATCCGCTGGCCTACAGCTCGGATCAGTCGGGCGTAACGTCTGAAGAGTACTCCCAGAGCGTCTTCCCCACCTGCAGGAACCATCGCCAGCAGCGCTTCATCGGGAGGCTGAGTCGAAGACGCTGGCGCCTGCGTCGTCACAGAGGAATTTGTGACTCTGTCTGGAGGCACCGGTAACGAAAGAAATCTAGCTGTGAACGAGGAACTCACAGCGGCTCTCCAGTCTCCGTGAGCAAAAGATGCGAGTTACAAATGAGGAATGCATTCCGTGGGATTACATTCGTCATCGTGCGACGCTGTAAGCTCACATGAAGGCTCGTGGCAGACATGTTCAGCCTCTCGCCGGCCCTGAAAAGGCGTTCGGAGAAGCCTTCCGTAAATTAAGAAAGAAAAATGGGATATCACAAGAAACAGTAAGCGAAGAGGCCGAATGTGACCGGACAACTGTCAGCCTGATCGAACGCGGTCTTGTCAGCGCCAAATTAGTTACCGTCGTCAAGATGTGCAAGGCGATAGCCGTCCTTCCGTCAGACGTGATGCGAGCGATGGAAAAGTCACCTTTATATTCGTAAGTACGCCTTGTAGGCCTCTTTGTCAATAAATTAGTGACCTCCCTGGTGGTTTGTCGGTTGGGCCCGCGCGCTTATTGTTCAAATCGAAAAGATTCCATGACTGCGGCATCTCAATTCGGGGGCTTGGTTCGTTCTGTACGCAAGTCTAGGAACTTAAAAATTTGGCAGCTCGCCGAAAAGGTGGACATCGAGGTCAAACATCTAGGAAGAATAGAACGAGGCGAAAGGCAACCCTCGTTTGATCTAATTATCGCCCTCGCTAAATGCTTAAGCGTTTCCCCGTCAAAGTTTTTTGAGTTCGATTCCACAGCTGATCCAAAAGCGCTTCGAAAGAATATCGACCAGTTGCTATCGAATCTGGACCCCAAACAGCTCGGCGTCGCCCGTCGAGTCCTGAGCGCCTTTTTCTGAAGTTGTTTGCACAGTTCGAGCGAACGTAGTCTGCCTGGAGGCGAGCCTTGTCCGGCAATACGGACAGGGCAACGTCGAAACAAAGTTCAACGGTCTGCGGTGCTAGCTTAGGACGTTGAGAACGTTAAGATCGTCCAATGAAGCTTCCGCTGACTTCAAAAACGGTTTGTCAGTCTTCTCCGCTCTGGTTTCGCTGGTGTTCCGTGACGATGTTGACCACGTCGATAGGATTTCTGTGCTTTTCTCTTTTTGCTTACAACCACCATTCGATATCTGTTACGACGCTAGTTCCGCTGCTTCTTGTCAGTTTGACCTTCGCAGCAATCTTGAACTTCTATTCTCTTTGGTTTTTCCGCAACGAGCATCGACAAGCGGATCAAGCTTTTCGTGACACCGATTGCGAGTTTTCTTCTATCTTCCGGAACGTCCTCGACGGAATCTTGATCGCGGATAGCGCGGGTAATTGCTTAGATGCAAATCCAGCGGCGACGGCGATTTTGCGATCTTCCCCAAATGAACTGATTGGCCAAAACATCAGTAGGTTCCTCGAAGACGGCGATGCGCTTGCCGAAGGATGGAATTCATTCCTTGAGAAAACAAAACATCGTGGTCGCGCACGCTTGGTCGCAAATGACGGAACGCTTTTGTATGTCGACTTTACGGCCACAGCAAACTATCTGCCCGGGCGACACTTGCTCATACTCTGTGATGTTACCGAGCGCACGCACGCCGAGCTTGCCCTTAGGAGGAGTGAGGAACGATTCCAGCATATGGCCAATAACATTCAAGAAATTTTTTGGATGATGGATACCGACACGCAAGAAGTCACTTACGTAAACAAGGCGTACGCCACGCTTACTGGACACAGCGTCGAGGACCTTCGAGCCAACCCATCGTCATATCGTGAACTGATCCACCCGGAAGATCGCATCCGCGTTCTTTCTAAACTTCGAGACGTTGTAACTTCTGGGACGCTCGACGAAGAGTTTCGGTTCATCCGTGCCGATGGAGCCGTGCGCTGGGTTTGGGCGAAGGGTTTTCCAGCACGAGCCGATGGTGTAACTCGCTGGCTGGTTGGGACGGCTCAGGACATCACGTCACGCAAGCAGGCTGAGATGCAGATTACCCAGCATCTCGATGCTGCCGAGACCGCCCGCGCGGAAGCCGAAGCACTCAGAAAATCGACTCTGGCTCTCAGTCAAGACCTGGCGATGGATTCCGTCCTCGACACCCTTCTTCAGTGTATTTCGGAGCTGGTTCCATTTAGTGTTGCCACCGTATTGTTCGTGGAAGACGCCTCGAATTTGATGATCGCTCGCGAAGCTCCCCGAGCTGTGCCAAAACGGATTGGACTAACCTTCCAAGCATCCGAGAGTGTCTTCCTGGAGAGGGTCCTATTCGAACAAAGGGCTATCCTCTTGCCGAACGTAACTCAGGAAATAGAATGGCGCGGAATCCAGCCGCTTAACCGAATCGGGTCATGGCTCGGCGTGCCTCTCATTGCAGCCGGCAATGTTCTGGGTATTCTCTCTCTCGGCGCATACGCTCCGGACGTTTTTGCGCCCGAGCATCTTCGGCTAGCGAAATCCCTCGCCGTCGCCGCCGCTGTCGCTATCAACAATGCAAGGGTTCACGAACGCGCGGAAATCTATGCGGCTGAATTAGAACTTAACCTCCGCGAACTCCGCGAGACACAAAAAGCACTCCAACAAGCCGAACAGAAATCCTCGCGACCTACACACTTCTAGTGCTTCGTTCACTTCGACTTAGGATCGGAACCTACCCTCCCGCAAGGCATCAAATCGCCGAAACTGACCGTGAAAAGTTGACCCATTTTTATCCTAAATGATAAAGGACGTTATCATTCGTAACTACAAACGGATAGTTGGCCATTTGTCGATTTCGCTTTCATGGCCCTTGCTAAACGATCCCGCGGGCTTTCCGTCAAATCGTCCAGCCTTCAGGCCGTTTTCATTCCTCGCACAAAAAGTGTAGTGCGGATCTTGTCCGTAAATGTTTACGTAGTTGGCGACGAGCTTGTCTGCGCCTTTCAGGTAATCAAGTCTGATCTGCTGCCCCGGCGCAATTGGGTACCCGACTAGTCCGAAGGCTGCGAGAGCCTTTGTGACCACCGCCATTAGCGTTTGGTGAGCGACCGGGACAATCATTTCGCACTCGGAACTCGGTGCGAGTGGGACTGTAAGCAGGATTTTGTTTTTCGTGTTGCAGCGACGTAAGTTACGTGTTTACTTGCTTCAATTTCTTGCTCTAAACACGATAAGCAAGCAAAACTGTAGAGACACCGTAGAGACAAATGGATCAGTATTTCGAAGCGTCGGTTCGGGCGTCGAGGCCCGCATCCGCCGCGATTTTGCGAAGCCCCTGTTCAAACTTCCTGGCTTCGGTGGGGTGAAGCCCCTTGAACCCCGGCTTGTATAAATCTATTTCGCCCCAGCGTTGGACACGTGACATTTTCCCCAGACCGTTCAATCCATGTTTGTCGTGGTAACTGATGAAATCGTGGGTAAACCCGTAGTTCAATCCCAATCCGACAAACTGAAGAAACGGCCATCGGGGTGCCCGCGCCGAGGGGCGAATGCGGTCAAAATGATGCCCGAGTTCGTAAGCCCAAAGATCGGCAGCTTGAAGCGGCGTGCAATCCTGCGGCGTATCAGAAATGTAGGACTGCATGAACAAAGCTACGATTCGATTAGCTTCGCGGAGCGCGTCCCATAATTTCCCCGTGCTGGCTAACCCGTTCGAGCGTTCGGGCTGGTTCGCATACACCATCGTCACGGGTCCAGGCCCTCGTCCAAACGGGTCCATAAAATTCGCTGCGGCAGCAATATTGTAAGTTAGCGATTGAAACGCGATAAAGTGCGCGTCACGGTTCCGTTTTTGAACGTGTTCCGGAACTGAATCCGGCCCCCTGAATATGACAACGCTTCCGATAGGAATCGCGCGTGCCTTGACGATGGCGGCAACTAACTTTCCGAGCAGTCGTTTTCGCTGATCCTCCGGCCACCCATCGAATTGCCCCTTGCGTGCCGCAAAATGCATCATGTGAAACGGTTCCGTCAGGCCTTCTTCGTCGCAAGCAATGCGCCAGTCTGCATCGAACGCCTTCCACGCATCTTGTCCGGCGATTAGTCCGGCCAAGCACAGACTAATGCGGTTAGGATCCGCAGAGTGACCGGATTCATCTACGAAAGAGAGATACCTTGGAAGGCCTTCAAGATACGATCGGTCTGGGCTGGGGATTCCCATAGACTATTTTCCTGCAAATCATGGATCAAAGTAAAGACGGCCGTCCTATGGCTTGGGATGCCGGCACCTCCACTCCTGCTTACAGAGTTCATATTTCGACGCATTGAGCTGTTGCGTCATTGGATCAAGCCACCGCGACTCGGCCGAGGAACACGACCTTCCCAATTTGATTAACTCCGCTTCTGTATGGTTCATCAGTTGGCGCTTGAATTGGTCTGCGTTGAACGGTCCGTACTCCATTCCGGATTCTAGCGAAGGCGTACAAAAAGCGAAGCTGTAGTCCGGTCGCATTAATTCTCGGCCCAGCAGATCGTTGCTGCCAGTAGATGAAGTGATTTGTCACTTCTTCAGATACTGTAGATGTAACCTACTGACTGTACGCATATTACGTTAACTAGATGCCATTGACAATGTCAGATAAATAGCCTATTATTTGTGACGAGGAGAAACGATATGGCGACTAGCACTATGAGCGCTATCTTGAAGAGAATCGGAGCAAAGCACCGAGGGTGGGTATTTACGCCGAGACAATTTCGTAACCTCGGGACGCGAGCTGCTGTAGATCAGGCTTTGTTCCGGCTAGAAAAGAGCGGGCGCATCCGCCGTTTGGCCCGTGGCATTTATGAGTTCCCGAAAACGCATCCTCAGATCGGCATTCTCTCTCCTGCTCCCGAGGCCGTCGCTGAGGCATTGGCAGCAAGAACGGGCAGTCGAATTATGGTGTCAGGAGCGACGGCGGCGAACCAGCTTGGGCTTTCGACACAGGTTCCAATGAAGAATCTTTTTTTGACAGAGGGTCCTTCTCGTACGGTTCAGATTGGGAATCAAACGATTTCGCTTAAGCATGTTGCCCCATCCAAAATGATCGGTGCGGGGACCGAAGCTGGGAATGTGATACAAGCCGTTCGCTCATTCGGACCGGAAGGTGTTACTGAGATCCATGCGGAAGCCCTTGCGAATCGGCTTTCGTCTCCGGTTAAGAAACAGGTTAAGCGACTCGCGATCAATGCGCCGGCCTGGTCGCAGTCGATTCTTAATCAGATAAGCATGTGACGTAGAGTATGGACAGTTTTGCAAAGCTCAAACCGGACGAGCGGCAACCATACCTCGAAGAAACTGCCGCTCGTTGCGACTTCACTAGAACGGCTGTCGAAAAAGATTTTTGGGTATGCTGGACTCTGCGGCATTTGTTCGCTCTAGAAAAACTTCCGGCCCTTTCCTTCAAGGGCGGGACATCGCTATCAAAAGTATTCGGCCTCATTAATCGTTTTTCCGAAGATATCGACATCTCCATCAATCGAGCGGCGCTGGGCTTTAGTGGTGAACGCGACCCCGGGAATCAGGCGCTTACCAAAAACAAACGTGAAACATTACGAGCCGAATTATCCGCTGCGATCATTAAAGAAGTGAGATCTGATATTCTCCCTAAACTTCACGTTCGTTTTCAAAGCGTCTTAGGCAACGATGGATGGGAGCTTGTTCCTTCCGAAGATGCTAATGAAGAAATGACCCTTTTGTTTCGTTACCCGCACATACTCAAATACGACGCTTATCTCGGGCCACAAATTAAGATTGAATTTGGGCGCGGAGATCAGGAGCCGAGCGAAAAGGCACCGGTCACGCCATTCGTAGCCGAGCGATTTCCCGATATGTTCGTGGATAAGTCCGCCGTAGTTATCGCCCTCGATTCCCAAAGAACATTTTGGGAAAAAGTCACGCTTTTACACGCAGAGAACCACCGTCCCGATCCCACTAAGCTCAAGCCAAATATGGCACGCCATTGGTCAGATGTCGCCGTTATGAGTTCAGCCGAGCGATTCAACGATCAAAACCTTTCGCTTAAGCTTTTGAATGATGTAATCAAATTTAAGCAGGCGCACTTCCCCAGCAATTGGGCGCACTTCGAAACTGCGGTCGCTCCGACGCTTCTAATTGTGCCTAACGAGACCCTTCGGGAGATACTGAGGAAAGATTATCAACAAATGGAAGAAATGTTTCCGGGCAAACGATTGTCCTTTGATGAGATCCTCGTGGTGCTGGCCGGATTGCAAGCTAGAATGAATGCCCTTGAGCAGAAATAGCACCGCGAATTTTCCAGATCCTAGCCATGCCATCTGCAACACCACCAGGCTGCTGCGCCCACCGTGATAACCATCGTCACCATCATTGCCGTCGCCCCCACCACCAGCAACCCCATCGCCATGTCCACCGGAATCATCCACCACCATCACAAACAACAAACCCCCGTCATCGTCATGGACATCACACTTAGGCTGCGTAATCGTCCAACCCGCAATCGATCTGCAGTTCATTCCCTTCCAGCCGAACGCCGATAGCGTCAATGCTGACAACCGGGCTTTTCTCGAATGCTTGGTAGTTGTTCAGCCAATCCTTAACATCACGGACTGGCCCTAGCCGGATTGAAATTTTCCCGTTTTCAATTAACTCACCGCTGAAATATCCAGCCGCAACCACGACAAACGCCACACTGGTTAGTACTTTCATATCCGGATGCGCCACAAGCTCGACACTGATTCCAATCCCTTTTCCCAGCTGCGCGCTGATTCGTTCCGAGGCACCTCTTGCCGTTCATCGTGTGAGCACATCGAACATTTGTTAGTTCTGAAGAATGGCCCGTTGCGCCGCAGTGCGTACAGGATGTTACGGGCCTAGGGCGCTTCGTATGGACGCCAGATTCGACAGGCATTCGCGTTTCGACAGTCGCGTTCCGGTACAGGCGTTGAGTGTGTTGCGGTTCCATTTCAGCTCCTTAAAAACTGTTCAGGCTGCTTTATTGGCCGGTGACGACTCTTCATTAAAACGGGAGAAGGCGTAAAAGCGTACGTCGCAATTCATGCAACGATAGGGGCGTACACCAAGAACGCCGAGAATATATTTTTCGAGAGGGCCGCTCCGATGCGAACGAGAACTTTCTGCGCTTCTGCAATTTGGACATAGTCGTTTTTCGGTCATATCGGACTCCTCTGGCGTTGCATCTTCCTTCGAGGGAACGTGCGCAGTCTGCAACGTAGTCTGATTTCGCAAGGAGCCGTGTGTTGCGAGGTGGGTGCGGCAGGATGCTAGTGAGACACTTCGACCGTACTCGCTTTCGATGTAGATAGCTACCAAATAGCTGGTTCAAGGGAGGTTCTTCAGGATGCGCGAGAAGCGTTGCTTAAAATCTGTAGGCGCGATGGAGTCCTTTTCCTGGGCTGGCATCTGTTCAACCCCTGGCGCACCTTCCCAGGTGTGACAGCCAATTCGCCGTGCGCACCCAGTTCAGTCCGGTACCGTACCAAGTCAACATTCACTCGGAATACGCTATTCGCTGCAGCTTGACGTACAGCGATTACTGTATTGCGGGCGGTAAGGTTGCCTCTATGCTTGGCCGGTTACAACGAGCGTCCTGGGGTTTCCGTTGACGGAATCTAGTAAGGCAGCCTCGCCCGTTTCGATCGATCGCCCTCGTGGCAGTCCGTCCGAGCAGGCCGATCTCTTTCGTCTTCTGGTCGAAAGCATTCGCGACTACGCCGTCTTTGTGCTCGACCCCGAAGGGAGAGTCCTAACGTGGAATCCAGGCGCCCAAGCTATGAAGGGCTATACCCGCGATGAGATCGTCGGGATGCATTTCTCAAAGTTTTATCTCCCCGAAGCCGTCGCGAGTGGCTGGCCCGCACGCGAACTGATGCTTGCACAAAAAGAAGGCCGCTTCGCCGACGAAGGCTGGCGCGTCAGGAAGGATGGTACGTCCTTCTGGGCATCTGTCATGATTACCCCGTTGATCTCGATGGATGGCAAGCTTGCAGGCTTTGCCAAAGTAACTCAAGACTTGACGGATCGAAGGAACGCAGAGGAACGGGTGCAGGCTCTTAACCGGGAATTGCGCCAGCGCGTGTCAGAACTGGACGAATCCCGACGAGTAATCGAGCTGCGAACCTTGGAGCTTCAAAAGCTGTCCGCGCGACTTTTGTTCGTTCAAGACGAAGAGCGTAGGCGAATCTCCCGCGAACTTCACGACGACCTGGGCCAGCAATTGAGTGCACTTAAGATGGTATTACCGAAAGGCAGCGGAAGCGATCAAGCCCATCAGATAGTGGACTCTGCTGTCGCTTCAGTTCGGAACCTTTCTTATCTCTTGCATCCGCCCCTGCTCGATGAGACGGGATTACGTTCGGCACTGCATTGGTACGTAGACGGACTGGTGAAAAGGAGTGGCATTCAGGTCGCTCTGACTGTAACGCCGCAAATCTTTCCCCGCCTTGCCAAAGATATCGAAATGACGATATTTCGCGTGGTTCAGGAATCGCTCACCAATGTATACCGGCACGCGAACACCGACAGTGCCCGCGTTGAAATCGACAAGCAGCCGGAATGGGTTATCGTACGCGTTCGAGATTACGGTAAAGGATTGCCTCAGGAAATTAGCCGCAAGATGCACTCATCGAACTTGGGTGTCGGCATTACCGGCATGCGCGAACGCGTGCGCCAATTCGGGGGCCAGCTGACTTTATCAAGCGCCGAACCCGGCGCGCTAGTCGAAGCTAAAATTCCACTCTTCGGTTTGGACCTCGGGACGCTGGAAAGCAGCGCACAACTTCGCATACGCGATCCGCAGGCGTTCAGAATCAACCGTAAGTAGCCGCACAGATCACCGCCGATTTGCTAAATACATGCTTCGATGTATCGCTTTCATCGGCCTTTGTTGTTCTGCTTGTTCCTAACGGGTCAAGGACCGGATCAGCGATGCCGAAGAGAATCTTGGTCGCCGATGACAGCGCGATGATTCGCAAGTGCCTTTGCAGGATCTTCGAAACCGAAGAGGACTATGACATTTGCGCAGAGGCCGTCAACGGCGAGGAAGCGATCGCGCTTGCAAGACAGCACAAACCCGATCTAATCGTTTTAGATTTCCAGATGCCGGTGATGAACGGCATTGAGGCAGCTTACGAATTGAAGCGCATTATGCCTGATATTCCGATCATTCTATTCACGTTGCATGCAGGCACAGGGAGTTACGTCTTGGGTCCAAACTCTCCGATTGATCTGGTAGTCGCAAAATCCGACGCGGTCCACATCGTAGATCACATTCGCTCGCTGATCCCCGTCTGAGTCAGCCGCCGGATCGCCTCCGTACGCTCGCTACGAGTTCCGTATGAGCCTTCGCTCGCTCCTGGTAAACGGCGGACAATAGGGCCCATTTCGTCTTTTCCGGCTCAGGTAGGCTACTCGCAAGCTCTTCCACGTGTTGCGCCGCCTCGTCCCACCATCGTGCGTCGCCTTCCACAAATGTGAGTACTTCCTTAAGCATGTCTTCCATGTACCAGCTCCAGGGTAGGTGTACGGGAAAACGCTGCCGATTCTACCATCCCTGAGCCTTGATTCAATCTGACGCATCTTTTGAAATTTATGCGAGGCTTGGGCTCAATGCTAGCCACATATCAAATTACTCCGGCTGGATCAAGTTCCCTGAGCGCACCACGAACTGCCCATGCTGAGGACAGTTTAATTCGATCTCCCAATCTGATGGGCGAATGATCAGTTCGCTCGCGCCCTTCGCGCCATCGTATGGACACTCTCGGTCGCAAGTCCGACACGTTTCGTAGGAGCTTCCGTAGATGTGAATTACGTCGGACATTGACCGAACTACGGCGCCGACTCGCACAGTAACATAACGGCCCAAAGGAGTACCCGGAGCGGTTTGATCGGCGGTGCGCTACGGCAATTTTCTGACGACTACTTCTTGGGCATCCACCTTCACCACAAAAACTTCGTTAGCACTAATCGCTGCAATTTGTTCGAATTGTGCAACCGCATTGTCTCGCCCTGTAACGGCGAGCCGCCGTATGACTTTTCCATCCGGAAGTTTCTCAAAAATGTCGTAATCGGAATCCATATGGCGACTCTTGAAGACCTCTGCCACCACATCTGCGGATCGCTTGGTGACGGAGGAGGAGCCGAGAACGCACGCAGCCCCCAGTCCCTGTATAGCCGTCGTGCGCTCCCGCCTCGCACCCAACAATCTCGCCGAATCGTGTTTCAGACTATACGGTGAAGCCTGTAATCAGCGCGTAGCTTTCGTGCAAAGACTACTTCTTCGGGACTGTTGCTTTCTTGTCCGCTTCGACGGTGACCTCGACGTGAGCACCGGGTTTAAGCGCTACCTCTTTGCCTTTTTCGTCTTGCAGAGTATTTTCGACGCGAAGCTCACGGTAAAGGTCCTCAGCGCCTTCGATCGAAATCTGGACCTTCTCGGGCCCCACAATATTCGCAGGAATGATCTTTTCTACGGTTCCGGGCAGGGTTACAGCAGGCTTCTCGGACTCGGACTTTGGCATTGAAACCTCCTCGGGCCTGGAAAACTCCCCGTCAGAGGTTAGAACCGCAAGGTTCACACGTCAAGCAGGAGCGGAGGCCGTCTACACCGTTCGCGCTTTAAGAATACAAGTATAGCCGGATACACGACGGCTATTCACTCCTCCAAACTCGATCGATTCACAAATTCTCCGGAGGTGCACCGTGCAGCAATCAGAACTGAAAGAGCTTTACGTTGACGAATTGAAAGACATTTACAGCGCAGAGAGGCAGCTGGTGAAAGCCCTTCCGAAAATGGCGAAGGCTGCGGTTTCGGCGGAACTACGCAATGGATTTACGCAGCATCTGGAACAAACCAAGGGACACGTCTCGCGGCTGGAGCAGATCTTCGACGGCCTCGACGAAGAACCCACTGGCAAGCATTGCAATGGCATGGAAGGTCTGATCAAAGAAGGCGGCGAAGCTGCCGAGGAAGATTACGAAGGCGACGCCAAAGATGCGGCTTTGATCGGCGCGGCGCAAAGGGTCGAGCATTATGAAATCGCGGCCTACGGCACCGTGCGGGCAATGGCCGAAAAGCTGGGCGAACACAAAGCCGTAAACCTTCTCAGCCAGACTCTGCAGGAAGAAAAAGATACAGACGTAAAGCTGTCCAAAGTCGCGGACAAGATGACAATCGAAGACGACGGCGCAGTAGAACCGGGCACAAAGCCACAGACTCGAAATGCAAAGGGCAAGGCTGCTCGGGCGTAATTCCGCCACATCGCCGCACAAGGTTACCTGCCGCAGACGCCAACTTTCCCTATGTCCGCGGCAGATTTATTTTCGCGAAGATCGGGAGCGGAATTTCTAATGATGCAACTCATATTTCGTTTTGCCGTCGGTGGCTTCATCGTGTCGTTGTTTGCAGCTCTCGGCGATGCCCTTAAACCTAAAAGTTTTGCCGGCTTGTTCGGGGCTGCGCCTTCTGTCGCGCTCGCCACTCTCGGACTGACGATCGCGGCAGACGGCAAGCTCTATGCTGCGATAGAGGCCCGCTCGATGATTGTCGGTGCAATCGCGTTCTGTGCGTATGCGGCGCTATGCAGCCGGTTGATGATGAGCAATCGAATCCATTCGAAATTGGCGACAACTTCTGCACTCGCCGTGTGGTTGATTTGCGCCCTCGGACTCTGGGCAATCGTCTTGCGCTAACTAGCTATGAAAGTAACCTTCGATCTGTCGACCCTCGCAAGAACTAGATGGTATGAGTACGGCGTTCGTTTCTTGTTTGGCGGCGCGATCACGGTAATCGCAGGCTTGCTCGCGAAACGTTTTGGACCTATATTCGGCGGCCTTTTCCTCGCGTTCCCGGCCATCTTTCCCGCTAGCGCCACGCTGGTGGAAAAACACGAACGGGAAAAGAAGCGGAAGGCAGGAATTATGAATACTATGCGAGGCCAGCAAGCAGCTGCGCTCGATGCTCGAGGCGCCGCCATGGGCAGTTTTGGACTCGCCTGTTTCGCTTTGCTCGTTTGGAGATTGCTTCCTGTATGGAACGCCGGGATAGTGCTATTAATGGGTTTGAGTCTATGGCTCAGCGTGTCGGTTCTTACGTGGCGAGCGAACAAAATACATTCAATACGCTAACCCTTACTTACGTGTATTCGCTCGCATGCCATCTTTGATGCGGCGCCGTGCTTCCCCGGGACCTTTCACACCAATGATCGAATACGTTTTGCCCAGCATCCTGTGATAGTTCACGAAGAATTCTTCCAGCTCTCGAACAAACTTTTTCCCTAAGTCGTCCGCGTGTTTTACATACGCATAGCTGTGATTTTCCTGCTCGACTGCCACGATTCGATCATTCCTTTCATTTTTCTTTTTCTTGCCTTGCACCCCTTCAATCACGCCCACGACGCGGCATTTCAAGAGACAGCCAGGGAAAGCGGGTTCATCCATCAAAACAAGGACGTCGGTAGGATCGCCATCCTCAGCGAGAGTTGACGGGATAAAACCAAAATCATAAGGAAACGCCATGCCAGCGGGTAACACTTTCATCAGCTGGAAAATCTTTTGCTCAGGATCGAACGCGTACTTGTTCCGGCTTCCTTTGGGCGTTTCGATAATGACTTGGATTGTCTGTTTATCATCCGCATCGATGGGAGTCAGCCGTGACGGATCCGCGAGTGCGCTTCGCTTCGACTTTTTCTTTGGCATGAGACTCCCACCTTTATCTCGCTTGAGTCTAGTATGCCTACTGTTCCTCAATGCAACATACCGAGCAGGTACAGGACCACTAAAATCAGGATGACCGTGCCGACGACGCCGAGCCCGCCACCGGTCCCCCATCTTGAATATCCGTAGTATCCTCCGCCCCCAGCGAACAACAGTACGAGAATGATGATCAGCAGAAGCATCCAGGGCCTCCATTCACGCGCGCTGGAACTCACGGCGCGCTTCACAACCGTGAGTTCCGGCGGCGAAGTTAGACATTCGCGGGTCGGGCTTTGGAAGAATCGGATGACGACTCGCCCGAGGACGAAATGTCCTCGGCATTCGTGTTCTTTAGGATTTCCTTGGCCCGCTTGATCTCGTCCGAGGTGTCACAGTGGACGGAGAGAAGGATACCGCCCTTCTTCAAGCGTCCTTCGTAGCGCTTCGCTTCATACTCCGGAATGCCCAGGCCGATGAGGGCGCCGGTTACTCCGCCAACAGCACCTCCAACTCCGAGCCCGGCAAGTCCCGCCATGATTGGGCCAGCAGCTATGAAGGGACCAAGTCCAGGGATCGCGAGCATCCCTACACCCGCGAGTAAACCAAGTGCCCCGCCAAGAACCGCACCCGTGCTGGCGCCCGCTGTCGCACCCTCGGGAGCCTTGGTGCTTTTTTCCGTCGCGATCGGTTTCGGCCCGAGGTTTTCAGGTAGAAGAGCGGAAATATCAGAAGCGGAAAACCCAGCCTTCACCAAGGTGTCGGTTGCTAAATCCGCCGCCGCCACCGTCGTGTAAATCCCGAACACTGCTGTTTTCTTATTTTCCATTTTGAATCTCCTGTTTGTTTACGCTTTGATGTCAGAGCGTGACTGCTACTGAGTCGGAGGCGCGACCTTCAAGTGGTTTGTAACGTTCCCTGCCCCCGCGACTTGCGTAGCTTTTTCACCGATCGCCGTCTTTTCATCTTCAGTGCGGACAGGTCCTTTCAGCGTTACATGCCCGTCCTGAGTGATGATCTTGATGTTATGCGCATACGTGGACAGCGTTTTGTCTTGCATGAGCGCGCTGCGGATCTGCTTCGTTGTTGCACGATCGGCGGGATTCATCTTCTGCTGGTCGGCGGTAGTGGCATCTTTGTTGGCATCGCCTTGATTGGTTTTGGTATTGTCCGGCGCCGGCTGCTGATCCTGCTGTATGGGGCCAGCTAAAACTGAACCGGCGAAGAGCGCTGTCGCAGCTACGAACCACAAATATTTTTTCAATCGCATTCAAGCCTCCTTTTCCGTTCAGGAACTTTTGCAGATCGAGTTGCACTAATCGTGGGAAGGAACGCCCACAGCCAATGAACAATGTTTGGCAGTGGCGGACCATACAGCGAAGCGGGTAGGTGTGAACAATTAAGCTTGTAGCATAGCCAAGCTGAGTCCAGGGCCCGACAAACAGATCCGGAGAATTTGCGGCGCACCGACGTCAACAAACTTCGAAAATCTTGCCTACCGAGGTTTGGCCGGATTTGGAAAGCGTGCGTACAGGCACCTCATCGACTCGACGGCATTATCAATCGAATCCCTGAACGCATTCTCCCGCGCGGGCGAGGGCCTGTGCGCGCTCTCGGATCTGGATCGGTAATCGGCCTGACTTCAGGGTTTACTGCTTTTCGTTGAAGCGATCAGCGTATTTGTTGGAACGTGCATCACTCGAAACTCATTATCGATCAGCTTTGCCAGTTCTTGCAGTCTTCGAATTGCTTTCTCGTGGCCAGTTACACTGTCGCGCCAGACCAGCGACCCATATGGAAATACTTCAAACAAGTCATAATCGCGGTCCATACATTTCCTTGGGGCTGGACGACTAGACTGCCACAACTGACGGGCCGGCGCTGTCTAACCTTATACAGACGTTGATTGTATTTCGATTTCTATTGACGCGAAAATGTGGCCTGTATTAGATTCTCGCCAAGTCCCCCTCCTGTCGGAGGAATCATGTCTGACCTACGGTTCGCTTCATGGAAGGAAGTGTTCCTGATGGCGATGGACGAAAAGGACAGAAATAAGGCCGCCCAGCTTCTCCACCAAGCTGACCAAGCTATCTTCCGCCGCCAGCAAGAACTCGGTAATTCTTCGCTGCATCGGGAGGAACTAAGCGACATTGCAGTCGCTATTGAAGCGTTGCGAGTTTCCCGACACGCGCTCAGGCGTCTGGATACGCAGTCGAACGACTAACGTATTTTCTCACTCAAGCCGCGTAATCGTCTAATCCGCAATCAAGCTGCAGTTCCGTCCCTACGAGGTGAATGCTGTGCACATCATTACTCACAACCGGGGTTTCTCGAATGCCTGATAGTTGTTGAGCCAGTCTTTCACATCTGGTACAGGTCCGAGGCGGATTGAGATCTCACCGTTCTCGACTAGACGCGGAAGCACGGGTAACAGATTCTTCAGATCAGCGATTTCTTGTGGAGTCGGCTTTGTTTTTCGATTTCGTTCTCGTTTGTGTTGGCATAGGCTCGATTTTACATGAGTGCCGGAATCGGCAGTACAATTCGCGGATGAAAGCATCGTTTGAAGAAACCCTGATTGCCGTGTGGCGACAAGGACTTGTGGACGAAACCGACGTAGTAAGGTTGGGCTCGGAGCGTTGTGTAGTCACGCGAAGCAAGGCCAAAATGCTTCGGCAAGTTATCTTCGACGTTGACAGGAATATGATTATGGGCATTGAGCAAAACCCAAAGACGAAATCGCGCTGGGCTCAATTGGCTCGTTCGGGCAAAAAGGTAATGCAATTCATCCAGGATGGGCGGTACGTTGCCGTTGCCGCGGACGGGAAAGTGACGCTGTACCGCAAAAAGAGGTACGAGCGATGAACCTCTCAACAAACCAAAAACAGCGGTTAGAGGACGCTTTCAAACAATTTGAAGAAAACCAAAACTCGCCGGCCTTTCTCGCAGCTGTTGAAAAGGCGACAGGTATAACGGCGCACTCTACGCAATCGTACCAGATCCTCCGTTTCGCTGAGTCTTCTTGCACGAATCCATACGACGCTGAGAACAAACCCATCCGGAGTAATCCAGATTTGCCGGCTGCGTGTGCTCGCGCTTTCGTGGCTTTCGTCGAAACGGTCAATCGCTTTTAGGCCGACGAGTTTCTCTCACGAAGCAAGATTCACAAACCCTCGTTCCGTCTTTAAGGGTAAAGTCGACTCGTCGGGTCGGATCGATCTCGGCCGGGTTTCGATCTACTGTCTTATCTGTCGCTATATACACGTTCGACGGCATTCTCATTCGCGGTACGCAAACCTATCGTGACGTTCAAAATGGACGAATCATTTGCTATCACGCTAATCAACATTCTTCCACGAGGAGGGCCTTTGCGTTCAGAACATATCGCCGGTCGGCTGCGCCGTGACTGCATTTTAATCGTGGTCATACTTCTGATGATTCCCTCCAATCCCCTGAACGCTGCCGAAGATACTCCTGATCAGCGCTTGAGGAATGCACACTCTAGTTTTCATGAAATGATGGCCGCACCGGATAAAGGTATTCCGCTCGACTTATTTAACAAAGCCGAGTGCATCGTGATCATCCCCGGCGTCAAGAAGGCAGCGTTTATATTCGGTGGCAAGTACGGCCGAGGATTTGTCTCCTGCAGACGCGGGGAATCGCGAAGATTTGGAGCGCCAGCCGCCATTCGCATCGAAGGCGGTAGCTACGGCCTTCAAATCGGTGGCTCATCAACTGACGTATTCATGCTGATTATGAATGAAACCGGAATGAATCGCCTTTTGGCAGATAAATTTACCATCGGCGGCGAAGCTGCCGCCGCTGCCGGTCCGGTCGGACGGAATACAAGCGCGGACACTGATGTACTGTTGCACGCAGAAATTTTAACCTGGTCGCGTTCGCGCGGCATATTCGCGGGTCTTTCGCTGGAGGGCTCCACCCTACGACCTGACGGAAGCGAAAATCAGAAGCTGTACGGTCGAGATATATCCAATCGAGAAATCCTTGAGGGTGATGTCCCGGTACCTCCGGCCGGCAAACAACTTATAGTCACTTTAAATCGCTATTCTGGCATGACTGGCGAACAAGCCGACGTTGCCCAGGGCCTCCAAAACGGTCGCGTCACACTTCAGAACGTGCATTTCGCGTCCGGGAAGGCTGAACTGACACCGGACTCGGAAGGCACGCTCCTTAAAGTTGCACAAGCTATGAAGGACAATCCCGATTGGCAGGTCCGGGTCGAAGGTTTTACCGACAGCACCGGAAATGCGGCCTCGAACTTAAAACTGTCCGAAGAACGCGCAGAATCGGTCGCGAACTGGCTCGCCGATCATGGGGTTGATCGCAGTCGCCTTACTACTAAGGGTTATGGAGAAGACCGACCAGTAGCGAGTAATGATACCGAAGCCGGACGCAGGAAGAATCGTCGAGTCGAGCTTGTTCGCGTCAGCTGACGATAACCGTCAGAATGTGGACATGCAGGCTGCTGACGATAGCTGCGACGCTGAAGTGGCGAGACTAGCTAGGAAAGGATTTTATTCCACGCATTCAGTGAGGGCAGTGCGGTGACTCGTATTTCGCCCGTGCTACGCCTTGGGATGACTGGCCGCAAAGACGGGCCTGGTCATAGTCGGTCTTTCCATTTCGCGTCTTCGCGGCCAAGTAGAGCTATCCCAATCAAAGGAAAAATTTATCGTTTCAACGGTCTCCCTTTACCAGGCCTCGTATTTCCGTTTGACTGCTTCAAGAGCAGCACCTGCTAACAACGGGCTTCCGCCAATCACGCGGGTGTTTTTGACGCTTCCCTCCGGCGAGACGGTCACCTCAATTTTCACGGTGCCCTTGAGCTGGTACTGCCGCGCCAGTTGGGGATATTTCGGATCAACTTTCGTTATGATTTTGCGAGTGATTGTCTGCTGGCCGGTATCTTGCGAGAACGCGGACAGTTGCAAAGACGGTATACTTAAGACAAGCAACACGAGACCAACGCTCATGACTCCGTGTAGGAATCGCACAATTCGATTATGGCCTCGGTCTCCCGTACCCGAGAGTAGCGGCGTGCGATGGGCGCAACTAGCTGTCCGGTGGTACAGCCGTTCCCCAAGCAACAACTGACTAATCCCGGAAAGCCAGTTAGCACCGCTTGCAATGGGAGTCGGTTTTCAACTCCCATACAGTCATCCCATCAGGGTATATACAGCGCCGCAGGGATGGATGCGGATTCCTTCTGTCGTTAAGGTGAGATCTATCCTGGGTTGAATGCTACTACTTCTCCCGGGCGGATTCCTCATAGGAGAAACTCGATGAAGCGAAGCAGCAAGGATCAAGCCACGGGCAAACTCCACGAAGTGAAGGGTAAAATTAAAACAAAGCTGGGACGAGCGACAAAAAATCTCAACTTAGAAAACGAAGGCGAAGATGAACAGGTCGCCGGAACGGTTCAAAAAAAGATCGGCCAAATCGAAAAGGTCTTCGAGGAATAGCAAGATGACCTCGTACGCTTGGCGTCCGAGCACATGTCTGAGGCATTGGAGATAAAAATGTTTGGATACGGACTACTGGGAACCTTATTGATCATCTGTTTAGTGGTTTGGCTCATGCGGCGAGCGTAAGAACGAGTCGGGCGCTCGCGAAGCGAAGACAATCGGATGCGGCTGATGAACAGGTCAACCGAGACAGAAAGAGCGCGGAACGTGGGACAGAATGACAATACATTCTCCCGTCGACAGATCGTCGGTGGTCTTGGAGCTGGTCTCGCGGCGACAGTCGTCCATCCAACGTTCGCCGAAAATATGACGCAATCGCCGATATGCGCCCCGTTGCAGGATCCAACCGTCAAGTATCCCAAACCGCCTTTCAATGCACAGTCGCAGCCGTGGCCGGGGCTCGCCAGCAAGATGGACCCTCGTCCCGACCACGGCGAAACCAGTTACCGCGGCACTGGGCGTTTAGCGGGTCGAAAAGCCTTAATCACTGGCGGCGACTCCGGAATTGGTCGTTCCGCTGCGATAGCTTACGCACGTGAAGGCGCCGATGTTGCTATCAACTACCTGCCCGCGGAAGAACCCGACGCGCGCGAAGTGGTCGATCTCATCAAAAGGGAAGCCCGTATTTGCGTGCCAATTCCTGGCGACCTTCGGGAGGAAGCTTTTTGCCAGAAACTGGTATCCGAAGCGGTTCGAGGCTTGGGAGGGCTGGATATCGTCGTGAGCAATGCGGGCAGACAGCAAACTCATGAATCCATTGCCGACATTTCGACTGACCAATTCGACTGGACAATGAAAACAAATATTTACGCGCCATTCTGGATTTTTAAGGCGGCCCTTCCGCATCTTCCGCCAGGATCGGTGATCATCGCCACTACCTCGGTGCAAGCCTATGATCCTTCTGCGGACCTCTACGATTACGCGCTCACCAAGGCTGCGACAATGAACTTCGTCAAGTCGCTCGCGAAACAGCTGGGTCCAAAGGGCATTCGCGTCAATGGAGTGGCCCCGGGGCCGATTTGGACGGCCCTGCAGGTGAGCGGTGGGGCCACACAGGAAAAGCTCCAGAAATTCGGAGAGACCACAGCGCTGGGACGTCCAGGCCAACCTGCGGAACTAGGCTCAATCTATGTTCAGTTGGCTGCCAACGATGCCAGCTTCGCAACCGGACAAATATACGGCTCCGCGGGAGGCAACGGACAACCGTAGGCATTTTTCCGACTCGGCGATCATTCTGGCTCTCGTTGCTGAACGTCTACCCCTTGACTTCCCGCATCGCTTGGCCGTCCAACGAATCCGTAAGCTAATACAGTGAGTTTGCGCGTGTAGTAAGGCCTTCAGTGGAGTGAGTTGCCGATTTCCAAGTGTTCTAGTTGGAACGCGGGGTTTTACGCTTCCGCACGACCAAAAAGGAGCTCACATGTTTGGAAAAATAAAATCACTTCGGGAACTATTCGAAATCGAATTGAGATACGCATACGACTGCGAGAAAAAGCTGGTGGAGAAAGGCCTTCCGGGCATGATCGAGAATGCCGCTTCCAGCGAACTGCGATCTGCGCTCGAACACCATTTGCAAGAAACTCGGACCCACGTAACCCGCCTGGAGCGTGTTTTCTCGTCGATCGGCATTGAGCCAAAGACTGAATCGAATGCGGTCCTCGGCGAACTGACGAGCGCCGCGAAAGATTCTGTTTCGCACACCGAGGATTCTCTCTTGCGGGACGCGGCACTCATCGTGAACGGCAACTTCGTTGAACACTACGAAATCGCACTGTACGGTTCACTGGCGGCGTTTGCTAAAGGCTTGGGCCTTCAGGATGCGGCCCAATTGCTGACCCAGACGCTGAGCGAAGAAAAAGCTGCAGATGCGAAGCTTTCGGAGATCGGCGAGACTCTGCTGGCCAATCAGTCTGGCAAACGCCAGGCAGCAAGAACTAGTTAGTGAGCGCGCGTCTTCGCTCGTACTGCCGGATGGAAGTGAGCGTCCGAAAGGCGTAACGGCTGAGGTAGTCGCGGGCCGGAAAAACAAGAGGCCCCGACTACCCGGCGAGCGGTGTAGTCCAAGATTTCGCACTACAAACGATATTCCGACCGCGCCATGGACAAAGCAAAAATCATTCAGACCGTCAGAACCGAATTCCTGCGGCATACTTGGGATACGTTCTCGGATGAGTCATCGCCAAGCGCTCGCGGCGACCGGAACGTAACGGTTCAGGGCTGTCCACGTTGCAGGAAGCGTCTCGACACGTACGACCAATTCATGCGGCATCTCGCGAACGACGTGCTACCGCCGCTCGTTGATTTGGTGCTGAAGTTGGGTACAGGAGATGTTCATACTTGAGTTTCAGTGCCGCATGCCCCGTTCTAACCGCATAACGTTGCGCGGAGTCTACCGTGTCACAAAACTGGCTTTGTTAGGTCGCTCGCTCAACAGCCCCTTCAAGTGTTTGGGCCGAAGCCCAAAATTCCTTCCACAAATCGCCCTGCTTGCTCAATCTCTTAAAGATGGTGTGGATATTCATGTCCTCGGGCAGGAACTTTCGTTTGATTTCAGCCGCGGTCACGGGAGTGGAAACAGGCGCTCCAACGAGAGGCCGAAGCGAATAGGGCGCCGCCAGTGGCTTGCCCTTGGCATTCTGCACAGCATCAACAAGCACCGTACCCTTCCGCCGCTTACTCACCGTCCGCTCGAAGGTCACGATCTCCGGTAGCTCGGCTTGCACTCGCTGGCCAATACCACCGGCGAAGAGCCTGACATCTTCATATGTGTACTTTCGTTCGATCGGAACATAAATGTGAAAGCCGGAGGCGCCCGAGGTTTTCAAAAAGGAATAGATCTTGAGCGCTTGTAGCTCTTCGTGGATGGCGCTTGCAACCCGCAACACGTCGGCGAAGATTGCGCCGTCGGTTGGGTCGAGATCAAAAAATAGATAGTCCGGATGTTCCTCATCGTCGAAGCGGCTCGACCAGGGATTGTGGTCGATGCAGCCCAAGTTCGTCATATAGAGAAGAGTGGCCAGATCGTTCGCCAGTAAATAGGGTATCGCTGCCCCGCGTTCCTTGGAAAAAATCTCGACGGTCTGGACCCATTCAGGACGAGACTTCGGAGCCTCCTTCTGGAAGAAAAATTCTCCATCAATCCCAGTTGGGTGGCGCTTCAAGACCATCGGCCGGTCTTTCAGGAATGGCAAAATGTTCGGTGCGATCCGTAGGTAGTACAGCAATACATCGCGCTTTCGCAGAAGTGGCCGCTTGAAGTAGATCTTGTTCAAGTGGGTCAGTAAGAGCTTCTTGGAGTCCAGTTCCACGTTGAGCGTTTCCCTGCTGCCTGCGGAAAGCTCCTGTTGCAATTGCTTCGCGTTTGTCTTTCCCGATGAAACCGGCTGGACTTTGTTGACGCGGGGTCGCGGCACGTTCGCGGGTTTGACAGGTGCGCTCGCTTTCTGCGGAACCTCGGCTTCCACTCGACAATCGCTCGCGCTGCGATCTTCTTGAAATCCCAGAAACACCGGCTGCCGCAGTTTCTTATCCTTAGTCCATTGCCCGTACTTAACCCTCGCCACCAACTCAGGTTTTACCCAGTGCGCTATCTCACGCAACCGCGGAGTGGTGTCGAACGGCGACTCGGCGACGGCGAGGCAGTCGAGAGACTTGCGAGTGCGTTCCAGCATCGCTCGATCGAAACCTGTCCCCACGCTGCCGATATATTGCAGCGTCTTTCCGAAGTACATTCCCATTAAAAGCGCGCCAAAATGGTCGCGGCTCTTTCGCGGTTCGGTCCAGCCGCCAATCACCACGTCCAGATCGTGTACGATCTTGAACTTCAGCCATGAAGAAGTTCGCTTCCCGATGTATGGGCTATCGCGCTGCTTCGCGATGATTCCTTCCAGGTGTCGTTCTTTCGCGATCTCGAATAACTCAGTCCCCTTCTCGACCACGTGATCCGAATAACGGATCTTGGCGGACGGGCGCAGCAGTTTCTGCAATAGTTCTTTGCGTTTTTCCAGCGGCGAATTGCGCAGATCGAACCCGTCACAATACAGCAAATCGAAAAGATAATATGTAACAGGATTTTTCTGCTGCAAGGATAGCGGCGGATTCGATACTCCAAATCGCGGCTGTATTCTTGTGAAGTCCGAGCGCCCTTCGCCGTCCAGCGCGACGATTTCCCCATCCACGATCGCTTTGCGAGCGTTCAGTTGCTTCACGACCGGTTTCAGCTCTGGATACTCCGGCGTGATGTTTCTGCCGGAACGAGAGCGGAACTCCACTTCTCCGTCTTGGATATATGCCAGCGCGCGTTCGCCATCCCACTTGATTTCAAATAGCCACTCCGGGTTTGCGAACACTTCGTCGGACAGCTGCGCCAGTGCAACGGGGACAGTGCTCAGCATGTCGCTTCGTTTTGCGCCGTCCAAGTTCTTAGCGTCAAGAACAGAATTATTCCCGCCGTTTGTCGCCGCTACTCGCCCGCGTTTCTGTGATTCTGACTCCGCCACGCTTCCCGAGCCGCTTCCGCGAATGAACAGCCACTCGTTGCCGCGTGAAGATCGCTGCATCTTCACCAGCACAAATGTGCCGTTAAGACGCTTACCAATCAGGCGGAATTTGATCTCGCCTTTTTCGATCTGCTCCGCGGCAGAAAGCGGCCCCTCCGCCTGAAATGTCCCTTCATCCCATATATCCACGTGCCCCGCTCCGTAATTTCCCGCGGGTATGTCGCCCTCGAACCTCGCGTATTCGATCGGATGGTCCTCCACATGTATCGCCAGCCGTTTCTCTCCGACTTCTTCCGGCGGCCCTTTCGGCACGGCCCACGACGCCAGCGTTCCGCCCACCTGCAGCCGGAAGTCAAAGTGCAGGCGGCGGGCCGCATGTCGCTGCACAACGAAGCTCGGCAACTTCTCGACTCCGAGCCGGCTGCCTTTGGGCTCTTTCGTCGAACGAAAGTCTCGTTTCTTCTGGTAGTCCCTAAGCGCTCGCATAGCGTTCAGAAGTATATGGGCAAGATTTTGCGGCTCCCATAGCCACGCCATGTATCTTCACGATGAAAGCCCAATTGGAAGCTGAAGTCTTGCGCTGTCTTCAGTCTAGGTTACGCCGACTCCTGCTTTCACCCTGGGGTTCTAGGGTATTCCACGGATTGTCTGCTTCCGATGCCCCGCTATTCTCGAAGGAAGGAGAACACTAATGGCTGCTTCCGTCTGGAAAGGTATGATCTCGTTTGGCCTGGTAACCATTCCTATTCGTCTTTACGCCGCGGCGCGCTCAAAGCGCACCTACCTGCACCAGATTCACAATGCCTGTAACACCCGATTGAAGCAGCCTCTCTACTGTCCTACGTGCGATCGCATGGTGGATCGTTCAGAAGTTATCAAGGGATACGAGTATGAAACCGGCCAGTACGTTTTGGTGGACGGCGAGGAGATCAAGAAAATCACGCCGCCTTCTGGCAAAACCATGGAGATCATCACTTTCCTGGAACAGTCGGACGTGGACCCAATCTATTTCGACTCCTCATTCGTCGCACTGCCCGAAGCTCACGCGGAAAAGCCCTACCTCCTGCTATTGAAGGCTCTGCAAGACACCAAGAAAATGGGCGTCGCAAAAGTCAGCATGCACCAGCGCGAATACACGATCTTCATTCGCGCCCGAAACAATGGGCTGACGCTCCATACCATGTATTACCAAAACGAAATTGCCGCAATCGAAGGCTACGGAAAAAAATACGACATCAAGCTCAAGCCCGAGGAAGTGAAACTCGCCGACCAATTGGTCGAGAATCTGTCGGCTCCCTTTAAACCTGAAGCCTACAAGGACGAATTCCAGGAACGTCTGAACCAATTGATTGAAGCCAAACTCAAGGGCAAGACTGTGACGGTGGCGCCCACAACCGGCAAGGCGCCCGTCATCGACATGATGCAGGCACTAAAAAAGAGCCTTGCCACGCGACAGCCTTCCAAGCAACCGAGGATCGCAGCGGTGAGCGCGACGCGCCAGCAGCGCAAAGCCAGCTGACATGGGCGGCCTGGGAGGAGAAGTGCGAGGCGCAACTCGGGAGGAGGCTTGGACGACATTCGAAAACGAGATTCGTTCGCAGATTGAAGAGCGATTTGGATTATTCCTGGATGCGCCGCTCACTCGCGACGCCGCGTTCGGGAAAATGTGGAGGGACGAGAAATCCGGCTCCTGGGTTCTCGACTATCATTTTTCCAAGTAGGCGCATCCGATACAGCGTATTTGCGCCCGCACTACCGTCTTGGCGGTATGGACCGGGTTTACTGAACTGCTATCCTCCGCGATGTAAATCGAACGCTGAAAACTAACGAGGCCATCGTGATAAAGGGATTGAAACGTCCGAGCCACACACGAGCCATCTTGATGCTGATGTGCGGCGTGTTACTTCCGATCCGGCTAGTGCCGGCGGACCAGGTAGCCGCCCTCCACACTCAGGGCGAGCTTCATGGTTTTCTTGTCCTTCGTGACGTGAACGGTGATGCAATAGCCGACGGCGACGTGGCTCAGGTAACGCGAAGAGATCGCGTGACAACACGGCTCGTCTTTCGCTTCAAGGATGGATCAATCAACGAGGAAACTACGGTATTCACTCAGCGCGGCACATTCCGGCTAGTGAGCGACCACCTCGTGCAGAAAGGACCTTCGTTCAAACATCCGATGGACCTTTCGGTTAATGGTTTGACCGGCCAGGTCACTGTCCGCTCCACGGACGATGACGGCAAAGATAAAGTCGTGACCCAACATCTCAAACTGCCGCCGGACCTCTCCAATGGCTTCGTATTCTCGGTGCTCCAGAATATCAAATCGGGCACGCCGAAAACGACAGTGTCCATGATTGTGGCCACCCCAAAGCCACGGATCGTAAAACTTGTGATCACTCCAGATGGGGAAGACCCATTCTTCGTCGTCGGCTCCGAGCGCAAGGCAACGCGCTACGTTGTGAAGATAGACATTGGAGGTGCCGCCGGAGTAGTGGCACCGCTTGTGGGAAAACAGCCGCCGGATACGCATGTCTGGCTCGTTGAAGGGGAAGCCCCAGTGGTTATCAAATCGGAGGGCCCAATGTACGAGGGCGGCCCCATTTGGCGCACCGAATTGACGAGTCCAGCTTGGTCCCAGAGTCCTACCGCTGAAAGAAGTCAGCGGAAAAATTGAAGGGCTGAGTTGTCTTTGCTGGGTTTCAACCTCGCTGCCCGAAATCATGTGATTGTGGGCAGCCAAAAACGCAAGCGTTAGGATGCGCATTCTATCGATGAGTTACTATCCGCAGTTTATAATACAGACGGTGGCGTGGGTAATGCTATTGTGACAGCGGCGACCGTGGACTTGCCCAGCCATGTGGACACTAGATAACGCTCTTCCGGTGATTAGAAAAATTTCGCCAATCGCAAGGCGACACGGATTTTCGGTTGCGTTGTACGGAAGCGTGTTAGATCAGGGCGAGAGCGAGAAAGACTTGGACCTCTTTTTCATCGAACAAGAACCCGATATTTCTGATGTTCAAGGCTGCTTAGATGAGATTGCAAGACTTCCTCAGATAGACCACTGCGGCGACGCGATTGCGTGTACCGGTGGAACCCTCTGCGTGATTTGGCTCTCCGATCCTAAACGCTACGTTGATGCCCAATTTCGTGTGCTGCGATGAGGACAGAGCGTCAATCCATTGTCAACTGCCGCAGGGCGTCGCCCTCGAAAACTATCGTTTGATCGCTGCCTTCAACACCCCATCTCAAGTCATACGGTCCGGTGAAAAATGGGATTGCCTCGGGGGCCTGCCGCCGGGTGCATCCGCATGCCATGGATGCGCGGAGCGGTCCACAAACTGTAGTCTGCGGAGCACCCGAGACAGCCGGTTTCACTTCAGTGAAATCAGCGGTTTGCGAACCTTGAGGAATTACCCCTTTCGAACCACGGTGAAATCTGTCCGTTTGCCGGGCTCAGGAGCTACGGCAACCTCCTGCCGGCACTCCATGCCAAGTGCCAGGTGTATACTGCCCGCACGAGGAGGGGATATGTTGCAACAATCGAATCACACTGGTGCCCGAAACCTCGAATGGTCCTGTGAGGCCATTTCGCCCACGGCTGAACCCTGCAATGCTGCCGCAACGTCCCACTGCGGCATCTGCGGACGATGGTTTTGCTCCGTCCATGCCGAGGATGAGACCTGGCACATCTGCGTCGTCGAGCCGGGCGAAGAAGGGGGCGAAGGCTAGTTTCCGGTTACGCGACTAATCAGGAGTTAGCACCCGCTATCGGGTCCGATTGCGTGGTGCACCATGATTTCTCAACATCTATTCGACTGAGTGCGAGAACCCAAACAGAATCTTGTTTCGGGACTAGAATTTATTTGTGGCTCAGAAGATAGAGGTCCTGGTGACCGCCGGGGCGTACATAGACGATGGTGGAGAGGTCCCTGGAAATATCGTAGGCGTTACTACCATTGTAAGTCAGAGGGAACGCGAAGGGGACTTTCAAGGCGACCTGGGGTGCCCCGACGACTTTACCGTCTCTCCAAGGCTGACGGAAAATCGTGACTTCACCGCGAGAAGCAACTGCATACAGGAACGACTTGCCATCGCGAGCAAAAGTCACACTGGCCGTCACTGTGCCGGGAAGCAATGAGATGCATCTCCGCTCGGAGATGGAGACCTCGTAGATTCCAGCCTTTTCTCCATCCCATATGGCGCCGAGCAGGTACTGCCCTCCGGGGTCAGCATCTTGAACAAACACGCATTTGTCTACGATCTTCTCCAGACTCGAACTGTCCACGGTCCATTTCCAAATGTTGAATAGTTGCCCCTTATCTACGACACTCACGTATAGGGATTTCTGGTCAGGGCTCCATACCGGGTTCGCGGGTGTACCGCCCATCCGTGGGAGCTCACGAAGACCGCTGCCATCGGCCCCGACGATGTAGTTTTTGGATTCCGTGCCAGTCGCCAGTTCATTAAAGGACAGGTGAATATTGTCCGACGCCCAAGTCCCCGGAGTCAGAGTTTCATCTCCAGTGGCGATTTTGAGTTTGTTGCCACCGTTGATGTCCGACACCCAGAGTTCGAGATTCTCGCCTGCGGGGATGATGTACATCACGCGCTTCCCGTCCGGCGAGATGGCGGGCTCAGTTGCATCTTCCGACACAATGTCCGTCGATTGCTTTGAATGAACATGATAAGCAGTAAGGAAGTTTGAGGATTTGCCATTCACAAGGTAAATCCCTTTTCCTCCCGGGTCTGGCATGGGCGAGAAGTCCGGTCCTGCTCCGAAAGTAATCTGCGTCAGACTTCGGTCCTGCAGGCTGTATTTCCAGATGTTCGTCAGCCGATTTACCGTCCGGCTCAATAGCAGAGTCTTTCCTGGTACGGCCCACACGACGTCATGCATGTTCCAATCCCCGTCCGTTGATTTGGTTAATTGCGGGTTCACCTCACCAAAATCAACTGCCTCATGCCTAGTCACGTTTATTCTGGAAAAACGGATATTCGGCGAATCCCGTCGCTCACCTGCAGCTAGCACGTCGTTGCCGCCGGGAAATAGCAGAAGCGGGATGAAGTACAGGGGACTGCCTTCGTTGTTGTACACTTGCTCTTCGTTCAGTCCGGATTTCCCCGCACGAAAAATTCGGAAGTTATCAGCCTTCACATAGTAAATGAATTCGCCATCCGCAGACGGAACCGCATAGCTGCCAGACACCACACGGCGGGGAGCCCCACCGAGCGTCGGCACCGCCCAAACCTCCTCGCGGCCGATAGACCTCTCGTAATAGATTTCTGTGCCGTCCGGCGAAAATGTGTCGACATCTTTATCGCCTTCGTCATTCGTGAGTTGCAGCGGCTCACCTCCGGAAGTGAGCATCAGGAACACTTGCGCGATGCCGCCCACCGGTGAGACAAACGCCACCGCATGGCCGTCGGGGGATAGCTTCGCGTCGTTCATCGGTTTGTTCCACCTGCTAATTTGCGAAATCCTTGCGGGGCCGTCGGGGAGTTTTGCGCGTAAGTGCAGAAACGCGTCCGCAGCCAGGCCAGCTATCAGCACAGCCGCCGCGCCAAGGGTCCACCTTCGGCCGGACCACGCTGTTGCCGCAGGAACTGGCACGAGTTCCACAGATTCCTGGGCCTCCGGAATGGTTAGGGCCACGGGAGGTTCTGGCCTGATTTTACCGATGAAGCGGTAGCCGCGCTTGGGCAGCGTTTCGATCCAGCGGGGGTGATCCGCGGAGTCGTGCAGCGCGTCGCGCAAACGATTTACCGCGGCGTTCAGGCCGTGTTCGAAATCACCAAAAGTATCCGCGGGCCAGAGCAAGGATCGCAGTTGTTCGCGAGTGACTAGGTCGCCGGGATGGTTCAGGAGCAATTGCAGGACTTGAAAGGACTGAGTGGGAACACGTATGCGCTTGCCGCTGTTACGCAATTCCTGGGTGAGCAGGTCGGCCTCGAAGGGGCCAAACCGCACTTTTGCCGATCCATTCGCGACTGCTTGAGGCATGGAACACCTGATTTACGAGAGAGATTAACATATCAAGTGATAACGGGAGACGAGGAATCGAGATTCCGCCAAACTGTCTGTCCTCACTGGGTTAGCCTGTGAGACTTTTGTGATGCCAATGCCACCCCGCCGGCATTGCGATTGATCGCCATTCCATTACATTCGCCACTTGCCTGCACTGTTCCGGGAAAGTTCCGGACGGGCGGCTCGCGATCCTCCGCCAAAAACAGCAGGAGGTTCCCGCAGGCGAGCGGCGCCAACACACAAAATGGCGAGGAGAAAACGAATGAAAGTGGCGCGCGTCCGGCAGCCGGGATGACCGGGGCCGCCAACGACAGAAGGAGAAAAACAATGCTGGGAAATCGAAAAGTGTCAGAGGTAACGCCGTTGCTTGCGGCCTCGCTTGCAATAATTTTCTCCGTTGGCACCGCACGCGCCCAGTCCAGCGACAGGCGCGGCTTGGCAAATTCCGACCGGCAAAGCGACTTCGCGGTTTTCAGTCCGGCTGCGCACGCCCCGTCTCCTCCATCCGACTTGCCGAAGGGCAATCTCGCAGCGAACGGAAGCGCCGTTTCCGTTCACGAGCTGAGTATCCCGGATAAAGCCCGGGAGGCTTACAACAAGGGAATTCGCCAGGCGGATGCCGACGACTGGGCCGGCAGCGTCCCCAACTTTCAGCGCGCAATCAAGTCTTTTCCGGCGTACTACGAAGCGTACTCCGCCCTCGGGGTGGCGGAGGTTTACCTACAAAGCTGGAACGAGGCGGAAGCGTCGTTTCGCAAGTGCATCCAACTGAGTGGTGGGACGTTCCCTGTGGCGAACTTTGGGCTGGGCATGGTTCTCTCCCACCGGAAGCAGTTTTCCGAGGCGGAGGCGATGATTCGCGAGGGTATCCAACTCGATCCCGCCGACGCTAGAGGCCACTTTTCCCTGGCATGGGTGCTGCACACGATGGGTCGGTTCCCGGAGGCGGAGCAGAGCGCGCGCGAAGCGATACTTTACAAACCGACGTTCACGGACGCTTTCCTCCTCCTCGCGCAGATTCATCTCGACCAGGGCAATTTCTCGTCGGAGATCGAAGATCTGGATGGCTACCTTAAGCTTGATCCTCTTGGTCCCCCAAGTGCCCGAGCCCGAGCCGCCATCGCCGACGCCGAGCGCAGCTTGACCAAGGAAAACGCTGCCGCGCACCAAGACCCCTGAGTGCTTTGGTGCACCAGCCACGGTATTTTCTGCCAGGCGCATCGAAACCTGAGATCCCTTGCCACGCCAGGTCCCTGAATAACTGTCGCCTCACGAATATGGCCCGCCAATTTCATATCCAACTAGCCCCGTGCGCGATTTTATGTAGCGAAAGGCATCGTCACCACTAGTCTCTGGAACGAGCATCAACAGCCCTGCGAAAGCGACGAGGAATGCTAGTCGTTTCATTAACGAAAATCATAACGCACGCCCCCATGCGATGCTTCTGCCCGGTTAGTCGCTTCGTGTTTACGGACGATTTTCGGGAGGAGGGTTTCCCAAGAGTCAGACTCAACTCCTGATCAACGCCCTAACCGGTAAAGTGGATTTTCCTAGTTTCCGGTTACGCGACTAACCAGGCATGTGGAATTACTTCCGAGCTGCGCCTGATGCCGGAACAATCGCCAACGATATCGGAAATGCCACATCTCGGACATACGCAAGAAGTCCGCCATCCTTATGTGGCCTTGACTGGGTAAATTCCAGTGTGTAATTTGCTTCCCGGCTCCCAAGAGCACGAATGGTCACTACGCCAACGCAGGGGAGGGCAGAATGACAGCCGATAACTGGGTGGTTTCCTGTTCTGCGGCACTCCTACTTCTTATCAAGTGTGCCGCCACAATACCCGCCGCTCTAATGGCGAGCGCCGCTCCTGGCAATGCGCAGATCACTGTTCTCTATGATGCATTCGGCAACAAATCCACGATGCAGAAAGACTGGGGCTACGCTGCGCTTGTCGAATACCGCGGAAAACGGATTCTGTTCGACACTGGCAACAACCCTGAGATTCTTGCGCAGAATGCGAAAGCGAAGGGCGTCGACTTGACGAAGCTGGACTTCGTTGTGATGTCGCACCGACACGGCGATCACATGGGAGGACTGACCTACGTATTGAAGGTGAACCCCACGGTGAAGATCTACGCACCCAAGGAGGGGTTCGGGGTTTATGGCTCCGACTTACCAAGCAGTTTTTATCGCAAGGACACATCTCTCTCCCCGGGACAGCGCTACTACGACGGCGAGCCGCCAGAAGTCATGCGATTTGGATCAGCCTGGCCCGGAGCTAACTTTCAACTTGTGGACAAGAACACCGAGATTACTCCCGATATCCATCTGATCTCGCTGGTTTCCGATAAGCCGGGAACGCTGGAATTGCACGAGCTGTCGCTCGCCATCAATACGCCGGATGGCATGGTGATCGTGGTGGGTTGTTCGCATCCCGGCATTGACAAGATCGTCGAAGCGGCCGGCACAATCAACCCACGAATTCACTTGATCGTCGGCGGCTTTCACCTGGTAGTGGCGAGCGACTCGGACATTGAGAAGATCGTTACCGCCCTGCACGATAGATTCAAAGTAGAGTATGTCGCGCCTGGTCACTGCACCGGCGAGCCCGCCTTCACGGCGCTGAAGAAGGCGTTCGGTGATCAGTATCTTTACGCTGGACTCGGTACAACATTGGCGCTGACTGGTTCGCAGAAGCAAAGTTTGATTCCCGTCATGCCACGTTAGTTTGCAAGTCGTCGGCAAACCGGAAGCAATCCTCAAGCCCTGGTAAACGCCGTTACCGGAGAAGTGAAGTTTTACTTTATATGGACGGTTACGCGACTAATCGGGCACTGGAAAGAAATTCTGCGGTCTAGGCGGAGCTTGGTTTTTTCCCGCTAAGAAACATCATCAGTATTCCGAATGCCGCCATGCCGACGCCAAAAGTCGAAAGCGCAATCAGTCCCGGGGCCTGCGGACACTCGCGGTGTAAAATCAGCCATGCCGACAGCTGACCCAGCCCAAATCCTGCGAAAACGCCCCAGCCAACCAAACGATTGGTCTTCATGGCTCGCTCCATGCGTTGTGCACCGTGCATGCAGTGCTAGCGGGTCAGAATTTACCATCAAACGTACTTAGTCGTGCCCTTAGTGGACAAGTTCTACTTCACATGGACGGTAACGCGACTTACCAGGAGCTAGACCGCTATTGCACGTTCCAAAGACGACGCGGCAACAAATAGGTAAATCCCAAGAACACCTCCCAGGTCGTGGAGGTCCCTGTTAGCCCGTGATTAAATCCTGCATCAAGAACCAGCGTCTTCCGCACCGAATAACTGATGGCCCAAAGATTTCCAACAGCATTACTTTTCAGGAATGGCTGAGTGAAGTGCCATATCTCACCGGACAGCGTGAGGCGATGCGGGAGGGGATGCGAAATTGTGAGTGACTGGCCAAACTGGCCGCGACTCACTGGCGTTTGCTGCAACTCCGTGAAAAAAGCGTTCGCGTCATAGTGAAATCCCTTCACATCCGCGCTGGCTAGAATCAGAACAGAGTTGGTTGGACTTCCGTAGTCAAACTCTGGAGCGCCGCCATCATACGCACGATGGAAATAGCTCACCGCGAGGGTCGGTTTCGCGCCTTCCCCGTGGTAAAGCACGAATTGCGCACCGACGAAAATATCCGCCACGCGGTTCGCGGTGATTCCTTCCGCTGTGAAATGTGCAATGGGTTCAGCCAGAACCAGAAACTCCAGCCGCGGAGTGACCGCAAGCTTGATGGCTTCGGTCAGGCTGTACCGCGAAGAAAACTCCGGCGATTGATACGCGGGCACAAAGCCCGTTTCAAATTGCAGATAACCCACAGGCGTGATTGTTGCAGGAGTCGAAACAGTGGGCCGCCCAGGATTGGCTTCAGGTTCTTCATCGACTGCTGACTGTGCTGCCGTGGGCTGAAGCGTGAGGCTCAGGTAAACGAGCGAAGCAACTAGGATGAACCTCAATGATTCCCCTCGGAGTCGCCAGCAAGAGGTTATAGATGCAAGACGACCGCGGCCAAGTTGGCCCAACTACAATATCACTAGCTATTCGGCAAGTGCCTGGTAAACGCCCTTACGTGAACGTGAAGTCTTAGCCGCGAAGATGTCCGGTGACGCGAGTGATCGGGACTTCGGAATCAAAACTACGTTCACGAGGTCATTGCGACTCGACTGAACAAAAACTCTTTCAAATTTTGCTTTCTTCGATTCCCCAGTTTTAGAAGTGCCCACAGCAAACGGCTTTTTACTGGCTTGCCCAGGACTCTTGACGAGTCCATCTGTGCCGATAGCTTCACGCTTCCGTCGTGAGGCCAAAGTCCCTGCGGCTCTTCTTGCTGACTTCTCGGATACCAGACATAGCAACACGTTGAGCTTTCCATTTCACAGATTGTGGACATGAGCAAGCCGCGCCCATTCGCTACACCCTCGTCGTAGATTTCACGGACCTTCATCTCGTTCGCAGCGGAGATAGGAATGCGGACATACACGAACCGTTTTCCAGACAATAAAACGTCTCCGGGCATTAACCAGAGGATGTTCTCAGGGTATTGGTTTTGCCCCAAGAACTCTTGGAATCGCGCTACGGTCGCGCCGAAACTTGCATCATTCCGCTTCACTAGGGTTCCTTCGGGTGAGAGTCTACATCGGACCTTCGGTCAGAGGTAAGTCCCGATAAACGCCCTTCCCGCAGAATTAGAAATCCTCCGAGATTCGCTTCGGCTGTCGTCCGGTTATGCGACAAATCAGGAGCTACGGCGGTTGTCGGAGAGAGTTTTTCTTAGTTTTCAGGAGCACGGGCGAAGCTTCCGTCCCAATCTTCCCTGGACATCGAAGAGGGATAAGAATAAAGTCGGCCCATCTCCCCGGGAATTGACAACTCAGGAGAAAAGTATGGCGAGACAAAGATTCATGGCGCAGTTGGCAGGTTTACCCTTTCTGCTAGGGCTTTGTTTGACGTCGGCACTACCACTGTTCGCGCAAAAAGACACGCCAAAAATGTTAATGGACGCAGCCAAGACATATCAGACGACGGAACGAAAAGAGTTGCAGAAGCAGACGGATAAGTTCTTTGCTCGACTCACACGCGACCGGGCTTACGCCTCATCGCTATTCACCGCCGTCCAGAAAAGTGACAAAGAAGCAACCAGAAATATCGTGGCAGACGGCATGGCAATCTCCCCGACGCGAGTGAATGTCTCTCATCTGGATAAGGATTTGCTTGTCAACATAACGATCGAGAATGATAAAAGTTCAGTTTCAATTTGCATCGACAGCGTGGACGGGCGCTGCGACCATGGAGCTAGTTCCAGTGTCACGATTGTCACCAGAAAATGAGGCCAAATAGGCTTTGCCTAAGCAATGCGGACCTCTAGGAAATCGGCATGTGCGTCCAGACAAATCCTGATTAACGCGCAAACCGGACATGTGAAGTTCTAGTACGGCAGATGTCCGGTTACGCGACTTACCATGAGTTAGGCGCCGCAGGGGGTTACGAACGCGTTCGGTCCCGCTCGTTTGAGGTCGACTAAGTCAAACGGATGAAGCCAATACGTTATCTTTTCGCTGAAGTACGCCTTGAGTTAGTTCAGGTTCAGAGCGGCAGGAGTTCGATAAGGCTTGCCGCGCCGACGGTATTGGATGATTCCCAGCCCCAGCAGGCCGATTCCAAGCAGCAGCGTGCTCGACGGCTCGGGAGCGTTTGTACCTGTTCCTCCGCCCGTCCCCGTCCCTGTTCCAGCTCCCATCGTCCAGGTGCCTGCATCATTCATGTTGTTCCCGTTACCAAAAGGACCGCCAGGCGGGCCGAGCGTAAAGCAGCCGGAACCGTCGCCAGTTGGAAGGTCCGGTGGGAAATTGCTAGAGTTTGACCACGAGCTGCTGCCCGCGGAGCAATTTACCGAACCAACGTTAATGGCCCAAGCGAAAATAGCGCCTCCAGCATTTGTCGCGAGCAGAAATACCGCATCGCCTGGAAGGACGTTCGCGTTGGTAATTGATAGCCCTGTTCCATCAGTAATGGAGAAGCCAGTCAAAAAAGGTGTAAAGTCCGCGTAGTCGTCACCCACATTCAACAAGAATTCACCCTCGTCATTAACGGTGAACGTGATCGTTAGCGCCGGCGTTGTGCCATTACAAACATCGGTTCCATAGCAGGCGGTATATGGCATCCCTGTATAGGTATAGGTATAGGTCTGGTCAGCGCGGAGCCCCATTGGTGCCGTCAGGCCGATTAAAAGTCCACCGGCTGCAAGTGCGTATTTCAGCCTTCTCATACACCCTCCACGATCAGGCCATTGTTGTGAACCAAGAAATGAAGATTTCCCCTAGATACGCGCGGATCGATTGCAAGCATGCAACCCGGATACCAAACCAAACTGGACCCGGCCAACCTAGAAAAGCATTTATCGCCATCTTCAACAGGCGTCTGCAAGGGGCTGCGCATTTCGAGCAGTCCGTTACACATTTGCGGCAAAGGGCTGCACCGTTACCCAAGAGACGAGCCACGCCTGTTCACGCAGAGACTGTTTGCCCTAGGTCCTGATTTACCCATTTACCGTACATTTGAGGTTCTAGTACGGGACTTGTCCGGTTACGCGACTTATCGGGACTTGACGGAATCCTTTTAACTTGCGTGAGCCATTACGGCTAGGTCGGCGCTCACTTCTAGCCTTCTACGAGGAAGAGGCCGAATCGGACGATCGGCCTCTCTCATTCTCTGGGCCTTTTGCAGCGATGGCAACTAATCGGCGGGATTGGGGGTTGCTTGTCCGGAAAATGTAATGGTAATCAAAAAACCATTTGTTCCCTTGTATTCGAACTCATGGCCCTGTCCGGAATAGTTTTCCACTTTCGTTTTCCACATGCGAAAACCGTTGTTGGATTGCGCCTCCCAATACTTCAGGTTGGGAATCACGATCTCCTGGTTCGGATTCGTCCCCGCGACGCGTTCCAGTACGACTTCTCCATTCCCGTTGTTCATCTTGGCGCGCGCCTCACCCGTCGTCTGATCTACATTCCAGGAAAAGGCTGCGGTGTCGGTCGCCGCCTTCTGCCACTTAAAGGGGTACAGCTGTCCCAGAATATCGGAGAGGGCTGCCTTCTGTTCGGATGTGTCGCCGGGATCAAACGTCATGACTACCCAGGAATCTTTTCCGGTACTCCAATCGCTGCCGAGATCGGTTGACACCCATACCTTAGCGCCATCGAGCTTGACAGATTTGTAATAGCCTGTGTCCACCTTCAGCACCAAATTGGCCCGGCAGTACTGCATGTCGCCGTGCATTGTGGAGTGATTGTTGAAGTAGCAGGGGCAGAACATGTCGCAGCTGCACGCCTCAATGTATGAGGCAGTCATCGAGAAGTCAGGTTTCGTGGCCTGAGACGTATCTGCGGGCTGTGTGGCTTTGTCATACTGCGCAAGCGTGGCACTCGCCAAGGCACACCAGAGGGTCATTAAAAGATGTACTTTTCGCATCAGCTTCTCCTTTCGCAGTTTGTGGGTAGTCCGAGGCCTAGTAAACCGGTGGCAAAATTCTAATCCTCAAGCGGGCGAACCGCAAGGTTGTGCACTCGGCTACCGACGAACTTTGTGTTAAGGGCCCGCATGTGGTTGCTGTCTCTGGTGGCACTGCCTGACTAACGCGCTCATTGGAAACTGACTCTCATTGTCCGGTAACGCGACTTATCGGGACTTACCCAATCTCTGACAGGAACGATTGCGCGTTACCCGATCAATTGCCAAACTCCATTCTGCTGGCTGGGAGAAAAACCCGCCGAATTCTATTTCGCGACCAGGATTATTTCTGGCTCAAAAGATAGAGGTCGGCGTGGCCGCCGGGACGCGCGTACACGATGGTGGAAAGGTCCCTGGAAAAATCGTAGGCGTTGCCCTGATAGTCCATGGGGAAGGCGAAGGGCGGCTTCAAGGCGACTTGCGCTGCTCCGATGAGCCGGCCATCTCTCCAAGGCTGACGGTAAATTATGATTGGGCCGCCGGAGGCGGAGGCATACAAGAACGACTTGCCATCGCGCGCAAAGGTGGCATTGTAGGTTAGAACCCCGGGAGCGAGCGGAATGCACTTGCGGTCGGCAAAGGACACTTGATAGATTCCGGTTTTTTCCTCCCACAAGACGATGGCCAACAGGTTCTTCCCTGATGGGTCTGCGCTGGTTACAGAGCCGCAGTGTTCCGCGAATTTTTCCGCCTTGGAACCGTCCATACTCCATTTCCACGTGGTGTTCATTGGCCCAGTCGGCTCCGACACGCTTACGTAGAGGATTTTCTGGTCGTAACTCCAAACCGAACTGTTGGGGATCTCTTCCGTCCACGAAAGCTGACGCAGCCCGCTGCCATCTACTCCGACAACGTAGACTTTGCCGCCTTTATCGCTTCCCGGTTCTTGAAATGAGAGATGAAAATTGTCGGGCGCCCAGGTCCCCGCATCCACAGATTCTCCGGCGGCGAGTTTCACTTTGTGGCCACCATCAATATCGGAGACCCAGAGTTCGCGCCGCTTCGGCGCAGGGATCGTGACGTACATGACGCGCTTTCCATCGGGCGAGATGCTGGGCTGGGTGGCGTCGTCGGTAATGTCCGTCGTTTCTTTTGAATGAACGTGGTAAGCGGTCAGGGTTACGGAAGTTTTGCCATTCACAAAATAGATCCCTTTCCCCTCGGGATCCGACATGGGCCATAGGTCGGGCCCGGGGCCGAAGGTCATCTGTGTGAGACTGCGGTCCTGCACATCGTATTTCCAGATGTTGGTCAAGCCGTTCAGCGTACGGTTAACAAGTACTGATTTTCCTGGTTCGGCCCAGACCACGAATGATTCCGGCGCAATCGCGGGCACCGCACCAAGATCAACGCTCGCAGGGCTGGTGACACTCATTTTGTAAAAATGGAAGTCCGACAAATTGCCCATGCGTCCACCGCCGACGAGCAGGTCGCGACCACCGGGAAATACCAGAAACGGGTAGACGAACGACCCGGGGTCAGCCGGTCTGCCGATTGCTGTTTCTCCAGCGCCCGATTTTTCGGCCCGATAGACGACGGCTTCGGGGGTTTTTGTGTAATAGAGTAATGTACCGTCCGGCGAAGGAATCACAAATCTGGCGGCGATCACCCGCCGCGCACGACCGCCGAGCGCGGGCACGGCCCAGACTTCCGCGTTACCGAAAAATCTTCCGTAATAGACCTCGGTGCCGTCCGGCGAAAATGTGTTTACAAACTTATCGCCTTCGTCGTTCGTGAGTTGCAGCGGCTCGCCTCCAGAGGTCAGCATCAGGAATACCTGCGCGATACCTCCGACCGGCGAGACAAACGCCACAGCGTGGCCGTCGGGAGAAAGCCTCGCGAAATTCATGGGTTTATTCCATCGGCTGATTTGCGTGATCGTTGCGGTGCCTCTGGGAGCGTTCGAGTGCGGCCAAAAGTGATAAGCCACAGAGCCTGCCGCTAATAGCGCTGTCGTCGCAGCTAAGATAGTAATTCGTTTCCGGCCAAATACCGCGGAAGCGTGGGCGGCCGCGGTCAGGCGAGGCTGCGAATCGCTGCTGGGCGGGTGGGTTGCTCCGCGTTCGGAAGAAGAGATGCGGCCCGATCCCGTATCCCGGCGCAGGCGCTTGAGATCCGTGCGCACGTCCGACGCGTGCTGATAGCGGAGGTCGCGATCTTTTTCCAGAGCCTTGTTGATGATGCGCTCCAGCTCCGGCGGCACATCGGGATTCAAGCGCACAGGAGCGACCGGGGCCTGATTCAGGATTGCGTCGGTCGTTGCCCCAGGCGTCTCCCCGCGAAATGGCAGAACGCCGGTGGCCATTTCGTAGAGCACCACGCCGAGGGAAAACAGGTCGGTGCGGGCGTCGAGTTCCCTCCCGCGCACTTGCTCGGGAGACATGTAGGCGATGGTGCCCACGGTGGCGCCGGGGCTGGTCAGAAGCTCCTCCGCAGCCGTAGGCATTGAGGAAACGCCCGTCCCCTGCGCGATGCGAGAGGACGGCGAGAGCTTCGCCAGACCGAAGTCGAGAATTTTGGCGTGGCCCCGCTTGGTCACGAAAATGTTGGCGGGCTTGACGTCCCGGTGAACGATGTTTTCGGCGTGCGCGGCGTCCAGTCCCTCCGCTACTTGTACGGCCAAATCCAGGAGCGTTTCGATGTCCATCGAACAGCCCCCGATGCGGTGTTTCAAGGTCACGCCGTCCAAATATTCCATGGCGAGGAAGGTTTGTCCCTGGGCTTCTGCAATTTCGTAAATCGTGCAGATGTTTGGGTGATTGAGCGCCGAGGCTGCTTGTGCTTCGCGGCGGAACCGTTCCAGCGCTTGGGGTTCGTGCGCCACATCGTCGGGTAGGAACTTCAGCGCGGCGAAGCGGTGCAGGCTGGTGTCCTCGGCCTTGTAAACCACACCCATCCCACCGCCACCGAGTTTCTCAATGATTCGGTAGTGCGAGATGGTCTGGCCAATGCGCGACGGGGAGTCCGACATTTGCGCACATAGTAGGTTGGAGCGGAAAGCAAGTCAACGAAGACAGACTGGCTGCGGGCTAAGTCCTGGTTAACGCGCTTATCGGACGTCTGAAGTCCTAGTACGCAACGTCTCCGGTACGCTACTTACCCGATGTTCTGAACTGCCGAAATGAGGAGAAAATTAATCCAGCCCGGCACTCGGGTCGATCTGCGCCAACTCCTCCGAGGCAGGTCGTGGCTACCCCCGCCAAAATCCGGTGCCGGGCCACTTCCCGCCGCACCAGGTCCAGCGTGTAATTCCGAGAGCCTTGCGCTATTGGCGCCGGTAGCGGGTGGCGTCGGTTATCTCGGGATGACGGATTGGAAAGTTTCCAGGCACTTCCTTCAATCCCGCGAGGACGATCACATAAAATGGCGTTGTAGGAGAATCAATGACAAACGGCACGGCAGCGTATTCCCAAAGCGTGGACAAGTTGCAAAAAATCGTATTGCTTTTGCGAAACGGTGGCATAGCCGCTGATATAAGGTTTCCTAGATACATCCAAATTGGGTCACGGCTCTACGGCGCGATAACTGGGGCGCATTGGGCATTTGAAGATGGAACAGAGTGGGGCGATTTGGCGGTACCAAGTTCGGAAACAGATCTCGTAAAGATCGCTGACGCCATCGAAAAAACTGAGAAGCACATGAGTTGTCGCGCATCGCAATAGGGCGTGACGGTGTTACGCAACTGACTCTCAGTTTCCGGTTACGCGACTAATCGGACACTAGAACAAATAGTCCGAACAATCACTACCAATCAATGTGGCTTTGGTGCTCGGGCGTTTGGAGTGCTCCTGAAAGTACCCACAAATCAAATCGCATATCGCTGGTACTCAGCTGATTTCCATGACGGCGTCGTAGCCGAATTGTTAGCACAAGGTTCTAGACTCGCGCCAGGACTGAGCAGATCGCGCTGCGACTCAGCCTACGTAAAGAAAGCGCCGTTTTTCTCGCGTCCCAGCACAGAAACCAGATTCGCTTTAGGATCGGGTGGCGTTTGTGACTCGAAGCGAAAGCCTGGCTCGTCGGCTGACCACTTGATCGTGGCTCCCGTGCTGAGGAACGATCCCTTGAACATCTGCACGCTGTTGTTAATGTCTGCCATCGTGACGATTCCTTTCCATTCCACGTCGAACGAAACGGTAGCGCGGATGGGGGCGACAGGTGGAATCGCCGGATACATGAAGGCCGGACCGTCAAGAAGTCCCAGTCCTTGGGTCACTGAGTTGGCGAGGTCATGGTCATCGTAGACGTGCAAGTCCTTGACGCACAGGCGGGCACATCCCGAGTCGAAGTCAACCTCGAGAGCGTCGTGTTCGACTTGCACCATCCAGAACACGTCGTTCGAGTCGATGTGCACGTTGAAGTCGTGAACTTGTGCAGTGACGGGGAGGTTTGGCGTTCCAACTGGAACGGTGTACAGGTCAAGTCAAACGAAGGCGAATGTACCCCTGTGGAGCTGACCGTCAATATCGATGAACTTGCCACGGGCAAAGCCCATGTCCGCTCGGAACGCTAGCGCCGTGGGGACGCTCGTAGCGGCACTCGTTCCGGTTCCGCCCCCTTGGATGTGGGTCAGACCCACCAATCCGTCGAAGTCGCTAATCTGCGACGGGTCGCTGATGTCGGCCAGCAGGGTTGTGGGACTTAGCGGGTTGTGGTGTACGGGTACGCCAAATGGTTTAAACGGGGCGCCGCCCCCAGGAATCGGTTTGAGCCTAGGGCCTCGGCATCCTTTATCGTCATCATCGTCGCCGGCATAGGCCGAGTTTGCACGCATAAGGCTCGTTCCGAGGGCTGCGCCAGCCGCTCCACGAATTAGATTGCGACGGCTCACCCATCGCTGCTCAAGTTTCTTCCAAGAAATAGGATCTTGTTTGTTCATTGACGTTCTCCTTCGAGGTGGTCGCAGCGCACATCAAGATATGTGCCGACCGGAAAATAATGGCCCGGGGTTCCGAAAATGCCTGACGAAAAACCATGGGAAAAAACAATGGGAACAGAAGATTTGGAAACCTGGCGTCACTCTGCTCCTTATTTCTAAGGCAAGTCAAGTAATAATTTAGTGAACGAGAGTGAAGGCGTGCATTGTCGATGCCTAGCCTAGTACGCGACTGTGTATATTCTGGACCTGCCGATGACAAAGAGCTAAATCGCTGGTCACTTTCAAGGTCGGGCCGCGAAATCCATCTCAAGTCCTGGTTAACGCACTAATCGTACATGTGGATTAGAGTTTCCGATTCTGCGACGTGTTCAAGTACCTGGTGCTCCGGCGGAGACCTTCTTAGTGGACGCGCGGCACTTCCATTTTTGAGGGATGCAGGCTGGCGCCGCTGGGACGCCAGCCGGGGTCACGAGGTCGCGATCGTCAACTACCCTTTGCCGCCGCCACCGCCCGTGGGGGCACTGCCCATCGCATTGAATTTCAGCGGCTTGGTGGCTTGAAGCTTCTTCCCCTTCTTGAGTCTCTTGGTTGCCATGTAAATTCTCCTTCGCTTGGTATTGGAGCCCGCATCCGGGTCTCTGCTTGTAAATGCGGAAAGGCCCGGCAGATTGGCTCAATTTTTCGCACGCCAACTTGGAGAGAACGCGCGGGGTTCGCAAGTGAAGCGCTACTTCACATCTCCGGTAACGCGACTACTCAGGAGTTAGCCCAGACCGTGATAAGTTTCTTGTCTCAGTCTGGACGGCACACGATGGCACGAATCTCGAAGGACCTAGTCGAGAGACAGGACGGTAAAGCAAGCCTCGCTCCCCGGCATGTGATTGTTGTTCGGGTCGCGTCTTTTGTGTTCAGGTTCGCGACCGTCGAGAGATTGCGAGAGTGTATTAAGTACTACGAGAAAAAGACGCGCCCTAGCCGTCGGATTCCGGCCAGGGTCTTAGCCGCAGACCTTGGGGAAGACTGGAGAAAACTCCGAGGGTGGGACGTGGAGCGTTGGTTTGAGCGTCTCCCGATGTACCTGCTGGAAGAGCCCAAGCGTCAGAAAGTACTCAAAGCTCTCTCGAAAGCTTTAGTGTTGGTTGAAGCCGGGAAATTGTAACGCCATTGTCCCGTTACGCGACTAATCAGGAGTCATGAGCCAGGAGCTCTGCGAGGCACAAAGCTGTATCTTTTCTAAAGCGTTACAGGAAGGGCCCGTAAGCCTCGAAGACCGATATTCGGTGACCATTCCGCACGCTGAGCCGATAGCTGAATGCGAGGAAAAACCTGACTCAATCGCAAAATCGCGGTTTGACCTTCCAGTCGCGCCAGTTGATTTCCAATGCAAAAATGCGCGCCTGCGCCGAACGCGAGATGGGCGTTGTTACGGCGGTCGAGATTTAGAGTTCCAGCGTCTTCGAACTGTTTCGGATCACGGTTCGCGGCGCCAAGCATGATCGCGATCATTTCTCCCGGCAACACGCGTTCGCCCCAAAGGTCCATTTCCTCTCTTGCGATCCGTCCTGTGTACTGAACCGGACTTTCGAAGCGAAGCAATTCCTCGACTGCCGACCGAATCATTTCCGGGCGTGCGCGGAGCTCAGACAAGTTTTCTGGATGTGTCAGGAGGGCATACATCCCGTTGCCGATTAGGTTTCGCGTGGTCTCATGTCCCCCGAAAAGCAGCATCACACACTGTGCGTAGAGTTCCTCCTCGGTCAAAACCTCGCCGTCTTCTTCTATTTCGAGCAGCAGACTGATCAAGTCGTTTCCCTTTTGCCGTCGCCGGCGGGCGACCTGATCCCGGAAATAATCTGTAAGCGCGATGACCGCACGCTGCGCCGCCACTATATCTTCCAAGGTGCGACGCGGATTACCAAAAAACACCGCAATCGAGTCCGACCACTGAACGAGTTGGGTTTGCATCGAGTCTGGTATTCCAAGCAACTCGGCGATTACGCGCACCGGCATCGGATGAGCGATTTCGTGCATGAGGTCGGCTTCGTGAGTGTGACGAAGCGACTCGATCATGCGATCTACTATTTGTTCAATTCGTGAACGCAACGATTCCATCCCCGACGGCGAAAAGCCTTTATTCATCAGCTTGCGCAGCCGGGAATGTTCGGGAGCGTCCATGAAAAGCATCCACAATCCGAGCGTTCGGGCAAGTTCCGTGAATTCTCCGCGCTTTTCTGGTGGTAGGGAGCGCAGAAGGGATCCGGTGCGTTTTGCTGAGAGCCTCGGGTCTTTCAGGGCGGAGGAACAATCGGCGTAATTAAAAATCGCCCACATTCCAGCTCCCCAGTCGACGTAGTGAATCCCCTGCTCTCCGAGGAAGCGGCCATAATTCGGATAGGGATCTTCGCAGAATCCATCCGTGAAGAGGGGCTTCTTAACCCGCGCCGGTTGACTTGAGGACATGAGTTTTCTCCGAGTTCCTTAGAGCAACCAGTTTTCGATGGGGACTCAAGAAGTGACGGGTAAACCTTATAACATAACGGTGGTGTGATTTCCTATGTCCGGTAACGCGACTAATCAGGCAGTAGCCCACGTTCACCCGCGAATACGCGTTTCCGATTGCCCACCTTATTGAGGGTGACGGTACGGCTGAAAGTAGCGCTAATGGATGGCGCGATCGTTAAACGTTACTGTTGCGCCGGGTCACCGGGAATGGACTCAGCGGTGACCGGATTGATGCTGAACGATGCGCGAAGATCCGTAATGGTCTGCATAACCAGCTCGCGGATTCAAGAATCTCGGGTGATGGACTCGTGCCCGGCGCCTTTGACCGTAACATTTTCCAACAGCTTCGTGTGGCTGGGATCCTCCATCCGCAGCCGTTTCGTTGTGAGAGGCATCAGCACGTCGCGCGCGTGAAAAATCGCGGCGTAATTTATATTTCGCGGGAGCGTGTAGTCGGTGATCCCCACACTATCCACTTGAATCGTCAATTTTACGGGGATGTCGCGGCTGCTCAGCTTCCGCGCCACATTGACCATGGCCCAGCCTCCCATGCTGTGTCCCACCAGGATCACTTTCGGCGCGCGCAACAGTTCTTCCGCACTGACCACGCCTGCATGAGACGGGAAGTGAGTTAGCAACCATTGCAGTCCGTCACCCCGAACATACGGTGAATATGTCTTTGCGCATACGTCGGGAAAGTCCTTCCCTTGCAACAAATCACCGATCTGCACCACGCCTGAATACTTGTTGTGTGCAGGCTCCAACGCGCCAACGAATCCCAAGTAGATAATCCGGCAATTCTTATCGCGCTGAATCTCGGCAGAAGCCTTTGTGGATGCTCGCTTAACGACCGGCGACGACGCTGGCAGAGCATGCTGCCCGTCTACTGTGTTCGTGCACAACAATCCTGAAGACGCACAGAGCAGCGCGGCCATCACGGTGGCACGACGGAAAGCAGTTTGCGCACGGCGTTGCGAATTCGAATGCGTCATTCGTGGGGCGTTCATTTGGGCGGAAGAATTCACCGATCTTCTCAGGTCGTCGCTCGGCGCGGGCCAATACAATCAGAGTACAGCACATCGCTGTGTAGCAGCGTCTGATCACCGGTGCGATTGCTAAGCGCCACAATCGAGAACCCGGGAACAACCTCGTTGCGTATGGTTCCGGGGAAGATCACCAGCGATCTAGGAAATGCTTGATTAGCGCGCTTGCCCGAGAAGTGGGTAATGGTGCAGTGATCGAGATTCCCACCACAGAGCCAGAGCCGGACGGCGCAGCATGGAGCTAACCGCAAGGCAGCGATACGATTACCGGGACGCGACACGGGCCAAATTGCTTCTGACACGGGCCGGGCGCAACCTATGAGCGCAGGCGAGCCGTTTGCGCTCGAAATCGGGCGATGCGGATGCGGAAAGACTGCCACCGTACCCGGCTCTTGAGATCGTTGGGGAGGCGAAGCGACGCGCTAAGGCTAAGATCGAGGCGCACCGGGCCGAGAGGTTCGAGGCTTGGCGCTCCAAAACGGCGGAGGCATCCACGTCTCCGCTTGCCCTCGAGCTGCGGCGTCATCCCGCGCAACCTGTTCCAGTCTCTCTCGAATCTTAGACGCTATCCGCAGATCGTCCATTCGTTCTTTTCGCTTCTTCCGTCGCCGGTCGTTGCCTGCCACAATGACAGAGATTATAAGCCAGACGCCAACGGCGAAAATCACGAGCCACACAATGTCCACGTTGTTCACCTCCACCTAATTCTGTTGCAGTGACCTAGATTTCAACATCAGGATTTCATGCTGGATTGATTTTGTCGTTGCTTCTGCGCAACCCTATAGCTGCTCGAGCGCAATACGGGGAGTTCCGGAAGGCGCGAGAGGAATAGCTGGCAGAGACGGGAGGCAAAGCGGGCCGAAAGGTTCAAGTCACGGTTGGCGTCGAATCGGTTCGCAATTCCGTAGCTATGTCGAGGGTCAAGCTGCCCGCTTCCCCATTTGTCCGGTTACGCCGGTGGTCTCAATGGGTCGACGCAACACTAAGCTAGAAACCGCCTGGTATTGAAAACAAATGCGTAAACCGCTTGATAGGGTTAGGCCAGGTGGAACGCTGCCCTGGCTAGGTTTTAGCCGAGC
>Ga0210390_10000382_pt1 | contig 48621 bp, 38 predicted proteins | sample IncBWH11OmetaG_FD_161050 | JGI IMG/M metagenome (GOLD analysis project Ga0210390, IMG submission 161050) | Forest soil microbial communities from Barre Woods Harvard Forest LTER site, Petersham, Massachusetts, United States - Inc-BW-H-11-O ... | reverse complement strand
GCCTTTTACATCGAGCACCTGAAGCGTCTCCGCAAGAACGGCATCCAGCCTTACTTTATGCTGGGTTATGTCCACCAGCTCGAGATCGTCGAGCGGTTGATCCGTAAGGGCCTTTACATGGGACCGCTGAATCACAACTTAACTGCCATCGGCGGAGGCGCCTGCGGCCGCAATCCGTTCGACTGGATGGAATATGTGCGCCGCTCACCGCAAGGTTCGGTGCTTCATTTCGAAAACACCATGCGGGGCGTCATTCCCATGTGTGGGATGGCGATCATGCTCGGGCTCCATCCGCGGGTTGGCAACGAGGACAACCTGTGGCGGGCCAAGGGCGAGCGGTTCCCGACGGTCAAGCAAGTCGAGCAGATGGTTCGCCTCTCCGAGGGATTCGGCCGCAAGATAGCCACGGCGGACGAGGCACGCAAGATCATGAAGATCGGCGTCTGGTACAACAGCATCGAGGAAACGCTGGCCACCCTTGGTCTGCCGCCAAACCGCAAGGAAGGCGAATCCGGTTTCCTGACCTGGGATACCACCGGAAAGAAGGGGCTCACAGCGACTGCCTCCGATTCCCATCCCATGGCTTATTGCATGGTCGGGCCGGAAGCTGCCGCGGCCGCCCAGAAGTAGTCATGGACAATCGCCGCAACCTACGCTCGCCGAGGCCTGCCCGGAAAGGGGGAGGACTCGACGCTGCTCGGTAGTCTTTTCTTGGTGTTTGCGAAGTGGCGGCGAAATAAAAGGGGGAGTCGTGGAGTGGCATGCTTATGTCGCTTACTTCTTCGGGGGCGTTTTTCTCGTGAACTCGGTCCCGCACTTCACGAACGGCGTGTCCGGGCGTCGGCTACCGACGCCCTTCGCTTCCCCGCTCGGCAAGGGAGAGTCGTCGCCAACGGTCAACGTGCTCTGGGGCGCATTCAATCTGGCAATCGGGTATCTGCTCATGTGCCGCGTGGGAGACTTCAACCTTCATCGGACCTTTGAAGTACTCGCTCTTGGATTGGGGGGCCTGTTGATGGCAGTCCTGCTGGCCCGATTGTTTGGACGTCTTTATGGCGGTCAGTAAGGCGACGAATTGGATGAAAGACTATGACCGCATCCGTCACTCACTTTGAGATATTCGCGGAGGAACCGGCCAAACTTGCCGATTTCTACCGGAATCTGTTTGGCTGGAAGATCGAAAAAGCTCCGGGCGTGGACTACTTTCACATCCAAACCGCGCCTCCGGAAGAAAGAGCTATCCGCGGCGGGCTCACCTACCGCCCCATTCCCGGGCCGCGCAGTTGGGTGCACTACGTTTGGGTGGAATCTCTCGATGATGCGGTAGAACGCGTGCAGCGGCTCGGTGGCAACGTGCTGCGGCCAAAGACGCCGGTTCCGAAGACCGGCTGGTATGCGGTGGTGGAAGACCCAGAGCGAAACATCTTTGCAGTGTTTCAGCCTGATTCGACGGCGATGCCGGACCCGGAACCCGACTGAAACGTCGGTAGGAGAAGAGAAAATAACCGCGGAGAGTGGAGCAACAAAAGCGCGCGCTACGGATCAACCCGTTACAAGCGCGCTGGCCGTGGCCGGTCCGAGCGCATTCCGAGCACACGGACTTAGCTCGCAAGTCCAGCCGAAGTGCGGCATGAGCGGCGGACGGCTAAACAGGAGAAGAATTTAATAAAAAACATGATCGGAGAGGAGGTCAACATGGAACTTCAAGGTAAGACCGCAATCGTGACAGGAGCAGGGAGAGGAATCGGCGAGGGCATCGCTCTCGCCCTGGCACGTGAGGGAGCAAACGTTGTTGTGATGGACAGAAACGTGGAGGATGCCAACCGAGTCGTCAAGAAGATCGTGTCTTCCGGAGGCAAGGCGATTTCTTTCAAGGCTGATGTCACCAAAAAGGCTGAACTGTAGGCGATGGTCGAAGAAACCAAAAAGAAATTCGGCGGGATCGATATTTTGGTGAACAACGCCGGAACCGAATCCCCTGCCGCGCTGGCCGTAGACATCACTGAGGCGAACTGGGATCGGGTGCTGAATGTCAATCTGAAGGGACCGTTTCTATGTTGCCAAGCGGTGATCCCAACCATGATGCAGCAGAAAAAAGGAAAAATCGTCAACATCGGTTCGATCGCCAGCATAAGGATGACCTTTTTCGGCGCCGCCGACTATACCGCTTCCAAGCACGGCTTGGCTGGACTTAGCCAACACCTGGCCTGGGAGTTGGCGGATTCCCACATCAATGTGAATACGGTCTGTCCTGGTGGCGTCGTCAGTGAGGGATTGAAAGAGGTGTCTACTCCGGAGTTCCGGGCGGGTTTGGAACAGAGATTGGTTCCGCTCGGGCGTTTCTGCACGCCGGATGAAATCGCGCAGGCCATTATTTTTTTCGCGAGCGAGAGATCCGACATGATTACAGGCCAGCTTTTGCCTGTCGATGGAGGCGTGCTCGTGGGCTACGGAGAGGATTTGCGTGCAAAAATTCGAGAAAGGATGCAGACGACCAAAGAAAAAAAGTCCGCCCACGTTGCCTAGCACGTGAGATTAAACGCGACCTGAGGATTGCGGAAGGCCGAACATGATGCGAGGTAGTGCGAAAGGCCGGATGCACCCTGGGCGGCTCCAAGGAATTGAACAATGATTGCGACAATCTCTTCGATTCTAAGGAACAAGGGCGGTGGGATCCACGCTGTCGCTCCTGATGCGACCGTTCATGATGCCATCGCGATGATGGCGGAGAAGGGTGTTGCGACTGTGTTGGTTCTGGGCGAAGGGAAATTGCTTGGCATGCTCTCCGCCAAGGACTATGGCAGCAAGGTCGTTCCGCGAGGACGTTCTGCCAGAGATACCCTCGTTCGGGACATCATGACAAGCCCTGTGGTGATAGTCACACTTGAAGTCACCGTCTTTGAATGCATGGCGATCATGACTCGGCTTCACATTAGACACCTTCCTATCTTTGACAACGGTGAGCTCGTCGGGGTGGTTTCTATGGGCGACTTGGCGAGCGCCGCTATCGCTGATCAAGCTTTCAAGATCGACCAGCTGATGACCTATGTAGGGCAAAAATGATCAGGCGCGCGGAGACAGGCGCAAATGACTGAAATTGCCGGAAAGACTGTCTACATCACCGGGGCGGGCAGCGGCATGGGGCTGCTCGCGGGCAAGATGCTGGCCGCGCTTGGCGCCAATATCGTGACTCTTGATCTCAACCCGACCGACGCCGCGCTGCACGAGATCGAGTCGGCGCGGCGCTCGTCGCAGCAGCGTGTGGCGGGCTACAAGGTCAACATAGCCGATCGCGAAATGGTGATCGGCACCGTCGGAACGGCGATCGCTGAAGCCGGCGCACCGGACGTTCTCATTAACATGGCCGGCATCGGGGGTACGGCGGAGCTCGCTGACATGAAGTTCGAGACTTTCGACCGAGTGATTAAGATCAACCTCTACGGCACCCGTCATATTGTCGAAGCGGTGCTGCCCTCCTTGCTGGCACGTGGCAACGGCAAGATCGTTCTAGTTGGCTCCATGGGTGGGATCATCCCGGTCTACGGTTACACCGCCTACGGCAGCTCCAAGTTTGCCGTCGTGGGGCTCGCGCAGTGCCTGCGTTATGAACTGAAACCGCGTGGCGTCAGCGTCGCCTGTTTTTGTCCAGGCGAAGTGGAGACTCCAGGTCTCGCGGCCGAACGCAAAACCCTGCACCCGGCCAGCGCCGCGCTAAAGAGAATCGGCGGAACCATGCCCGTCGAGGCTGCCGTGCGCGGCCTTGTGAAAGGCATCGAACACGACGAGGCTATGATTATCCCTGGCTGGAAGGTGAAGTTCACCTACTGGATGCACCGTATGACGCCAGATCGGCTGTGGAACGCCATTACCGACGCCATCGTCGCAAAGGCACTGCGCGAGAGCACATAGTACGCGGTGGTGGAAGACCCAGAGCGAAATATCTTTGCAGTGTTTCAGCCCGATCCGATGGCGATGCCAGAACCGGAACGGGACTAAAGCATGGAAAGGAGGAGAAAAAATGGCTACAAAGAGCGGAGCGGCGAAAGCCCCTAAGGAGATTTCGCAACCGAATCCTTGGGGCTCAGCGCTGGACAAATTCAAGGAATGGGATCCCAAAGGAGCGGAAACGCTGTTGCAGGTCGGCACGAACCCATGGACCGGCGGAGTTCTGCCGCGCAAGGAAGTGGAGTTGATCTCCCTCGCGCTGCACTGCGCCTGTACCAACCTGGATGAAGCCGGCACGCGCCGGCACATCCGCGGTGCGCTGGATGCGGGTGCGACTCGCGAGGAGATTCTGACGGTGTTCAAGATGGCGTCCCTGCTTGGCCTTCATAGCTGCAGCCTGGGCGCTCCAATACTACTGGAAGAGGCCAAAGCTGCCGGAGTGGACCCACGCTCGAACAATAAGGTACCGACTCCCGTGTGCGACAAGGCGCGAGAGATCGGTCAATGGAATGCCGCCTGGGATCCGTTTTTCAACCTGGACCCGTTGTGGACCGAGCAGGTCATCACCGCAGGTTTGCCGGTTTATACGGGTGCGCTGATCCCCCCAAAGCTGGCGGAATTATTGAGCGTCGCGTTCGACGCCTCTTACACCCATATGTACGCGCCCGGGACGCGGCGCCATATCAAAGCTGCGCTGAAGCTGGGCGCGACGATGGAAGAGATCATGGAGGTGTTGAAACTCTGCGTTGCGATGGGCGTGCAAGCTTGCGCCAAGGGCGTACCGATTCTTGCCGAAGAACTGGAACGCGATTCAGGGAGACAGAAAGCTGGAGCATGACAAATGACGGAATTTGTTGAGGTGATGGGCCTGGGGGAACTCCCTCCCGGCAAGGGCACGACTGTCACGGTGGGGGGCAAGGATGTGGCGCTCTTCAACGTGGATGGCACGATCTACGCCATGGAGGATTCCTGCCTCCATCAGGGATTGTCGCTGGGAACGAGCAAACTGGAGGGGAAGGTAGTCACCTGCCGCGGGCACGGCTGGCGCTACGACGTCACCACGGGATGTACGTTACACGTGAAGGATTATGGCGTTGCGACCTACCCGGTGAAGCTAGTCGAAGGGAAAATCATGATCAGCGTCAGTGAACCCATGCAGGCCAGTTGATGAAAACAGACACGCTCAGCTGGGAGAAGTCGTGAATCATCACGTGATGGAAATGATCCACGAGGTGATCGAATGGGTCGCATTAGGAATCGAACTGCTGGCGGTAGCGGTGATTGTAGGTGCGGTGATTATCCTGGCCCTCCGGCGTGGAACGGTTCGCTACCTGTTCCACCTCGGAGAGCCCGGCGCCTATGAGAACTACAAATATATATTGGCAAAGGCCCTGTTGCTGGGGCTCGAACTTCTCGTGGCTGCGGACGTGGTCAGAACCGTGGCCCTCGATCCTACGCTGGGCAATGTCGCGGTCTTGGGGGTACTCGTCGTCGTCCGCACCCTTCTGAGTTGGTCGATGTCGGTGGAGGTTGAGGGGCACTGGCCGTGGGCGCGACCGAGGAGGGAAACGGGGGACTGATGCGGTGGGAGAATTCCTGAGTCACTTTGGCAGCCGAAAAAATTATCGGTTGCGTGTGCCCAAGGACATGCCCGTTAGCCAGTTTTGGGCATGAGGTGTGACCCAATCGAGAGGTTACGGATATGTATACGCACGGCAAAAGTAGTGCCACGAAAAGACTCGATAGGTATTCCCCGCGAGACTGAATCTCACGCCTGAGAGACGCGCACGTGGAGACCATTTGGGAATTCCTCAGACGAGTATGGGAAATGCACGTCGGCCGCGCGTACGGCCCGCTCTCTTTTCGATTCATCATTCAGCCGACAGTTGCCGCTGTCCTTGCCATCCGAGCAGGGTTGGAAGACGCAAGAGCGGGCCGTCCCGCCTATGGTTGGGCCGTATTTACAGATCCATTTCGCCGACACGGACTTCTGCTCGAGGGTTGGAAACACATAGCAAAACTGTTCCTTGCCGCCACCATCGTCGACGTGATCTACCAAATCATCGTCTTTCGCTGGATTTATCCTGGACAGGCTTTGATCGTTGCCGGGATGGTGGCCGTGCCCTCATATCTCTTGCTACGGGGACCGACGAACCGGCTCGTCCGGCGCTGGTACCGACGCAGCCACAGGTCCAGGGAAGGTTCAGGACAAGAAAAGAGCTTTCTTGAATGAGAGAGCAGACTGAAGTAGTTCCCAAAAAACTCGACTCCTCGACTCAACTCGCAGTCGATCGCACACGCCTTGCCTACGAACGAGCGTTGATGGCTTGGATTAGAACAGCTGCATTACTTATCAAGCCTGCTCTGCTTTTTGGGATCCTTTTTTCAGTAGCAGTCGCGGCATTCGCCCAGGACCCCAATCCGAACTTTAAAGAGGAACTGGATCAGGAGACCCCACAGCAGCAAAAGCAGGAAGCGCAAAAGCCGGACGCGAAAGCCTCTGCCGGAGATCTCGCCAAAGCCACTCAGAATCCCGTCGCAAGTTTAATCAGCGTTCCGTTACAGAACTTCACCGATTTCAATATCGGTCCATTCGATCGCAATCGCAACACGGTCATCCAGGCGCAGCCGGTGATACCTATTCCCCTGGGTCAAAACTGGAACCTGATCACCCGCACCATTGGAGCGCTGGTCTTTCAGCCCAACATCGCGCAGCCAAACCAGGGTACTTTTGGCCTAAACGACATCAACCCCTCGTTCTTTCTGTCTCCGGCAAATCCGGGAAGGCTGATCTGGGGCGCAGGTCCCACATTCTTGATTCCTACGGCGACGGATAATGTTCTTGGAACTGGGAAATTCAGCATTGGACCCGGTGTCGTTGTGGCGGTTCAACCGGGGAAGTGGACGCTGGGCGTGCTCGTAAGCAACCTGTTTTCGGTTGCAGGTCCATCGAACCGGGCAAACGTTAATGCCTTCACCTTGCAGTACTTCATCAACTACAACCTCAAGAAAGGCTATTACCTCACACTCGCGCCGATCATCACGGCCAACTGGAATGCTCCGAGCGGCAACGTTTGGCTGATTCCAGTCGGCGGCGGTATCGGAAGAATCATGCGACTGGGATTTCAACCAGTAAACGTCAGCGTCCAGGCCTACGGCAATGCCAAACGCCCGGACAATTTTCCGTCCCCAACCTGGCAGTTGAAATTTCAAATCGCATTTTTGTATCCGAAGAGACCCAAGGGATAGTGACGAACATCCGGAAGTGCTCAACGGGCTGAATTGGAACACGCTTCCCTGCTTCACAAGCAAGGAGAGCGAATGGAGTAAAAGATGGGAAAAAGAATTCTTGTGTTACGGGTGTATGCAAGTTTGAACGTGCAGAAGGTCTCCGGTTGCTTTGCATGGTGACTATGCGATTGGCTATGTTCGGCCTCTTCGTCTCTGCCGTGCTTCCGCCATTGAGTCGAGCGCAGATTCCTGTTTTTGAGATCCCGCCAGTGGAGCTCGGTTAAGTTCGACGTGGAGGCGCCCGTGGCAATAAAAGGCACTGTCGACAAGTGGGGCGCCACTTTGACCGTTTTGGATATTAAGATTCAGGCCGACAGTGTGGATACCAGAAGGGGCATGAAGAATGGCAAGCTGAAGGGCAAAGACTTATTCGACGTCGCCCACAATCCGTACATCACTTTTAGGTCAACGAAGATTTTACAAACCGGTCGCGACACTTTTGAGGTAGAGGGCGACTTTACGATACGCGGAGTTACTAAGCCCGAGAAGCTGACACTCACGTTGTCCGGCAAGGCGACAGGCACCGGCGAGGTTAAAGGGATAATGGCCTTCAACCGCAATCAATACGGGGTGAACAGCGGCATTCCGTTCATCAAGATCGCCGACCGCGTCGAAGTGACCGTCGCCCTCAAAGGGAGGCGAGTCAGCGGGCCTCCTGTGGTCTTCAAGCAATAGCCCAAATAACACAGACAGCGGTCGCGGCTTTTTGTATTCCTAAGGCCGCCGAGATTGTTGCATTGCGAAGTGCGCTGCGATCAATCCTTCTTATCGTCCGTGACTTCACCGGGAGCTGGGACCCATACGTTGTCAGCCGCCGCAATTTCAAAACCGGGTGTTTCGGTGGTAATCCTGACGCGCTGCAAACCGGCCTTATTTTTTGGCACGGCCCCGAAAACCAGGTAATACTGATTGTCGAGCACCCGCTGCAGGCGATCCAGATAAGGCTTGAAGCTCACGAGATTTTGCGTGCCGAGAGAATAATATTCGCCGCCGCTCTCGTCCGCGATCTTGCCCACGCCCCCTTGACCGAGCTGAGCCTCCCACGCATTGCGACCCATGCGCCCGGCGCCGGTAGCGTAGATTCCGTGAACGATCACGCCATAGCGCTGAGCCGTGGTGCTGGCAGAATCCACGTCCGGGCTTAGGGTAGACGTACTGGTGGGCATGGACATGGGGCTCGTTGACCTAGCGTACGGTTTGCGGGAGATCGGCGAGGATTGATTCAAGGTCTCCCTCTCGCCGCGCAGACGGTCAATGCCATCGCTCACCATCAGGACTTCGCGACGTACTTTCTGCTCGGGCCAGCCTTTGATCAGGCTAATAAGCGACAAGTACGGACTGTCCATGGCGGATACATTGCCTCTCGGCAGTCGGATAGCCTTGGCCACCGCAGCATGATCGGCTGTGAAATTCTGCGCGATCTGGATCGTGGCGTTGGACATGTAGGCGACGCCGACAACGGTCGTCGCGGGCTGCGCGTTGATGAAATCGCGAAGATCGTTGAGACTGTTTCCGATGCCTGTATCGCAGGTGTCGTCGATCAAAATAAAAAGCTGCAGTGCGGCATTATCTCCACGCGCGAAAATCAGATGGTCAACCTTCAACGATGTCTTTCCCTGCTTTACTTGCACATTCTCTGGCCGAAGGATTGGCACCTCGCTATCATCGCGCACGGCCTCGTCGGTGATGACCATGTGAACCTGAACGGGGCTCGCAGCGCCAGTTTTTTCCTGCGAATGAACAGCCCGCACCCCGAATCCCAGCGCACTTAGCGCAACAAGCGATCCCAGCAGAAACGTGTGACTCTTCATGCTTCCTCCTAGAAGTGGAGCTACTTTCTACAGCCTGGTTCCTAAGGCATCACGTCCGATGCAAACACCTCGTTCGCCACAGGAGCGGGCACCTCGCTCTACATCGCAACTTCGGGCCACAGCTTCGGACAGGCTGACCCCTGGGCAACAGCTGGGCGAAAATATCCTCTGCACATGATCAAATGGGAACTGTCAAAACTGCCATAGAATAGGCTGAAAAAGCCCTTACCCGACGCCAGAAACAAATCCCCGCGAGCGAGGACAAATCAATACGGAAAAACGGACCTGCGGTATTCGCGCACCGACTCGTACGGCTCCAAGTAGGACGTAATTTTACTCAGGAAGAGCATTACTTTTGACAATACTCCGTTCACGACTGGGCTGGTAAGAAACAGCCAGCAAACGATAAGCAACCCGAGCAGAACGGAGGCCAAACTTGTCCATCAAGTTCGGACTGGCAATCTTGGCATGCATTTCTTTCGGCGCGATCCCCGCAAACGGACAGCAAAAGGGCCAATACATACCCGGACAGCAGGGTCTAAACACCGGCGTGCTGCCGAATCCCGGATTCACGTACGCGAACCTGACGATCAATTACTCCGCGGATACGCTCAAGAATTCGAACGGAAACTCCGTTCCTTTGGCTGGTTCCTATAACATATGGGCAATAGAGAACATCTTCTTCTATGTTCCGCAGTTCAAATTCTTGGGCGCGAAGCTTGCAGTTATGGTTGTGGCGCCGACGCTGGCCAACGGCTCCCTCACCCTCGGTTCCCTCAATTTCCCGAACGTTGCGCTTGAAGCCGGCGGCGAGGGAATTGCGGACACCTGGGTGCAGCCCGTGACGCTGGGCTGGACCTTGAAACGTGTGGACTTCTATGCGGGGTATGCATTCATGGCTCCGACGGGCCGATACACGGCCGGCGCCTCTGACAATGTCGGTTCAGGATATTGGGGCAATCATTTCATAACAGGAACGACCCTCTACTTGACAAAAAACAAGGGGACCAGCGCCAATCTTTTCACCGACTGGGAGTTTCACGGAAGCAAGAGTACCGGAAGGGGAACCACGCTCACTCCAGGGGAAGCGTTTACGACGGAGTGGGGACTGGGACAGGTTCTTCCTCTGAAGAAAGATTTCAGCAGGCTGCTGCAGCTTGGAGTGATCGGTTACGACCAGTGGCAAGTCAGCACGAACGGAGGCTTGCTCTCACCTAATGTACCAGCGAACTTGCTGCCATACTATTCGGTGCACGCCATTGGATTTCAGACCAACTTTATCCTCCCCGTCAAGGCACTGAATTTTTTCTTCAAGTTCGAGGATGAGTACCGGGCGTTTGCTCGGCCGGAGGGACGCACGATCGTCTTCGGCGGGTCCTACACGTTCCGCATCCCCAAACTTGAGGTCCCTCCATCGGGACCAGAGGCACCGGCGACACCGTAGTCGGTTGGTTGTGCATAACCCTGTAACCCGATTCGCCCGCGCTTTTTCGACGTTTTCGCCTCCGCTCCCACGCAGTCGGCAGGCCCATGCGTGGGGCCGTCGAACTACGGACGCCCTTCACGGATCCGGGTTGAGAATTCGGGGTCCTTATCTAAGGTATGCGCGACTGGATTGATGTACGCGCGAGCCTTTAATTCCGCGAAGGGAAGATTCCCGGCGAACGCACCCTCCCGGTATGCCTTCTCGTCCAATTTTCCATTTACCAGGATTTGCCAGTCCCATGGTGTCACTTTCTTGTATGAGCCGCGTGATGCCTCCCGTTGAGTAAAAATACTCGTGGTGCAGTTCCTTGTCAGCGCGTTGTACCACTCCGGTTGCTTGTTCAACTCATTCAGCCGGTCGATATAGTCCAGAAAGCGGGCGCGCGCCCGCACGGGGTCCATATTGAGGTGATAGAGGTACACGTCCTCGCCCTTGCGGTAGTTGGTGCGCAGGCGAACGACATCGCGCTCATCTGACACAATATAGATCAACTCATATTGCCGGAAGAATCCCCTGATGGCGGAATAGAACTGGCCGATTTCTTTGCGCGTTTCGATAGAGAAAACGATGTACTCGTCCTTGCCGAACTCGAAACTGAGCATCGTATGCGCGATCCAGGGTGAGCCCCAGTAGACAATATAAGTGTCAACGCCGCGCAATTGCGAAAGATCGTAGGTTCGCGTCTCCCACCGGCAGCTGTAGTCGAATTCGGCCCGATAGTCGCAGTTGCGTACGTTGTGGATCGTAACCAGGCCTTCGTGCACTTCCGCCCAGGCTGTCAGAGAAACGTCCGCCTGCCACGGACGATTGTTCGATGGCTCAATAGAAAGCCACCAGAGCAGAACAATCGTAGAGCATGCGGCGCAGCCGGCCAGACGGAACCATGTCCCCTTTGCGAAAACAAAAACGGCCAAAAGGCATAGAACGAAAACCGATACCGCTGGAATCCGTAGCCAAGTCCTCCTGACGTCGAAACACAGGGCGGCGACGGCCCAGATCGTAAACAGAGAAACGGCAAACCACCCCAGACCAGCACCGAGAAACCGTGCGAACCTGCGCCAGCCGTGAACCGTGTCGGGACTTTGGATCACCTGTTCCATCTCTTTCTTCCGACCAGACAGCCGTGAATCGCGCGCATAGACAGACTAGAACACCCGGCCGAGTGAGAAGAACCACTTGGCGTGGCCTGTGTCTCCTACGCTTCCTCCGATGAACAACGGCCCAAGTGACGTCTGTGCAATCACCCCGGCCGCCCCGTCGGTTGGAAGCCTGCTCACGTCCGGCGCGTTAAACATTTTCCCAATCTCGAAGAACGTGACGGCGTAAACGCCCTGGCCGATGAACGGCGGAAGAGTAAACAGGTTGTGCAGGTATCCAGTCCGCAAGAGATAATACTGATCTCCGCGCAGCTCGTTCTGGCCGTACGCAAGCCACCCGGCTGTCGCTCCAAGAAAGTATTGTGGAATGCCGGTTGCGTTGGTGCCCAGAGTGGACCCGGCCAGAGTGAGCAGGAAGACGGAAGCGGGGCGAGAAACGGGTTTGAAGAAATCGGCTCTCGCTTCGAGACTCGGAAACGCGGCGGGCGCTCCCGGGCTTGTGTCCACCCAGTGAAAATCCAGCTCTCCCAAATAACCACGGCGGGGAATGATCGGATTGTCCGTATGGTCAGTGGCGAAGCGGAAACGCGATGCGCCGACTCTGCCGTTCACGGAGGAAAATTGTGGCGTGCCGAGCTTCAAATGAGCGTCCAGGTATCCGATTTCATAGCCGACGCGGAGTTCACTGAACCTGCTTAGCGCGTAGCCGATGTCGAAATTGAATGCCGCCCGCCCAAGGCGATACTCCGCCGTTGGGTTCCCATTGGAATAGATCCTTTCCGCAGCATTGCTTGCGCTGACCTGTGGCGCGAAGAACCACTTCGAGGTCTGACTAAGTCTTTTGTAAAATTCGACGCCAATCCCGTAGGTATTTCCAAATTGAAAGTTCGTGCGTAATTCCGAGCCAAAGCCGGCAATGTCGAGAAGCGTCAATCGTCCTGCCTGCGTAAAGGTTACATTGTCTGGTTGCGCCCCATCGATCTCGGCGCCGAGCTGAAGAACCGGCGGGGCGTAACTCTTTTCGTGGACGGTGACCAGCAGGCCCACTGCGCCGTCATTCTGGGTCAAACCGTAAGAAACGCTCTCGAAGAGGCCCACTCCGGTCAAACGGGTTAGAAGGGTGTCCAACTGGGGCGTGTCGATTGGCTTGCCCACGAGTGGCTGGAGAAATCTCTGTATCTTCTGATCCGTATCAGCATCGGTTCCTTCTACTTTCACAAACTGTGGGACGCTTGCGGTTCCTTTCTTCCGCGCATCGCGCTGTGCGATGTATTCGTCCCACGCGGCTTGGTCAAGAGCGTAAGGCCGCAGGATTTGGGATTTTTCCTCAGCCGCCTCCATTCCCTTCTGGATCAATTCCTCTGCCTTGTCATACTCCAGACTGGTGAATTTCTGCACATCTGCCTTGATTATGATGTCTGCACCTTCCATCCCTTGAAGCTCTGTGCTTTCGATTCCAACTGTAATGGAGCGGGTGAGGACGCTGAAGAGAGATTGGATTTCCTTCGCGTTGGCTGGAGATACCTGGAGGTGTACGGCGATCACGACATCGGGGTGCATATCGCGCACCAGGCCCGTAGGCAGGTTGTCCACCAGGGACCCGTCCACATACAAGCGATCTCCGTCGCGCACAGGAGCGAAGATTCCCGGCAGCGACATTGTGGACCGCATCGCCTGACCGATCGGACCATCGTCGAACACGTGCGCTTTCCCAGAAACCAGCTCCGTCGAGACGCAGCGGAAGGGAATGGGCAGATCGTCGAACGATCTCACAGCCGAGTAAGCCAGCGTTTCATGGTCGATGAGAAGGCTGATTTGATGCCCGGCATTCAATCCTGAAGGAAGGGATACTCCTCGCTTGAACCCAATGACCAAGTTGGTGGGAATCGCACGCGCGTCTTCCTTGCGACGGAAAGAAAGGTCTGCGTAAGGTGTTGCACCCCCAATGATAAATGGCCAGTTCAGCCCTTTCACAAGTCGTTCCAGTTCATCCGGGCTTTTGCCGGTGGCGTAGAAGCCTCCCACCAAGCCGCCCATGCTTGTCCCGGCGATGTAGTCAACCGGAATATGGTGCTGCTCAAACCACTTCAGCACGCCGATGTGTGCAAGACCGAGTGCACCACCGCCTTCGAGCGCAACCCCGATCTTCAGCCGCTTGGGAGCCTGCGCAAATGTGGTGAGTGCAGACAGCATCACGACGATCAGAAGAAGGCCAAGACTCAGCGAAAAGAAATGCGAACGCGAGAAATTGGCTTCAGTGAAATGATTGGAGTTCATGCTGGCCTCCGGTTGCTTCAATGCAAAGTGAAAAGCCCCAGGTGGACTGGCGGTAGGGGCCAGCTGGGTACTTTGGATCGGTCTATAGCCCGCCTCGGAGCGGGATGTTAGGCCGCGCCTGTCAACTAGTCAACGCGCGCGTGTCATCGGGACAATCCGACGAGCGCGCACGGCGACGCAGCCCAATCGAAAGGGCCAATTGGGGTCCAACGTTCGGTCCAACTTGCCCGTTCTTCGGAGGCGAATTTCTAGGCTAAACGGTGTCGAATCAACGGTGGGTGTGAGATTTAACAGCCGAATGCTGTTCCATTGAGCTACCGGGGAACTCTGCTAGTCTGTCAGTTGCAGGTCTTTTTCAAGTGCCGAAACCGTGGGGACATCATTTGGAGCAATCGCAGAGACTGACGGAAGCGCGCAAGTTTTCAATACGTTGTGCGCTGGAGCATTCGGTTGCGCCTTGAATGTTCTCGCGTGTGGCGGGATAAATCGGCTGCAGAATGTTAGGCGGCTTCGAGGACGACGCAGCGAGAATTGGCGCGGCGTGGGCGCGGATTACCCTTCGCGGAGAGCGGCGAGGGGGTCGATGCGGGTGGAGCGGCGCGCGGGCAAGTAGCAAGCCAGCGTGGCGACGGCCGCGAGGAGCAACGGAGCGCCCAGGAGCAGCCGCGGATCGTTGGTCCCGTAGCGCAACGCATCGACAAACATACTCGCGAGCGACCCAAGAATTTTCGCCAGCACAATGGCGCCAAGATATCCAATAACTCCGCCAATGATTACAAGCGCCGCCCCTTCGCGCAGCACCAGGCGCAGCACCCGGCCGCTGCTGGCGCCAACCGCCATGCGAATGGCGATTTCCTTGCGCCGCTGCGCCACAGCGTAGGCTGTGACGCCGGCCAGTCCGATCGCGGCCAGGATCAACCCGAACAATCCAATCGCGCCGTACGTCTGCACGGCAAAGAGCAATGTGGCGCGGCTCTGGTCCAGATAAGCGGCAAGCGTCTTCACCTCCAGCATATTCAGATTGGGATCGAGGAACCCGATTTCGTTGCGGATGCCGGTGAGCGCATCGCTTCCCGCATCGGAGCGCACGATAACGGTGACGCCGCCCGCGGGCGGGTGCGCAAACTCGAGCGCGGTAAAGGGAATGTAAATCAACGATTGCGTGAGGCCTTCGGCGTCCTTGGTGTCATGCACGACCCCGACAACTTCGTAGGACTGGCGCTTATCGCGGAGTCGCTTGCCGATGGCGTTGTCATCGCCAAAAAGTTTGCGCGCTGCGTGCTGATTCAAAACCGCGGGCAAAAACGAGGGCGCCGCAGCGTTCGGCTGCAGCTGCTCGTCCTGATCGCTGAACTCGCGTCCGGCGAGCATGGATTCGCCGAGCGTGGCGAAATATCCCGCTCCGATCGTGATCTCGCCTGCGGCGGGCAGCAGGTGCGAAGAGCCCGAGGGATCCTCGGCCGTTAGGGGTGTGCTGGCTAAGGAGCTTGAGAAAGGTGGCTCGGAAGAAAGAGCCAGGGCGCGCACGGCGCTGGAATTCTTCAGCTGCGCGGGAAGCTTTTCAAAGAGCGCTTGCGCTTTCTCGGGCGAGTAGCCGTCGCGCACGGGGTCGAGCGAGAACAGATACGTCGACTTGAAATCGATGCTGGTCTGGATGTTGATGGACTTGGTGATGCCCAACACCAGAAATCCGGTGATCAGCAGAAGCATTAGAGAGGCCGCAACCTGCGCGACCATCAGCAAATTGCGCAGGCCCAGACGCCGGTAACCGGGCAACTGCAGCGCGGATCCCTCCTTGAGCGCCGGCGCCACGTCGGTGCGCGTGGCCTGCAGAGCAGGCGCCAGGCTGAAGCCAATGCCGCAGACGACGGCGAGGACAAACACGAAAACGCCCGCGGTCCAATCGAGATGGAAATCGGACTCAATGGGAATGACCGAGGGCGTGGTGAAATGAGAATTCAGCGCGGCCAGGCCATAGGCGAGCACAAATCCCCCAATACCTCCCAGCAGCGAAAGCAACATTCCTTCGGCCATCATCTGGCGGATCAGGCGAAAGCGGCTCGCGCCCAGCGCCAAGCGAATCGCCAGTTCCTTGCGGCGGTTCGCGCCACGGGCCATCAGCATGTTGGCGAGATTCGTGCACGCGAGTGCAATCACCAGGGCCATCAGCGCGATGAAGAATCCGGCGATTACGGGTTTCATTTTTCGCGGAATCGGCACGCGCGTGCCGCCCGGAAGCAAAGTGACGCGACGGCCTTTGTCGGTGCGCTTCGGCAGCGATGGATCCTGCTCGTCGAGATTGCGGGTGAGCGTGTCGAGAGCGGCCTCCGCCGAATCGATGGAAGCGTTCGGCGCGAGCCAAAATATCGGCAGAAATTCTTTGGCGTTGCGCTGCTGCAAGATGTCCTTGCCAAGCTCGGGAGCGAGTGCCGCCGGCACGGTGATCGGCACAAACAGCTCTGCGGGAAACACAGACATCGCGCCGTTGAAATTCTTGGGCGCGATGCCCACGATGGTGGCGAGTTGGCCGTTCAAATGAAGCGTCTGGCCTACCGCATCGGGTGAGGAGTTCAGCCGATGCCGCCAGAAACGATCGCTGATGACCACGGCGGGCGTGTCGCCGGGCTTATCGAGCGCCGCGCTGAGCATGCGCCCCTGTTGCGGCTGCACGCCGAGCACGGAAAAATAGTCGGGCGAGACCAGCTGGCCGAAGACGCGTTGCGGGCGCGCCTGGAAATTTCCCTGATAGGTGACGTTGAAGGGAACGCCCAGCTTGAATGCAGCGACTCCGGAGAACAGGTTTTTCTGCTCACGATACTGCTCGACGTAGTAATACGAGGTCGCGGTGAGATCGCCCTCAGCGGATTCCTGCATCATGAACACGCGTTTGGCGTTTGCGGCGCCGGGAAGTTCGCGAAACAGCATCGCCCACTTCGAACTGTATACGTCGGTGGTGAGGCCGATGGCCAGCGCCATGGAAATGATCCCAACCAGTGCGAATCCCAGCGATTTGCGTAGCGCGCGGCCCGCGAAGTACATGTCCCGGCGCATCTCGCTCAGATATTCCAGCGGCACGCGGATGGCGATGTCCGCGATCAGGCGAATCAGGCCGGCGGCTCCGTGTCTCCGGGCGATGTCCTCGAAGATGTCTTCTCCGAGCTGCGTGACTTCTTCGCCATAGGCGAGCTTGAACTCGTGCGGGAAAGCACGCGCCAGCCACCGGTAAATGCGCCAGGCGAAGTTCATTCGGTCACCAAGCCCTGCTGGTAGCGAATGGTGCGCACCAATTCCTGCAGACGCTCGCATTCGGCGTCGAGCACGCGCCGGCCGAAATCGGTAAGGCGGTAATAACGGCGGCGCGCGTCATCGAGTTCCGGCGCCGGGCGTTCGTCGGATTCCTCGATCAGTTCGGCCTCGATCAGGCGCTTGATCGAGCCGTAGAGCGTGGCGGGCCAAAGGCGCACTTTTCCAGTGGTGCGGTCGAGAACGTCTTGCATGATGCCGTAGCCGTGCTGCTCGCCACCGGCGAGTGAAAGCAGGATGTGAAACCATTGAGTTTTGAGTGGCAGAAACTCTTGAGGATCCGAAAGAGTCATGCCGATATATATATCGCCACATATATATATTGTCAAGAATAATCTGGGGGCGGGGCGGTCGGGCTTCTCTTCCCGCAGCTTCCTCATATAGCAAGCTATTGTAATAACATGGTTTAGTACTATTTTCTGGTCGGGCGCCGTGCTGGGCCAGCAATTAGTCGAGCGTTTGTTTGGCCGGCACATTCCACGGCGTGTCGGTGGTACTTAGCTGGGGGACAAGAAAAAGGGGTAGATGGGGACTCGGGAAGCTGTTAACCGACCCTAGAGAAACGAGTTATGTGATTTAGATTTCCCTGTTAACAGCCGAATGGTCTACCATTGAGCTACCGGGCAACCGGCAAGTAGACTTCGGGTATCGAGGATGCTTGCGACATCTAGACCGTTAGCGAGCCACGGAACGCCCTAGCGGCATAGTAAGATTCCGCACCGTTGTGATACAGGAAAACAGTGTCGTAGCGGCGATCACAAAAGAGGGCCCCGCCGAGTTTTCTGATATGAGAAGGTGTTTTCACCCAGCTCGACGTTTTCGTATCGAAATTTCCAAGTTTCTGCAACTCTCGATATTGGTCTTCCGTTAAAAGTTCAATGCCCATGGCAGCTGCCATATCAATAGCGCTATCTTCTGGTTTATGCTCTTTCCTTGACTCCAGCGCTTCACGGTCGTAGCAAATACTTCTGCGGCCCTTCGCACTTTCCGCTGAGCAATCGTAAAAAATGTATTCGCCCGCCTTTTTATCATGACCCACAACATCCGGTTCACCACCAGTTTTTTCCATTTCATTGAGTGACCACAGTTTTTCAGCATTAGCTTCCAGCTTTGCTTGTATTTTGGCCCATTCAAGACCCTTATGGCGGTTCATGTTTTTCTCAAAACGGGCTTTCAACGCTCTGAGTAGTTCCTCGCGTTGCTCTGGCAACATGTCCTTTTTATTGCTGTTATTGTTTTGTGCCCTGGTTGCTCTCATAGTCGTCAGTCCCCGTGTTTCTTATGTGTTACTCCGCTGCGCTCCGCCGCGCTTTTTTTTTCGGCTTGTCGTTGCGTTCGTATCTACTCGCAGTTTCCATGCGGTTCGGAGCGCGCCCGTTAGCACATCCTCGCTCGTCGCCGCGAGGCGAATATGTGTGTGTCCCATCTTTCCCCAGCCGCCAGGAATCGGCAGGAAAATCTCGGGGGCCTCGTCCACAAACGCCGCCTGCTGCTCCAGCGTAAGCATCAGATTTCCGTACCCCGCTCCTTGCGAGGCCAGAGAAGCAAATTTCCTTCCCCCGACACGAAAAGCCGGCAATCCTGCGTGGGAGTACTGTTCCACCCCCTCCAGGCTCAGTGCAATCCTGCGAAAGTCTGCTGCCGTCATCGGGTGACTCCGTAGATTAGGAAGCATCTGACCATCATCGGACGGCATATGTCTACTGCTGCGGGCCGCCTCATCGTACTGCTTCCGGCGCCTGCTGCTGGCGCGTGAGCGGCCTTGTGTCCTGTGGATGCGCACGTCAGTTCCTGCTGAGACTATGCCTCCCAAAGCGCAAAGAATTCGATCAAGAAAACACTCGCTTTAAACCAGACCTCGTGGGCGATAATGATTTGGCGTCAATGAGGAAAACGTTTGCTCGACGGGCGTGATTCGTTGCGCGAATATTTTCAATCTAGGTTTCGTGATCGTTGGTTCCGGAAGGTTTGCGAAGTGAAGTGATCTTAATGGCTAGTTGGATCGTTTTCGCTGCGCACGTCGGAGTCGCGACTTCCACGCTGTCCTTGGGGCCAAGCCGCGTCAATCGTAGGGATGTTCGAAGCGGTAGAGTTGAGAGCGACTCGGAGGCTAATGTGAGGTACAAAGCTTAATGGCTGACGGCACAAACTCTGCGACGCAATTCCCCAATTTACCTGAAAGAATTCGCGGCCTCGAGCGTCTCTCCTACAATTTGTGGTGGAGCTGGCATCGCCAGGCACGTGAAATGTTTCCGGCCCTGGATCTGCAAGCTTGGCGCGAGAGCGATCACAATCCCTTGCGCATGCTCGCCATGTTGGAGCAGCAATCGCTGGACGAGGCGGCGCGTGACCCTGAATTCCTCGAACGTTATGACGCCGTGATGGCCGAGTTCGACGCCAACATCGCTTCGCAAACAGGTTGGTTTACGGTCGAGTACGGGACGCCGCGGTCTCCGCTGGCTTATTTCTCCGCCGAATACGCTTTCCACCATTCTCTTCCGCTTTATGCCGGTGGACTCGGTGTTCTCGCGGGCGACTACATTAAGGAATGCAGCGATTTGGCGATCCCCATGGTTGCGGTGGGCCTGATTTATTCCCGCGGCTATCTTTCGCAAAAACTTCGTGATGACGGCTGGCAAGAAGATGACGAAAAAACGCTAGATCGCACCTACGATCCCGTCCGATTGGTTCGCGACGCAAACGGTGAACCTCTGAAAGTTCTTGTCCCGTTTTTCGATCCGCCCGTTCACGTTCTGGTGTGGCGCGCTGACATTGGCCGCGTCCCAGTCTACCTTCTCGATACGGAAGTTGAGAGCAATCAGCCTTGGGATCGCGCCATCGCTCATCGCTTGTACACGAACGACCCCGAACAGCGGTTGCGGCAAGAGATCGTTTTGGGCATCGGTGGAATGCGCGTGCTCGGACGGCTCGGCGTTCTTCCAGCCGCGGTGCACATCAACGAAGGGCATCCGGCTTTCGCATTTCTTGAACGCGCGCGCGGACTCGTTGAGGAAGGCTCAACTTTTCAAGACGCGGTCGCAAAAATCCGGCAAACGTCTGTATTTACTACGCACACGCCCTTGTCCGCCGGGACCGACGTCTTCCCGTTCCCGCTATTCGAAAAGTATTTTAGCAGCCACTACGATAAATTCGGCACCGATCGCAACGGCCTGTTGCAGCTGGGAACCAACCCTTCGAACCCCGACGCCGGGTTCAATATGACGGTCTTCGCGCTCCGCATGTCGAAATTCTGCAATGCAGTGAGCAAAAAACACGGTGAAGTCGCCAAAGACATGTGGAAGGCCATCTGGGCCGACAAAAAAGTGGAAGACGTCCCCATCACTGCGATCACCAACGGCGTTCACCTGCTTACCTGGATGGATCCTGTTTGGCTGCAACCCATGTTTGAAAAGTATGTCGGACCCGGCTGGATTCGCGACCAAGACCAGCTGAAGATTTGGGAATCGGTGGACAAGATTCCGGACGACGAACTCTGGTGGTTGCGTATGCGCCTGAAAGGCTTGCTGATTGATGAAATTAACGAGCGCGCTCGGGACGAATGGCAAAAAAAGAGAGTGCGCGCGGAAAGCGTCATCGCGTTTGGCGCTCTGCTCGATCCGGAAATTTTTACCATCGGTTTCGCTCGGCGGTTCACCAGCTACAAGCGGCCCGATCTCATTCTGCACGATCTGGAACGCCTCAAACGGATCCTCATGCATCCGTTGCGCCCCGTCCAAATCATATTTGCCGGCAAGGCCCATCCCTCCGACATTGCGGGTGCGCAGCTCATTCAAAGGGTTTTTCATCTCGCACAGGATCCCAGTTTCGGTGCGCGCGTCGCTTTCGTCGAAAATTACGACCAGCACCTGGCAGCGCGCATGGTGCGCGGCGTGGACGTGTGGTTGAACAATCCCTTGCCTCCGCTCGAAGCCAGCGGAACCAGTGGCATGAAGGCCGGCGCAAACGGCGTGCCGAGCCTTTCCGTACTCGATGGCTGGTGGCTCGAAGGCTACAACGGCAAAAATGGCTGGGCCTTTGGCGGAGAACCGATCGAAGGCGACCGGACCAATGCCGATGCCGAGGCTCTCTATCGCTTGCTCGAGGAAAAAATCATTCCGCTTTACTATCACCGTCCCGACGATGAAGTGGCGCACGACTTCGTGCGAGTGATGAAGGCGGCCATCAAAAGCGTCGCGCCGCAATTCAGCTCCCGCCGGATGCTCAAAGAATACGTGAACCAGTTTTACGTCGAAGCGCTGGGGATCAAGAAATCCTAGGCTCTGCGTTCGCGAGGAAAGCTACTGCAGTTTCTGCGTGGCGGCGTCGTGGCAAATCAGGTTCTCGAAGATCGCAAGCACGTGCTGGCGATACTGCACGATCCTCTCCAGCACCGGGCGAAGTTGGGGCTCGCGCACCGTTTCGCGGTCCCATTTTGCTAGGACTGTAGCGGGGACCTGAATATCCTTCCGCAATTCCTCCGCCGAATGGCCGCGCAGGAATAGGCCGTAGAAAAAGGCCGCCTCCCGCTGCGGGAGTTCGAATTCCGGCAGCGTCTCTTCGATCGGGTTTGCCAGTGTTGCCATATCGGAAAACCGCAGTTTACAGATTTAAAGGCCGCCGTCAAGAGTACACGGCGCGAAAGTGCAAATAAATGTCCGGCGGCGGTGAAGCATTGGACGCCGCCATGTGGAACCAAAGTTGCTCCCAAATTACGATCCTGTTTCAAGCGAGTTCATGGACTCCGGCTGCCCGCAACTTTTACCGCAATCCCGTGTTTCATCACTGTGGCCGGTAGTTCGGCGTGCTCTTTGGGACACACGCCAACTGCCAGACCACGTATGTCTTAACGCTGTACCCCCACGAGAAGGCTCGGGCCCCCGAGCCTTCTCTCACTTTCGTTGCCCGCTTCACCACGTCCAGAAAGCTCGTGGTCAATTCCCATCCGGTCGCAATCAGAGGGAAACTTCCGGCCCGCGGCAGCGTTTAAGATGGTAGGAGTCCAGTTATGACATCGAAAACATTCAGCGCGAGAGTTGCGGTGATCGTCGTAGCGGCCGCCGTGGGCTTGCTCACGTTACCCGCGCTTTCGCAGCAATCGCAAAATTCGCAACAACCGCCGGCGCGAAATCAAAATCACGACAGCATGCCCGGCATGGACATGAGCGGCATGCAACATGGCTCGGACCAGAACTCCGACGCCGCCAAAGCCGCCAACGACGCCATGTCCGATCACGATATGGACATGGGCGCGCACATGTTTATGACCGACCTGCGTCCGGCAAACGCCGCCGATCAAAAGCGTGCCGCCGAAGTTCTGGCGGTTCTGTGTCCGGCCATCGAAAAGTACAAAGACTACCGCGTCGCGCTCGCCGAAGGCTTCCAGATTTTCTTGCCCAACGTTCCGCAGCCCCACTATCACTTCACGAATTACGCCTATGCGTTTGAAGCCAGGGGTGAATTCAACCCAGCGCATCCGACGTCACTGCTCTACAAGAAAACGAAGGATGGCTACGAACTCGAAGGCGCGATGTACACCGCTCCCAAAAGCGCCACCGAAGACGATTTGAACGCGCGCATTCCGCTCAGCGTCGCGCGCTGGCACAAACACGTGAATCTCTGCTTCCCGCCGAAGGGCGCCACGTTCCAGCAGGTGGACCAGAAAGAATTCGGATTCCGCGGCGCCATCGCTACGCAGGAGGCCTGCGAACAAGCCGGCGGCCGCTGGTACCCGCAAATCTTCAACTGGATGGTTCACGTCTACCCCTACGAAACCGATCCAGAGAAAATTTGGGCGCACTAAATCCGCAAGTAGCGGAACGCGCAGAACTTGACTACGGATTATTTGCCTTCGAGGAGAACCTCCACTCCGTAAGCGGCAAAGTCAACGGAACTGACATCAGCGCCGCCCAGCAACGCCTTCATCGCACGAGGCGGCGCCACATGCTGCGGCGTCTGCAAAAAATTAATCGCGTCGAGCACCCTTCCGCTTGCGCTTCGCGCCGGCAAACCTCGATACCATCCGCCACGGGACCAAGGAACAACGCCGCTTTTCTGCACTATCCATTCCGCCGCCGCCGTCATCCATTTGTCGTCGAGCCGATTCATTAGGGTCAAATTGGTGACAAGTGTCGACTGGGTCGAGCCTCGCCTGGGAGGTCATCTCGAACCGAATTTCGTTTGGTCCTTGGCGTGGCAGGCCCAGAAGATAGCGTGAGCCTGGCCAGTGAAACGGCATGAAATCCCGCTAGCCTTTCGCGCCGACTTCACGCAAACGGGCGGCTGCATCTTCCGGTGTGATGTCCCGTTGCGGCGACGCGAGTAATTCATAACCCACCATGAACTTGCGCACCGCGGCAGAGCGGAGCAGCGGCGGGTAGAAATGTGCATGGAAATGCCACTCGGGATGGGGCTGGCCATCGGTGGGACGTTGATGAAAGCCCATGGAGTACGGAAAAAAAGTTTCGAAGAGCTTGTCGTAGCCCGAAGTCAGGCGTCGCAATATGTCCGCCAAAGTGTCCCGCTCGGAGTCCGAAAATTCGTCCACGCTGCCAAAATGCCGCTTACTGATCACGATCGTCTCAAACGGCCACACAGCCCAAAACGGCACGAAGGCGGCGAATTCTTCGTTCTCGCAAACGAGGCGCTGCGATTGCTTCTTCTCTATCTTCCAGTACTCGCACAACAAACAAGACCCGTGTCGCCGTTGGTAGGCCAGCAAAGATGTTTGTTCCTTGGCGGGTTCGTTCGGCACAGTGGTATTGGCCCATATTTGGCCGTGCGGGTGTGGGTTGCTTGCTCCCATCATCGCGCCGCGATTTTCGAAAATCAGCACGGAATTGATTGTGGGATCGCTTCCCAGTGACCGGTATTGCTCGATCCAGACATCCACGACCGCACGAAGCTCGGCTGCGCTCATCTTTGCGAGCGTTAAGTCGTGTCGCGGAGAAAAACAAACGACGCGGCAAAGACCTCTTTCGGCGCTGGCAACCAGCAAGCCTGACAAATTCTGCTCGTGAGGTTGACCGGCAAGGCGCAGCGCAGCATAGTCATTCTCAAAAACAAATGTTCTGGCGTATGGGGGATTATGCTCGCCGCTCGCGCGTGTATTGCCAGGACACATGTGGCACTGCGGATCGTAGGCCGGAACATTTTCGGGCGAAGGAGGCTCGGTCTGCCCTTTCCACGGCCTTTTGGTGCGCCCAGGCGAAACCAGAACCCAGTCTCCCGTTAGGGGATTGAGACGGCGATGAGACTGTTTTTCGAAATCAAAGGACACGACAAGCTCCGGACAAGATCAATGGCCACAACAGAAATAACAGCCGACGAGTCGTTCATTGCAGCGCTTCGCGCGCACCGTCCGAAGCCTGAAAGATGTAGATGTCTGATTTCTTCCCGGTGGCCTGCTCGTACCGCTGCGCGAGCGAGCGTCCGAATTCTTCAACCTGGCTACGCTGTACCAAACTAATCGTGCATCCGCCAAATCCGCCGCCGGTGATGCGTGAGCCGTAGACGCCATCCTGCTCGCAGGCGAGCTCGACCAGCGTGTCCACTTCAGGGCAGCTCACTTCGTAATCGTCGCGCAGGCTACGATGCGATTCACGCATCAGGCGTCCCAATAATTCCGGATCGCCGCGTTCCAAAGCGCTCCGCGCGGCGAGTACGCGCCCATTTTCGCTGACGACGTGGCGGGCCCGCCGGTAGACGACCTCCGTCAGCGATTGCGAAAAACGCTCGAGGTCCATGAGAGTGAGGTCTCGCAGCGCTCGCACCCCGGGGATTTCGCCCGAGAGAATCCGCGTCGCCGTTTCGCAATCAGCTCGCCGGGCATTGTACCCGCTGGCAGCATGATCGTGCTTCACCATGCTGTTGCACACGACGAACTGGGCGTCGGGGAAAAGCGGGAGCAACTGAAATTCCAGGGAGCGGCAATCCAGCATCAGCGCGTAGTTCGCGCGGCCGCAGCAGGCCATCATCTGGTCCATGATTCCGCAACGCGCGCCTGCGAATTCATTTTCCGCGCGCTGGCAAATTGTCGCCAACTCGACGGGAGTGACCGAAAGTCCGGACGCTGCCAGCAACGCGAAGCCCGCCGCTACCTCTACGGATGCCGACGAAGAAAGTCCGGCGCCCATCGGAACCTTGCCTTCGACCAAAAGATTGGCGCCGCAAACCTTTTGTCCCGCCAGACGCAAACTGGCCGCAACCCCGAGAACGTACGCGCTCCAATGTCCCTGGACCTGCAGATTCGTTTCCCGCAAATCCATTTCCGCATGTTCGGATAGATTTCTAGAGTAAACGTGTACTTGGGTGTCTTCCCGTGGAGCAGCCGCGACCCAGGTATACATGTCCATGGCCACGGGCATCACAAATCCATCATTGTAGTCCGTGTGTTCGCCGATCAGGTTTACCCGGCCTGGAGCGCAATACACTCGGGCATTTTGCCCATAGAGCTCTTTGAATTGGTCCTGCAGAATCCGAGCCTGTTGCAGAACAAGATTCGATGACGTCACGTCGCTTCCTGCCAGAGATTTCGCTTCAGTTTCGAATTCGAGATTAACACTGAATTCATTCAATTTCAGGTAGATGGCGCAAGCGCCGACACGTTCACAAGTCGCGCTGCGACCAACACCAGGCGCGCTCCAACCTGCGAGGAATGGTGAATTGGCGTTGCTACTGACCCGCGAAATATGCAATAAAATCGGGCCGGCGTGCCCCCCGCGTTTATCAGCGCGCCCGCCTGCAAACTCAGACCTCATCGCGGGAAAAGGGACCCTAATCTTGCCCAAGCATCTCAGCGAGCGAGCACCGGGAAAGTTCGTGCTGGGAGTTGATATTGGCGGCACGAAAGTGGCCGCCGGGCTAGTGAACTTGCGCGGCAAAGTACTGCGGGCAGCACGATCTCACATGATTGCGCGGGGGAGCGCGGAGCAAGGATTTCGCGCCGTGCAAGATGCGATCGATGCCGTCATGATGCAAGCCCCCGACAAGACCGTCGAGGCGATTGGCGTTTGCTCACCCGGATGGGTGGACTCCCAGCGTGGAGTGCTGCTAAGCGCGGCGAATTTGCCCTGCTGGCGGAATTTTCCGCTGGCGCAAAAAATCGAAAAACACTATGGATTGCCCACGAAGCTGGCCAATGATGCAAACGCAGCGGCTTTGGCGGAAGCCCGGTGGGGCGCAGGCAAGGGATTCGACGGTGTTTTCTATGTGAGCCTGGGAACCGGTATCGGCACAGCGCTGGTTTTGCAGCGCGAGATTTACCAGGGGCGAGCGGGCGGCGCAGGTGAAGGTGGGCACATGACCATTAATTTTCGTGGTCCGCTCTGCGGCTGTGGCAAGCGCGGCTGCATCGAGATGTATGCCTCCGGGACTGCCATCGCGAAACGTGCTCGCAGCCTGCTGCGCCACGGCCGCAGAGGGCGTTCCCGGATGCTGAAAATAGCAGGCGGTGAAGTTTCTGCTATCACTACAGAAATTGTGAGTCGTGCCGCATCGAGCGGCGATCCTCTGGCAAAGAGAATCCTAGAAGAAGCGGCTGAGCATCTGGCGATTTGGCTCGGCGGCATGATTGATCTATTGGAGCCCGAAGCGATAATTCTCGGCGGCGGCTTGGGCCGCATGATGACTTCTTTCCGCAGCCACATTCGGCACAACCTGGATACGTGGACGGTCAACCCGCACTGGCGGGACGTCCGAATTGTGAGTGCGCAATATGGACCTGAATCCGCGCTCGTCGGTGCAGCCGCACAGTGGTTCGCACAGCGCGAAAACTAGCTTCAAAAACCGACTCATGGCAGCATAGGCACAGGCCCACGGGGATGTTGACCCTTGGATCCGCGCGGCAGCGGAACATTCGAGCCGGTCGTCGCTGCAACTATCACAGAGTAGCTTGAAACCAAATGCGACTCTGCCTCGTCGGAATGTAATGCACCTATTTGCCCCAGATACGGATTTGCGAAAGGCCAGCCGGAACCGGGCCGCTTCACACCTGACGGACAAAATGTAAGCTCTATTGCCAACGTATCAGCAGGTTAGAAGCGAACCGATAAGATCTAGGTTTCATTCACTCAATGAGGAAACACAGTGCCCGATAACCATCCCAAAATTGCAACTTCGGACAGCCCTTCGACCACTACGACTGCTGCTCCCTCCACCGGAACTGCTCCGCCTCCTAAGCCGAAAAAGACGGAAACGCCGCAGGCGCACCGAAGCTATCTCTGGATATGGATTGTGGTGATTCTGGTACTAGCCATCGGCGGCCTCACCTATTACCGGAAGCAGCAAGCAGCGGCTCAGGCCGCTAAGGCCAAGGCAGCGGCCGCGAACCGCAGCGTTCCGATCACCACAGCCACGGTGCACCAAGGCCCGATCGGCATCTACATCAATGCTCTGGGAACGGTCACGCCCGTCTATACGGCGACCATCACCACCCGCGTGGATGGGCAAATCGTCAGTGTCAATTATCGCGAAGGGCAAATGGTCCACAAGGGCGACGTGCTGATCCAGATCGATCCGCGCCCCTATCAAGCCGCGTTGACGCAAGCCCAGGGAACACTGGCGCACGATGAAGCGTTGCTCGGCGAGTCCCGCATCGATTTGGACCGTTACCAGCTGGCATTTAATAGGAACGCCATCGCCAAGCAGCAGCTCGACGACCAGACCCAGACTGTTAAGCAAAATGAAGGCTCGGTGAAGAACGATCAAGGCACCGTCGCAGTCGCGACAACGAATCTGGACTATGCCACGATCAAGGCGCCCATTGATGGTCGAGTAGGTCTTCGCCTGGTGGATCCCGGCAATATCGTTACCGCCGGCAGCACCACAGCGCTTGTAGTCATCACTCAGCTGCAGCCGATCACCGTGATCTTCAGCGTCGCTGAAGATTACCTCCCGCAAATTCAGAAACAGTTACGCCAGGGATCCAAAATGTCCGTGGAAGCATTTGATCGTGCCCAACAAACGAAGCTAGCCACTGGGTCCCTTCTAACGCTGGATAATCAGGTCGACACCAGCACGGGCACCGTGAAGTTGAAGGCAATTTTTCCGAATCAGGATACAGCTCTTTTCCCTAACCAATTTGTGAATACCAGATTGCTGGTGGATACGGAGCAAAATGCCTCCCTCGCTCCGACAGCGGCGATTCAACGAAACGCCCAGGGCACTTTTGTATACCTCATTAAGCCTGACAATACCGCTGCCATGCAGCCCGTCACGGTCGGCACGACCGACGGAAGCGTCGCTGCGGTGCAAGGAGTGCAGCCCGGCCAGGTGATTGCGGTCGCTGGATTCGACAAACTCCAGGACGGCGCGAAAGTGTCTGTCAGTAATGCCTCTGGCGGTCCCAATGCGCCCGCAAACAGTGGGTCAGGGACGGGCGCGGCTACGGGCTCGAGTGCGAAGGTGCGGGGCAACGGAACTCGGTCTTCAGGATCGAGTAGCGGCAGCGGAGGAAGTCATCAGTGAATCCTTCTCGCCCATTTATTATCCGGCCGGTCGCGACGTCACTCTTGATGGCGGCGATCCTGTTAGCCGGCTTTGTGGGATTCACGCAATTGCCTGTGTCGGCGCTTCCCGAGGTGGATTACCCGACGATACAAGTCGTCACATTCTATCCCGGTGCGAACCCCGACGTGATGGCTTCCGCGGTGACTGCCCCACTGGAGAGACAGTTTGGTCAGGTACCGGGCCTGAGCCAGATGACGTCCACGAGTTCTGACGGCAGTTCCGTTATCGTTTTGCAGTTTTCATTGCAGCTCAATATTGACGTTGCGGAACAGGAAGTACAGGCTGCCATCAATGCCGCGCAATCGTATCTGCCCGCCGATCTCCCTACGCCGCCGATCTACAGCAAGACGAATCCCGCGGACACACCTATTCTGACGCTGGCTCTGACGTCCAAGACGATTCCGCTTCCGCAAGTGGAAGACCTGGCGGACACGCGCCTGGCGCAAAAAATCGCTCAGTTGCCGGGAGTCGGACTGGTAAACATTAGCGGCGGCCAAAAACCCGCCGTGCGCGTACAGGTGAATCCCACCGCACTATCTTCCTACGGGATCAACCTGGAAGACGTTCGGACGGCATTGCAATCTACGAGTTTGAATTCCGCGTTGGGAAACTTCGATGGTCCTCACCAGGACTATCAGATTGACGCGAACGACCAATTACTTACTAGCAAGGAATTTGCCAATGTGGTAATCGCTTACCACAACGGCTCGCCCGTGAAACTGTCGGACGTAGCCAATGTGGTGGACGACGTTGAAAACATCAAGCAAGCCGCGTGGATGAACGAAACGCCCGCGGTGATCGTCAACATCCAGAGGCAACCTGGCGCCAACATCATTCAAGTGGTGGATCGCGTCAAAGCCCTCTTGCCGCTGCTGCAATCCAACTTGCCCGCCGCCGTGCAAGTCACCGTACTGACGGATCGAACGGTAACCATTCGTGCATCGGTGAAAGACGTGGAATTCGAATTGATGCTTACCGTTGCGTTGGTGGTGATGGTCATCTTTCTATTTCTCCGCAATGTTCGCGCCACGATCATTCCCAGCGTGGCAGTTCCGCTATCGCTGGTGGGCACGTTCGGCGTGATGTATCTGGCGGGATACAGCCTCAACAACCTTACTTTGATGGCTTTGACTATTTCTACGGGCTTTGTCGTGGACGACGCCATCGTCATGATCGAGAACATCGTCCGCTACATCGAGGAAGGTGACGATCCGCTGCGTGCGGCGTTGATTGGATCCGAGCAAATTGGGTTCACGATCGTTTCGCTGACGATTTCCTTGATCGCCGTGTTGATTCCCTTGCTGTTCATGGGCGACATTGTGGGCCGGCTCTTCCGCGAATTTGCCATCACCCTCAGCGTCACGATCCTGGTTTCCGCTGTCGTTTCTCTTACGCTGACGCCGATGATGTGTTCTCGACTGCTGAAGCACGATCCAGAGGCCCAAAACAAGCAGTTCTATCAAGCGTCCGAACGTGCCTTCCAGAGAATCATTGATTTTTACGGCCGCACCTTAAAGTGGGTTTTGAAACACCAGGTGGCCACGCTGATCGTCGCGGTCGCGACACTCATTTTGACGGTCATCCTTTACGTCATCGTGCCCAAGGGCTTCTTCCCAGTGCAGGATACGGGCATTATTCAGGGGATATCGGAAGCCACGCAAACCACTTCATTCCCCTTGATGGCCCAAAAACAGCAACAGCTCAGCGCCATCATCCTGAAGGATCCGGCCGTTGAAAGCCTTTCCTCCTTTATAGGAATTGACGGTACCAATACCACGCTCAATAGCGGACGAATTTTGATTAATCTGAAGCCGCTTGAAGAGCGGGGAATCAACGCCTCCGACGTGATTCGCCGTTTGCAGCCGGAACTCGCCCAAGTGGACGGTATTACGCTCTACATGCAGCCGGTTCAGGATCTGACCGTAGAGGACCGCGTCAGCCGTACGCAATATCAGTACACGCTTGAAGATCCTGATTTGAACGAACTGAATCTATGGACCGCAAAGCTGGTGGACAAGCTGAGAAAAATGCCTGAGCTACGCGATGTAGCTACCGATCAACAAACGAACGGCCTTGCAGCCGCGCTGGTGATCGATCGCGTAACGGCTTCGCGCATGGGGATCACGCCTTCCACGATCGACCAAACACTTTACGACGGTTTTGGCCAGCGGCAAGTGACCACGCTTTACACGCAGCTGAATCAATACCACGTGATTCTGGAAACGATGCCGGATTTCCAAAAAACCCCCACCAAGCTGCAGGACATCTACGTGCGTTCCGCGCTGGCGTCGTCATCGCTCACTACGTCGCCCACTAGCACGGTGGTCACCGCCAGCACTGCTTCCGGCAGCGCGAATTCAAGCCCGACCCCTGCGGCGACCAAGTCGGCGCCGAGTTCGGGCTCGGCCACTCCCGCGGCTGTTTCTGCGCTGAATGGGGCTGCCGTGCCGCTTAGCGCGTTCACTCATTTCGAATCAAGGACCGCGGCGTTATCGGTTAATCATCAAGGCCAGTTTCCAGTTGTTACTATCTCATTCAATCTTGCCCCGAACGCCTCGCTGGGGGAAGCCACGCAAGCAATTGATAAGGCGCAGCAGGAAATCGGCATGCCCTTGAGTGTTCAGGCCGCCTTTCAGGGTACGGCGGCGTCGTTCCAGGCTTCGCTCAGCAATGAGCCGCTATTGATTCTGGCGGCTCTGGTGACGGTTTACATTGTTCTCGGCGTTCTCTACGAGAGCTACATCCATCCGGTCACGATTCTTTCCACGCTACCGTCCGCGGGAGTGGGAGCAATTCTGGCTTTGCTGATGTGCGGCCAGGAACTGAGCGTCGTTGCGCTGATAGGAATAATTTTGTTGATCGGCATCGTGAAAAAGAACGGCATCATGATGATCGACTTCGCTTTGGAAGCGGAACGAAAGCACGGCATGAGTTCCGAGGACGCCATCTACGAAGCATGCCTGTTGCGCTTTCGTCCCATCATGATGACCACCATGGCCGCTCTTCTCGGCGGCTTGCCTCTAGCTCTCGGGTCCGGAATTGGTTCGGAATTGCGCCGGCCGCTGGGCATCGCGATGGTAGGCGGCTTGTTGCTTAGCCAGGTGCTCACGCTCTACACCACGCCCGTGATTTATATTTTCTTCGATGATTTGGCCAAGAAAGTGTCGTCCTATCGCGCCGGTCATGGAAGCGCCGAGTCGGTTCCAGCGGATTAGCCATGAGTATTTCCTCTCCATTCATTCACCGGCCGGTCGCGACGACTCTTCTCACGATCGCGATTGCCCTTGCTGGGGCTGTCGCCTTCCAAGTGCTGCCGGTGTCCGCGCTCCCGCAGATCGACTTCCCCACGATTTCAGTCGCCGCCACTTTGCCGGGAGCCAGCCCGGAAATCATGGCTTCCTCGGTGGCCACGCCGCTGGAGCGGCAATTCGGGCGCATTGCCGGCGTCACGGAAATGACGTCCTCCAGTTTTCTCGGCACCACCAGCATCACTCTCCAGTTTGACCTGAACCGGAATATTGACGGCGCTGCACGCGACGTGGAGGCTTCGATCAATGCGGCGCGAAGCTATCTTCCCGCGAACCTGCCCGCGAATCCCACGTACCGCAAGGTGAATCCCGCCGACGCGCCCATTATGATTTTGGGATTGACGTCGAACGTCTACGATCGCGGCCCCATGTACGACGCGGCGTCCACGATCGTCGAGCAAAGACTTTCGCAAATTCAGGGGGTCGGACAAGTGAGCGTCGGCGGCAGCTCATTGCCCGCCGTCCGGGTCGAATTGAATCCCACCCAATTGAATAGCTATGGGCTCGGACTGCAAGACGTTAATGCGATGCTGAGCCGCCAAAATGCGAATCTGGCAAAAGGACAGATCACCAATGGCGAGACGACTGCTGACATCGTCGCCAACGACCAGCTTTTGAAGGCGGATTATTACAAGGACTTGGTCATTGGGTATCACAACGGCGCGGCCATAAAGCTTTCCGATGTCGCTGATGTTTACGATCAGGTGGAAAACATACGCGCTGCGGGATTCCTCAACGGAAAGCCGTGCGTGCTGCTGGTCATTTTCCGCCAGCCGGGCGCCAATATCATTGACACCGTTGACCGTATTCGGGAATCGATTCCGTCTCTGGAAGCCTCCATTCCCGCGGCAATGAATTTCACTATTGTGCTGGACCGCACCGCCACGATCCGAGCTTCGGTGAGCGACGTGGAACGAACTCTGGCGGTCTCCATTGCGTTGGTCATTTTGGTGGTCTTTCTCTTCCTCCGGAACGTTCGTGCCACTTTGATTCCCAGCGTCGCCGTTCCTGTTTCTCTGATTGGCACCTTCGGCGTGATGTATCTCTGCAGGTACAGCATCGACAATCTGTCCTTGATGGCACTCACGATCGCCACCGGCTTTGTAGTCGATGACGCCATCGTGGTGATCGAAAACATTTCGCGATATCTCGAGCAGGGAATGAGTCCGATGGAAGCCGCCTTGAAGGGGGCGGAGGAAATTGGGTTCACCGTGCTCTCGATCAGTATTTCGCTGGTGGCAGTTTTCATTCCAATTTTGCTGATGGGTGGAATCGTCGGGCGCCTGTTCCGCGAATTCGCCGTCACCCTGTCCGTCGCGATTCTGGTTTCCCTCGCGATTTCTTTGACCACCACGCCGATGATGTGCTCGCGGCTTCTGAAGAATCCCGAAGAAGAAAAACATGGGCGGGTCTTTCAGGCGAGCGAGAAAGTCTTTGCCGGTATGCTGGGATTCTACGAACGCACGCTGAAATGGGTGCTGCAACACTCGGCGCTCACGCTTTTTGTCCTGCTGGTGACGATCGCGCTGAATGTGTTCCTCTTCTACATCGTGCCCAAGGGCTTTTTCCCGCAGCAGGATAATGGCACCGTTTTTGGCGGCATCCAGGGCGCTCAGGACATCTCCTTCCAGGCGATGCAAAATCTAACCCTGCGGTTCGTTGACATCATCAAGACCGACCCCGCGGTGGAAAACGTCGGCGCGTTCACGGGTGGCGGGGGGGCCGTCAATACGGGATTTGTCTATCTGGCGTTAAAGCCTCTTTCAGAACGCAAGATCAGCTCCAGTCAGGTGATTGATCGCCTCCGTCCCAAGCTGATTTCCATACCGGGAGCGACGGTTTTCCTCCAGGCCGGCCAGGATTTGCGAATCGGGGGCCGGCAGAGCAACGCGCAATATCAGTACACGATTCAGAGTGACAACATCGACGATTTGGTGGCATGGGGTCCGCGCCTTCTGACGGAGATGCGGAAATTGCGGATGCTCACCGACGTAAATACCGATCAGCAGAATAGCGGTTTGCAGGCTGCGCTGGTTTACGACCGCGACACAGCCGCTCGAATGGGCATCACCGCGCAGATGATAGACAACACATTGTACGAAGCCTTCGGCCAAGCGCAGGTTTCCACCATGTATACACCTTTGAATCAATACCACGTGGTGATGGAGGTCGCTCCGCAATACTGGCAGGATCCCTCGTCGCTGAACGACATTTATATCCGCCCGTCGGTGGGGAAGGAAGTTCCGCTCAGCGCCGTCACGCACTACGCTCCGAAGACAGCGCCGCTCTCGGTGAACCATCAGGGCCAGTTCCCGTCCGTAACAGTGTCTTTCAACCTGGCGCCGGGAGTAGCCCTCAGTGATGCCGCAACGGCCATTACTCAAATGCAGCAGCGTATGGGTGTTCCCTCCACCATTCATGGAATGTTCTCGGGAACGTTACAGGCCTTTCAGTCGTCTCTTTCGACCCAGCCGTTTCTGATTATCACCGCGCTCATGGCGGTCTATATCGTCCTGGGCATTCTGTACGAAAGTTACATTCATCCGATTACGATTCTATCCACGCTTCCCTCCGCTGGCGTGGGCGCGGTGCTGGCACTCTTGCTTTTCCACGTGGACCTCAGCGTTATTGCACTCATAGGCGTGATCCTGCTGATTGGAATCGTGAAGAAAAACGCCATCATGATGATTGATTTCGCTCTGGCTGCAGAGCGCCAGGAAAACAAAACCTCCGAAGAAGCGATCTATCAAGCCTGCCTGCTGCGTTTCCGGCCGATCTTGATGACTACCATGGCGGCGCTGTTCGGCGCACTGCCGCTGGCTTTGGGCACGGGGACCGGCTCTGAGCTGCGCCGGCCATTAGGCATCACCATTATCGGCGGCTTGATCGTGAGCCAGATGCTCACTTTGTACACGACGCCCGTTGTCTATCTTTATTTGGACCGTCTGCGAGTTCGCTGGGCTCGCACACACCATCACGCCATGGGAGCTACGGCAGAGGAGCCAGCCGATTGATGAAACGCACTTTGCGATTTGTAAAAACCTCAAACCACTCTGTACGGCACAGCGATGAGAGAATTTTTCTGATCCATGGATTCCGCCGAACAATACTTGTGGCATCTATAGGCACAGCGCTTCTCGTTGGTGGCTGCACCGTGGGACCCAAATATCAAAAGCCGCCCGCACAAGCCCCTGCTGCTTACAAGGAACTCACGCCGGCTGACTTCAGCAAAACAGACGGCTGGAAGGAGGCGCAGCCGAGCGATAACGTCCTGCACGGAAAATGGTGGGAGATGTTCAACGATCCACAATTGAACGCCTTGGAAGAGAAGGTGAACGTTTCCAACCAGAATGTGCAGTCTGCCATGGCGAGCTACATGGCGGCGCGGGCGCTCGTCAAACAGGCCCGTTCACAATACTTTCCCACGCTCGCCGTGGACCCCTCGATCGTGAAGTCACGTCAAGGCGCCGCGGCCTCACTAGCCGTAACACCCGGCACTTCGACATTTTACAGTTTGCCATTCGACGCAACGTGGGTGCCCGATCTGTGGGGCCGAGTCCGCAATCAAGTTCGCGCCAACACCGCTTCCGCACAAGCTAGCGCGGCGGATCTCGAAAACATTCGCCTCACGGCTCAAGCCGAAGTCGCGGTGGATTATTATGAGCTACGCGGGCAGGACAACCTGAAGCAATTGCTGGACTCCACCGTGATCGCTTTTCAGGAGTCGCTAAACCTCACCAAAGCTCTCTACGACACTGGAATCGATTCGGACGAGGCGGTGGCGCAGGCCGAAACTCAGCTGGAAACCACGCAAGCCCAGGACACAAACCTCGGCATCCTCCGGTCCCAGTTTGAACATGCGATTGCCATGCTCGTGGGTGAGCCGGCTTCCACATTTTCGATTCAGGCCGAGCCGCTGAAGTCGAATCCGCCCGCGATACCCTTTGGCGTTCCGTCTCAATTGCTGGAGCGCCGTCCAGACATTGCAGCGAACGAGCGGCTGATGGAGCAAGCCAACGCGCAGATTGGCGTAGCGTACGCTGCCTACTATCCGACGCTAACCCTGAGCGCGTCTCTTGGCCTGGAATCGCGGTCCTTCACCAGTTGGTTTACGTGGCCAAGCCGATTTTTTTCGGCGGGTCCCAGCTTGTCCGAAACGATTTACGATGGCGGATTGCGCCGGGCCACCGTGATGCAATTCCGCGCGCAGTACGATGAAACCGTAGCGAACTACCGCCAGACGGTGCTGACGGCCTTTCAACAGGTGGAAGACAATCTCGCCTCGCTGCGAATTCTCTCGGCTGAAATACAACAGCAAGACACTGCTGTGACGTCGGCGGAGCGAAATCTGACGATCGCCACGGACCGCTACAAATTGGGAATTGATCCTTACCTCAACGTGATCACCGCCCAGACCACGCTTCTCAGCAATCAACAGACGGCCGTCAACCTGCGCATCCAGCAGATGACCGCCAGCGTTCAATTGGTCGAAGCGCTCGGCGGAGGTTGGGACGCGTCGCAAATTCCAACGCCGCATCAGGTTCTTTCGCAAGATTCGCCGCCTCAGCCATCAAGTAAGTAGTGGGATCGTGCAACGCCACGCCACGTCGGCCGTGACGTGACGGCGATGAGCATAGTTCCGGGCAATTCGGTGTCCGAACTCCGCTCGTTTTGGTATCGTTCCAAAAGCGGTCAGAGGGCCGTTGTGGCCTTGCCTGATCGCAAATTCTCCGTGAAGATCCTTCAGAACTATATTAACGGCCGTTTTGTGAGCGGTGCGCGTGAGTTCGCCGACGTGAATCCAGCTGATGGCTCGATCATTGCGCAGGTGGCCGAAGCGGATCGCGCCACGGTTGACCACGCCGTTGCCGCGGCGCGCCGGGCGCTTGCCGGAGAATGGGGCTGCTTGCCGGTGCCGAAGCGTGCGGCGATGCTGCACAAAATCGCCGACGGCATCGAAGCGCGCTTCCAGGATTTTCTGCAGGCAGAAGTCGCGGACACGGGTAAGCCCATCTCTCTCGCTTCGCGCATCGATGTTCCGCGGGGCGTCGCAAATTTCCGATTCTTTGCAGACATCCTAAAGTCGGCAAGCCTCGAGTCATTTCGCACCGAAACTCCGGATGGCGCCGTGGCGCTGAATTACGCCGTGCGTAAGCCGCTCGGTGTCGTTGGCATCATTACTCCCTGGAATCTGCCGCTGTTACTGCTAACGTGGAAAGTTGCTCCCGCGCTGGCATGCGGAAACTGCGTTGTCGTCAAACCTTCTGAGGAGACGCCAGCGACCGCGACCTTGCTCGCCGAAGTGATGCAAGCAGCCGGTATCCCGGCCGGTGTTTTCAACTTGGTCCACGGTTTCGGGCCGGATTCTGCAGGCGAATTTTTGACCACGCACCAGGGAGTGGACGCCATCACCTTTACCGGAGAATCGCGAACGGGTGCTGCCATCATGCGCGCTGCTGCGCCCACGGTGAAACCACTATCCTTTGAGCTGGGCGGAAAGAATGCGGCGATCGTTTTTGCGGACTGTGATTTCGAGCAAACGATCAGTGGCCTTGCCGACGCGGTGTTCATGAATACTGGCCAAGTGTGTTTGTGCGCCGAGCGCCTATACGTAGAGCGCAAGATCTTCGATCGGCTTGTGGCGGCACTCAAACAACGCGCGGAAGGCTTGCGTCTCGGCTGGCCGATGGAAGAAGCCACCAAGACGGGTCCGCTGATTTCAAAGGAACATCGCGCCAAAGTCCTCTCCTACTATCAACTCGCGCGCGAGGAAGACGCCACTGTCGTAACTGGCGGTGGCGTACCTTCCTTCGACGACGCCCGCGATAACGGCTTCTATGTCCAACCGACGATTCTCACGGGGCTTCCTGAGACCGCCCGTTGCGTGAAAGAAGAAATTTTCGGGCCTGTATGTCACCTCGCTCCCTTCGATAACGAAGAAGAAGCCATCGCCAAAGCGAACGATACCAAGTATGGCCTGGCGGCTTCGGTGTGGACCACGAATTTGAAGCGTGGCCATCGTGTTGCGGAAAAGTTGCGAGTGGGAATCACCTGGGTGAACTGCTGGTTTTTGCGCGACTTGCGGACTCCCTTTGGAGGAGCGGGCCTTTCCGGCATTGGCCGCGAAGGCGGGATGCACTCGTTGAACTTTTATTCCGAACTGAACAATATCTGCGTTAAGTTGAGTGATTGATGGGAATGGACAGCAAGGTAGTTCCAGGGAAAGCCCAGCCGCGGGGCCGTTTCCCGCACATCAAACGCGCCGGCGACTATCTTTTCGTCTCGGGCACCAGTTCGCGCCGCGCGGACAATACCATCGCAGGCGCGGATATCGATTCATCGGGCGCCACGAAGCTAGACATTCGTGCGCAGACGCGCGCCTTGATAGAAAATATCCGCGACATTCTGGCGAGCATGGATGCGGAGTTGAACGACGTTGTGGAGATTTCCACTTTTCTCCTAAACATGAACGATTTTGCGGCTTACAACGAGATTTACGCCGAATACTTCGACGAAAATGGACCAGCGCGCACCACCGTCGCTGTTCGCGAGCTGCCACATCCCGACCTGCTCATCGAAATGAAGGCGATCGCCTATAAGCCGGTTGCTACGGCGGAAAGGAAGAAATAATGCCCTCCATCAAGACGTTGAAGGCTTTCAACTTTCAAGGCTGGATTGAGGCCCATCGCGACAAATTGAAGCCGCCGGTTGGCAACGCGCAGGTTTGGGACGACGGCGACATTATCGTGACCGTCGTCGGCGGACCCAATCAGCGCGTCGATTATCACGACGATCCCACCGAGGAATTTTTCTACCAATTGAAAGGCGATATTTTTATTCGAGTGATGGAACAGCCCGGAAAACCACCCATCGAAATCCCCATCAAGGAAGGCGAGATATTTTTACTTCCCAAGCATATGCGCCATTCGCCGCAACGTCACACGCCGGGAACCATCGGTCTGGTAGTCGAAATTCCGCGTCCCGAAGGTGCCAAGGACGGGTTTGAATGGTATTGCGGGAAGTGTCATCACCTGGTCCATCGCGCGGAAGTACTTTTGAAGAGTATTGTCACGGATCTGCCGCCGCTTTTCGAGCGGTTCTACCAAAACGAACAATTGCGAGTATGCCCGAATTGCGGCGCGGTTCACCCGGGCAAGCCGGCGCCCAGGTAGCTTAGGGTCCGCGGAAATCACAAACAAAGATGCCAGTCACTGACATCCACACGCATTTTTTCCCGGAGTCCTGGCCGGACTTGGCGACGCGATTCGGTACGCCCGATTGGCCCTGCATCAAGCACACCGAACCCGGCAAAGCCGTAATCATGCTCGGGGAACGCGAATTTCGGCGCATAACTTCGGCTTGCTGGGATGTGGAAGTGCGTCTAGAGGAGATGGACCGGGACGGAATAGACCATCAGATAATTTCCGCGACTCCCGTTCTTTTCGCCTACAACCGCACGCCGCAGTGTGCCCTCGAATGTGCGCGCCTTTTTAATGATGCCGCATTGGAAATGTCGAACCAAGGCAAGGGAAGACTGCAATCGCTGTGCCAGGTACCGCTGCAGGATATTGATGCGTCCTGCACGGAGCTTACTCGCTGCCTGCACGACGGGCATGTCGGTGTCGAAATCGGCAATCACGTCGGCGAAAAGAATCTCGACGATCCCGGCATCCTGACGTTTCTGCATCATTGTGCCGACCAAGGCGCCGCCGTGCTGGTTCATCCTTGGGACATGATGGCCTCGCAACGCATGCCGAAATACATGATGCCGTGGACGGTGGGCATGCCAGCAGAAACTCAATTGGCCCTCGTCTCCATGATCGTGAGCGGGGCGTTTGATCGCTTGCCTGCGAAGCTGCGAATTTGTTTTGCGCATGGCGGCGGCAGTTTCTCATTTCTTCTTGGGCGTCTCGAAAACGCCTGGCACCATCAACCGGCGGCGCGCGGTGCGTCACAATTTCCACCCAGCCATTATCTGGACAGGTTTTACGTTGATTCTGCAGTCTTCGATGAGCGCGCTCTGCAATTCCTGGTGGAAACCATGGGTCAGGATCGCGTGCTACTAGGCTCCGACTACCCATTTCCGCTTGGCGAAGAGCATGCTGGCGCGCTGATTCGCGGAAGCCAGTTCTCGCAGTCGGTGAAGACGAAGCTGCTCGGAGCGAATGCGACAAAGTGGCTCGGCAAACGCGAGCAGATTGACGCGACAGAAGATTCTGCGGCCGCGGGCAGCACCGAACGAAAAGGAAGCTCCGTCGGCTGTCCAGTTCATGGTGCGTTAGAACAAAACGATTCGCGAGCGAGCGGCGAGAAAAGCGACAAAAAGTTGACTTACAGCTCATACCTCGAGGTCCCCGAATTATTGAAGCTGCAGCATCCGGAATCGTCGCCTCCCCATCATGACGAATTGCTATTCATCATCGTTCACCAGACGTACGAGCTGTGGTTCAAGGAGTTGCTGCACGATTTGGACGCAGTCGTCGCGAATCTGCGCGCCGCGGCCGCGGATCCCACGTCGCGCGATGGAGTCTACGAAGCCGCGCGCCTCCTGCGTCGCTGCACGGAAATCATGCGCGTACTGGTCGAGCAGTTCACCATCCTCGAAACGATGCTGCCCACACATTTCCTCGCGTTTCGCGAAAAACTGGCGCCGGCCAGCGGCTTCCAGTCCGAGCAGTTCCGCGAACTGGAGTTCCTCTGCGGCCTGAAGGACGAAAAGATGCTGCGCTACCACGAATTGACACCGGAAACCCATGCCGTTCTAGATCGCAGGTTGCGCGAGGACTCTCTGCGCGATGTATTCTTTCAAGCTCTGGAAGCTTTGGGAACGCTGTCTCACCCGGGCGCAAATGCAACCGAAGCCGAGAAATTCCGGGCGCGTGCGCAAGCCATCCACGCGCTTTACCGCGACGAGCGCAATCACCGTGACTGGATCGACGTCTGCGAACGCTTGACGGAGTTCGATGAACTGGTCGTGGGGTGGCGGCTGCGGCATATTCAAATGGTTGAACGCACCATCGGCATTCGCATGGGCACCGGGGGCAGCGCCGGGTCTTCCTATCTGAAGCTGACTCTCGATAAGAAATTCTTCCCGGAATTGTGGGAAGCGCGAACATATCTTGAAGGATGATCATTCCCATCGTGAGTCTCCGGCGTTCGGTGCACTTTCCTAAATATGCGCGAAGGCTCTAAATCCATCACACTGGTTGGAGCAGGGCTAACGGGTCCTCTGCTGGCAATTTCCCTGGTGCAACGCGGATTTCACGTGCAGATTTACGAAAGGCGCCCGGACATGCGCCGCGTACGCGCCAGCGCAGGGCGTTCGATTAACCTCGCGGTCTCAACGCGCGGGATCCATGCGTTGCGCGAAGCCGGCCTCTGGGATGAAATGCGCCGCATCATCGTGCCGATGAAGGGGCGCATGATGCACTCCCTCAACTGTGCTCTCACTTTTCAGCCGTACGGCAAGAATGATACCGAAGTCATTAATTCGATCTCTCGCGCCGATCTGAATGTGGCGCTCATGAACGCCGCAGAAGGGCGCGGCGCCGCTATACATTTCGGCGAACGCTGCATTGGCTTCGACGCGGCGACCGGAGTCGTACGCTTTCGCAACGACGAAACCGGCCGCGAGACTACCGTCGACTCCGAAGTCGTGATGGGCACCGATGGGTCGGCATCGGCGATTCGCCTGGAAATGCAAAGGCTCAGTCAGTTTGGTTTATCGCAGGAATATCTCGACTACGGCTATAAGGAGTTCACGATAACGGCAGGGCTCGGCGGCAAACACGTGCTCGAGCCTAATGCACTGCACATCTGGCCGCGTGGTTCCTACATGTTGATCGCCTTGCCCAATATTGACGGGACGTTTGCGTGCATCCTCTTCTTGCCGTTTGAGGGTGAAGAAAGCTTCGCGACGCTTGATACGGCTGAAAAAGCGCTCGAGTTTTTCGCAGAGAGATTTCCTGATGCGGTTCCATTGATGCCGCAGCTGAAAGAAAACTACTCGAACAACCCGACCGGTTCGATGGTCACCATCAAATGTTCCCCGTGGCACGTAGAGGGCAAAGCCTTGTTGCTCGGCGACGCCGCCCACGCCATCGTGCCTTTCTTCGGGCAGGGAATGAATTGCGCGTTCGAAGATTGCACGCTCTTCCTCGAGCTTTTGGATCGCCACGGCCCCGATTGGCCGAAGTTATTCGTTGATTTCGAAAGGGCACGAAAGACGAATACCGACGCCATCGCGGATCTCGCGCTCGAGAATTTCATCGAAATGCGCGATCGTGTGGGCGACCCTCGGTTTCTGTTCAAAAAGAGGGTGGAACTCGCGCTGGAAGTCAAATATCCCCGTCTTTTCGTGCCCAAGTATGCGATGGTGACTTTTCATCGCGTGCCTTATTCCGTCGCGCTCGCGCGCGGGAAGATTCAAGATCGGCTGCTAACGGAACTGTGTGATTCGATTGCCCGAATCGAAGACCTCGATTGGCAAAAGGCGGATTTACTGATTCGGCGCGACTTGACTCCTCTGGAGGATCTGTAAGGTGGCGGGAGACAAATTCGAAGTGGGCCGCGACTGTGCTCTGGCGATGACCGCCCGCGATCCGCTTGCGGACTATCGAAATCTTTTTCATATTCCACAAACTCCTGACGGCGCCGACTGCGTGTATCTCAGTGGCCATTCTCTCGGCTTGCAGCCGAAAACCGCGCGCGGCTACGTCGAGCGGGAACTGGAGGACTGGGCCAAGCTCGGTGTGGAAGGCCATTTCCACGCACAAAATCCCTGGGTGCCGTATCACGAAATGCTCGCAGCGCCCACCGCGCGGCTTGTTGGCGCGTTGCCAGAGGAAGTGGTGGTGATGAATTCGCTCACGGTGAACCTGCACCTTATGCTCGTTTCCTTCTACCGGCCTAAAGGTGCGCGAAATAAAATCGTCGTCGAATCCAACGCGTTTCCCTCCGACCAGTATGCTGTTCGGTCGCAAATCTGGTACCACGGGTATGATCCGGCGACCTCGCTAGTCGAAATAGCTCCACGTCCACGCGAGACAACAATTCGCACCGAGGACATCGAAAAGTTGCTCGCTGCAGAAGGCGAGCGGATCGCGCTGCTCATGCTCGGCGGCGTGAACTACTACAGCGGGCAGGCCTTCGAATGTGCGCGAATCACGGAAGCGGCACACGCCAAGGGCTGCGTCGTCGGCTTTGACATGGCGCACGCCGCGGGAAATATTCCGGTGAAGCTACACGATTGGAACCCCGACTTCGCCGTCTGGTGCAACTACAAATACTTGAACGGCGGCCCCGGCTGCATTGCGGGATGCTTCGTTCACGAGCGCCACGCGCGTAATCCGGATCTGCCGCGTTTCGCAGGCTGGTGGGGGAATGACAAGGACGCGCGCTTCCGCATGGAGCCGCAGTTTCAGCCCATCGCCGGCGCCGAAGGCTGGCAGTTAAGCAATCCGTCCATCCTGTCCATGGCGGCGCTGCGTGCCTCGATGGATATTTTCGACGAAGTAGGAATGCAGAGGCTACGCGCCAAGAGCGAAAGGTTGACCACCTATCTGGAATTTCTGTTGGAGCAAAAGCCGCAGGAAGGCTTTTCGATCATCACACCTCGCGATCCTGCGCAACGCGGCGCGCAACTCTCGCTGCGGGTTACGAAGAACGGCCGAGCTGTGTGCGAAAGCCTCGCGCAGCGCGGTATCATCTGCGATTGGCGCGAGCCGGACATCATGCGTGTTGCGCCAGTCCCGCTCTACAATTCATTCCTCGACGTCCATACGTTCGCGGACAAGTTCCTGACAGAAATCCGGGCGTAACATTGCGGCTTGCAAACTCGCAGCACTGCGGGGCAAATCATCGATGTGGGCCAGCGCTTGCCTTGATCAGCGCGATCGTCGCGCTTCCAAGTAGCGTCGTAGCATCGGCCAGCCCAAACACAATATCGAAATGATTCTGTCCAGCAACTTCAAACTCCGAAACGTGAAAGCCACTGGTTCGCAACTGCGAAGCAAACGCTTGGCTTTGCCGCTTGAATTCTGAGGTCTCATTTTCGGCCCACGCCACAACCGTTTTTACCGGCCGACCGAGTTTCAAGCGAGCAGGACTGAGTGTTGAGACATCAGCGGTACTCAGGTGCAGGGCCGCATCAATGTAAGTCCCAACCAGGGGCTCCAGATCGTAGATGCCGCTCAGAAGTATGGCGCCGGCAACAGCTCCAGCCGGCAATCCACAATCTGTTTGCCAGCCTTCCACCAACAGCATCGCGGCGAGGTGTGCTCCTGCGGAACTGCCCGCAACATATATCCTGCGCGCGTCGAACCCCAGCGTTGCGGCTTGTCGATGCAAGGAGGCAAGAGCACGACGGGCTTGGTAAACGATGGTTTCAAGCTTGCCCTTCGGCGCAAGGGTGTAGTCAATCGCCGCAAAAGCAATGCCGTTCGCAACGCAGTCGGGCGCCGCAAAAAGCGATTCGTTTTTCGACAGCTCCTGCCAATACCCTCCATGAAAGTAAACGAGCAGGGGCGCACCAGCGACGGCAGCGGGAAAATAATCGAAAGTCTCGTCAGCCTGATCACCCCAGCGCAAATCCTTGTGCCCACGAGAGCGCCTTTCGGCGTCACGGCTGCGCGCCACGTATGCTTCGAAGTAAGGAGCGTACGCCGGCACGCAACGGCTCGGCGAATACTGCCGTTCGCGCTCCTCCAGCGGCCAATCCCGCCAATCTGAGTCGTCTGGCTTCATTTGAATTTCCCTTCGACGGAAACAATACTACAGGAGGTTTACGTTGCTTTATAATCCGCCCGGCCAAATCATGAAACCTGCTTCATGTTGCCTAAAGCCTGGCCCCCCGTTTTCGGCTGCACCATTCGAGGAAAGGATCTGTGCATGAGCTCTTACTACCGCGCAACGCGCAGCGGCGCGCCGCGCAGATATAGTGTCGTCGCTGTCTTTGTAGTCTCGCTCTTCGCTGTAACGGGTGCCGCAGCTCAGTCGCAGTCAGTTGCTGAGAAAGCGGTTCAGTCGCTCTCGGTCCGAACTCAGACCACCGTTAAGGAACTGTCGTCGCTGGTCGGTTTGCCCGCGGATGATTGGCGTTTCCATGCCGGCGATGTGGCGCACGGAGAATCCACCGATCTCGATGACTCGGGGTGGCAAACCGTAAGAAAGAGCACGCACGCACCGACCGAAGCTGTCTGGTATCGGCGCTGGATCGAAATTCCGCAGACGCTGAATGGCTATGACCTCACCGGCACAAGAGTTTGGTTTCAATTTGTGGCGTACGCGAATGGACCCATGCCCGAAATCATCTATTTCAACGGACGCCGCGTGGCGATCGGTGAGGACCTGGAGCCGATCGTTCTGTTCGATCACGCCAAGCTAGGCGACAAGGTGTTAGTCGCGATAAAGCTTTTGCACACGGTTGATCAGAAATATTTTGCCGGCGCCAATGTCCGAATCGAGTTTGCACCGTCGCGTCCCAACCCTTCTGAGCTCCTTCAGGAAATTGAATCCGTCGCGGAGCTAGTTTTTCCGCTGGGGACTGCGGCCCAAACTACTCAGCAGCAATTGGAAACCGCTGCCGCTGCCGTGGACTTGAACGCGCTTCACCAAGCTGATCAAAAAGCATTCGACGCTTCGCTCGAAAGATCCCAGACCTTGCTGGAAGTGCTCAAACCCAGCCTGCAAGGAACTTCGGTCCGTTTGACCGGCAACTCGCACATCGACGCGGCCTGGCTGTGGCCTTGGACGGAAACCGTGGATGTGGTCCGGCGGACATTCTCTACCGCGCTCCAGCTCATGGACGAATACCCTCAGTACACCTTTACGCAATCCGCCGCGGCCTATAGCGAATGGATGGCTCAGAAATATCCTGCAATGTATCAGGAGATTCTCGACCGCGTGAAGCAAGGCCGCTGGGAATTGGTCGGTGGCATGTGGGTCGAGCCGGACCTGAATATGCCGGACGGAGAATCGTTGGTGCGTCAATTGCTTTTGGGCAAACGCTATTTTAGAGAGAAATTCGGAGTGGATGTTCGCATCGGCTGGAACCCCGATTCGTTTGGCTATAACTGGCAACTGCCGCAGATATACAAGAAATCTGGAATCGACTATTTCGTCACGCAGAAGATGGCCTGGAACGATACCAACAAGCTGCGGATGAAACTTTTCTGGTGGCAATCGCCCGACGGTAGCCGCGTGCTCACCTATTTTCCGCACGATTATGTGAACGAAATTGATCCAGTCCAAATTGCGGCAGACCTCGCCACGTCGCGCGACCGCAATCCCGGCGTCAGCGAGATGATGCATCTGTTTGGCGTCGGCGATCACGGAGGCGGTCCCACGCGCGCTATGCTCGATAGCGGCGACCGATGGACAGCGCCGCAAATGGTGTTTCCAAAAGCTTTTTTCGGCGTCGCTCAGGGATTCTTCTCTGATGTCGAAGGGAAGTTGGATAGCGAGCACTCCCCGGTTTGGAACTACAAATCCATCCCGACCGCAGATACGAAATTACCGCCCGCCGCGGACGGCAAGATCAGCCTGCCGATTTGGAACGATGAGCTGTATTTCGAATACCATCGTGGGGTATTTACAACGCAAGCCAATCACAAGCGCAATATGCGCGAGAGCGAAGAGGAAATGCTCAATGCCGAGAAATATTCCTCGCTCGCGTGGCTCTCGGGCGCTACATACCCCGCAATAGAGCTAACCGAAGCGTGGAAGAAGGTCTTGTTCAACCAGTTTCACGACCTCGCAGCGGGCTCCGGCATCGGTGTGATTTATCAGGACGCGCAGAAGGATTACGACATGGTGCGCTGGGCCGCCGCCGGAGCAACTTCCAGTGCGCTGAAAACCTTGGCCAGCCAAGTAAATACAAGTTCGGCCAGTGGAGGCCGAGTTCCGGTGCTGGTCTTCAATCCGCTCGCGTGGGAACGAACCGATCTCGTCACCGCTGATGTTCAAATGCCCGAAACCGAAAAGAACGGTATCTCGGTGCTGGATGAGCACGGCAAGCCCCTGCTGTTCCAGGTGCTTTCGTCGGACGCGGAAACCAATACGTATCATTTGCTGATCCAGGCAACGGACGTGCCATCCCTCGGATACGAAGTTCTTCACGTGATGCCCGGACCAAACGACGCCAGAACCGATTTGCACACAAGTGGCTTGACACTCGAAAACGCACTGCTCCGTGTGACGGTCGATGCTCAAACAGGATGCATCACCAGCCTCTACGATAAACGGTCGAAGTTCGAGTCCATCGCCGCAGGCGGCTGCGGAAACGAACTCGTAGCTTTCAAAGACACGCCGAAGGACTACGACGCCTGGAACATCGATGCAGACTTTGAGAAGCAATTCGCGAAGCTCGATAAGGCAGACTCCGTACAATTAATTGAACGCGGTCCGTTGCGCGCAGCGATTCGCGTCACGCGTAAATGGCAGCAATCGACATTCGTGCAGGACATCACCCTCTATGAGGGCCTTGATCGTATCGACGTAGTTAACGATATTGATTGGCACGAAACGCACGTGCTCCTGAAGGCTGCGTTTCCGCTCGCTGCTGTGAGCGGTAATGCCACCTATGAAATCCCTTACGGTTCGATCGAGCGTCCGACCACGCGCAACAACAGCTGGGAAGCGGCGAAGTTTGAGGTTCCCGCGCTGCGCTGGGCCGATCTCGGTGACGACAGTCACGGTTTCAGTCTGATCAACGAATCAAAATACGGCTACGACGCGAAGAGCAACGAGCTGCGAATTTCGTTGCTGCGTTCCCCCACGTGGCCCGATCCCAACGCAGACCGCGGCCATCATCATTTCAGCTATGCTCTGTATCCGCACGCCGGGGATTGGAAGCGCGCTCTCACAGTGCGGCACGGTTACGATTTCAACTACAAACTACAAGCCATGCAAGTGCCGGCGCATGATGGAAAATGGCTGCCGCGTCAGTCGCTGGTAACGATAGAGCCCGAGAATGTAGTGCTCACGGCCGTGAAGAAGGCGGAAGATAGCAACGCGCTGATTCTACGCTTCTATGAGTGGGCCGGGAAGGGCAGTGACGTGCGGATCGGCGTTCCCGCTGGCGCCACGAGCGCTAAGCTCACAAATCTCGTGGAGCAGCCGGAAGAATCGTCGTTCCCGGTGGCAGCAAACGGACAATTCTCACTGCCCATTCGTCCGTATGAAATTCAAACCGTCCAAGTGGATTATCCCCAGCGTCGAGAATCGCATTAGACAGACAGTGGCGACCCGCAAAAATCGCTCGCCGACACATATAAACTTCGTCGTCAGCAATTGCGGCTCGCAGCGCTGCGATTGACGGATGAACGGATTCTTTCTCCCCAGCACGCAACGATCCTAAAATAGTAATACCCATAAACACGAGGGGCCGCGCGTCGGAACAGCTTGGTGATCTCGTCCGCCACGTAAAAGGAAGATGCTGGTCGATGGCGCGCGCTTCCGGGAGGTAACGCACGTAATATCCCTTGCGGCTCAATCGCAGCCCGAGGTCCCCAGTCTTCCGCTACGCGGAAGCGTGAATCAAACGAACCCGCGGCTAGCACGGCTTCCCGTTTGACGGGAGCTACGCGACTGTGTTCTGC
>Ga0210390_10000381_pt1 | contig 48634 bp, 33 predicted proteins | sample IncBWH11OmetaG_FD_161050 | JGI IMG/M metagenome (GOLD analysis project Ga0210390, IMG submission 161050) | Forest soil microbial communities from Barre Woods Harvard Forest LTER site, Petersham, Massachusetts, United States - Inc-BW-H-11-O ... | reverse complement strand
CGTGCGCTGCTGGAAGATTATGCACGCGGGGTGAACGACAATATTGCGGAGCGCGGTGGGAAGTTGCCGATTGAATTTGTGGCGCTGGGATACCGGCCGCGGGCATGGACTCCGGCGGATACTTATCTGATCAGTTTGTATATGTATAAGACGCTGACTTCCACTTGGAAGGAGAAATTGAACCGGCAGTGGATTGTCTCGAAGGTGGGAGAGGAACGGGCGCGGGATTTATTTGCCAGCGATTCGCCGCTCGATCATTTTATTTGGACTGCGGGGGCTTCCCTTCCCGCGCGGGCTTCTTCGGCAGGAATGAAGGCTTCAGCGAGATTGGGAGATCGATTGCGCGACGGTGATGGTGCCGGCGATGCCGAACCGCCGTTTGCTGCGATTGAGTGGGATGCGGCGCGGGATTTTTTGGCGCAGTTTGAGGAAGAGTCGTCGGAGATAATCGGTAGCAATAATTTTGTGGTTAGCGGCGCGCATACGGTTTCGGGCAAGCCACTGCTGGCGAACGATACGCATCTGCAGCTTTCGGTGCCGGCGCTGTGGTACGTCATGCATTTGACAGCGCAGAGTCTGAACGTGGAAGGATTTGCGCTTCCTGGCGCGCCGCTGGTGATCATCGGCCACAACGACCGGATCGCTTGGGGTTTGACGAACAGCAATGCGGATGTGGAGGATCTTTACATTGAGAGATTCTCGGATGCGAACCCGCTGCAATATTCCGTCGGTAGGAAGACGCTGACGGCTGACGTACGCCACGAAGTGATTGCAGTGCGCGGGAAACCGGATGTGCAGTTGGATGTGGTGGTGACGCGGCATGGGCCAGTCGTGCATCGCGATGCGGCGGAGCACGGCGGGCGGGCTTATGCGCTGCGTTGGACGGCCTTGGAGCCTGGCGGACTGGATTTTGGATTTCCTTTGCTGGGCGAGGCGCGGGACTGGAATTCTTTTATTGAGACGACGCGCCATATTGCTGGGCCGGGGCAAAATACGATTTACGCGGACGTGGATGGGAACATCGGGTTCACGATTCCGGCGCGGATTCCGGTGCGCGCGAATGGCAATGGCGCGTTGCCTGTTCCCGGCGATACGAATGATTACGAATGGAAGGGGTATATTCCGTTCGAGGAATTGCCGCGGGTGGAAAATCCACCGGGCGGGATTATTCCTACGGCCAACGCGCGGACAGTGGGGCCGGGTTACAAGTATTATTTGTCGGACCGGCAGGCGGGACCTTATCGGACGGCGCGGCTTTATGAATTGCTTTCTGGTCGCACGGGGCTAACGGCTGCGGACTGCAACGCGATTCAAAACGATATTGTGAGCTTGCCGAATCGTTTTTTGGCCGGTGCGCTGCTGCAGGTAGCGAAGACGAAGCAGCCGGCGGATGCGCGGGCGCAACGACTAATCGCTGGGCTCGATGGATGGGATGCGCGGGCTACGGCGGAATCCGTCGAGACTTCGTTCGTGGAATACACGCGGCGGGCGCTTTTCGTGCGTTTGCTGCAGCCTTATCTCGGCGATGAGGTTACGAACTACGAGTTGTGGGAGCCGCTGAGCGTTTACAACGACGTGTGGTGGCGCGACAAAGTGTTTCTGGAGAATGTGTTGCGTGAGCGGCCCGCATCGTGGCTGCCAAGCGGGATTGCGAATTACGATGAGTTGTTGATGGTTGCCGCGGACGACGCGGTGGCCGCATTGCAGACGCAAACAGGCCAAGCGACTGAGTCCGGGTGGAATTGGGGACGGCTGCATCCGTTGGATATGGTTCATCCGCTGGGCCGCGCGGGATTGCTGCATCGAACGTTAAGCATCGGGCCGTATGAACAGGGCGGGACGATTGATACGGTGCGGGCGATGGGCGTGGGACATGGTCCGGCGATGCGTTTTGTGGCGGACTTGGCGAATTTCGATGGATCGCTGATGGAGATTCCGACAGGTGAATCAGGGCAGTACGCGAGTCCCTATTATCGGGATCAGTTTGCGGAGTGGTTTGCGGGGCGCGGAATTCCGGCGGCGTTTTCGATTGCGGCCGAGGATGGCGTGCGTGCGCATCGGCTGACGCTGTTGCCGACTGGCGGGAAATAGTGGCTGAGTCTCCGATCACGGCGCTAATTGGGACTCGGAGTCGGGTTCGCGGAATCGGCTATTGAGGTTGGTGATCCGTTTTCGGGCTTGTCGGAGATTGCTGGGCCGAGTCTTTTTCTTCATTGTGGCAGTTTGCTGCTTTGGCAACGACTCCGACGAAATCAGTGATGGTCATCTCCCTCGCTGGAACTACTCGTATTTCACCTCCGGGCGGGATGGGTGAACCCGTAAATCCTTGATGGATGTTTATATATCGACCTCCCAGAAGGCCCTCTGCAACCAGAGAGGCCGCTGAATCGTCACGAATCAAATACTCGAACCGCTTCTCGATTCGCAGCACTACTTCAGTTCTCCGATTTGAATCCGCTGAGTTTCCTGCAAGATTCACCACGCTCACGCTTCCAATCGGCATGCCATCCAATCTGACAGGGGCACCCACCTGCAATCCTGCGGACTCAGGAACGAACATCTGAATCTGATATTTGGGTCGGAGCACACCCGACGCCCGAAGTTGGGAGAAGCCCCAGAAAAGAAAAACTGCTCCTAAAAGAATCCCCGCAGCCTTAAGGGCCTTGTCTGAAATGCGGATTGTAATTTCGGCCATCTGAGTGCGTCCTCGGTAATTCGGTGAGAATGATAGAATCACATTCTGCACACTGAAGACAACAGACAGAACCGCTAAATCCTGTTCTCTCGCTTGACCCCACACTGGCTCAGAACTGGCGGGACTGTGGCATTGCTGCAAGAAAATCATCGCGATAGAATCCGATTGACTGCTAAAGTGGTGAGACATTTCAGCGCTTGCAGGGGCGCGGAACGAGGCTGCATGAGTCCAGTGCCGAATAAATCAGCTGTGCCGGTGGAATCGCCCAAAAAGGGTGACTTCGAAAAATCGCTTACGCGGCTTGAGGAAGTGGTGAAGCGGCTGGAGAGCGCGGATTTGTCGCTGGACGAAGCGATGCGGCTCTTCGAAGAGGGCGTGAAACTTTCTCGCGAGTGCCAGAAGCAGTTGGAAGAGGCGGAGGGGCGCGTGGAAATTCTGCTGAAGAAAGCGGATGGCAAGATTGTGGCGGAGCCATTCGATCCGGAAGAAGAAAATAATTAGCGTTTGCTGATTGGTTTTTGCCTAGCGATAGGTACACTTTCCAGTTATCTGCACTGAGGCTATGACGATCCCCGATTTCTTCGAGAGCGACCGGACAACAGTAGAAGCGGCGCTGCAGGAACTACTGCCGCCGGAAGATGCGCTGCCGATTTCCATTCATAAGGCGATGCGCTACAGCGTGTTTGCGGGCGGGAAACGGATTCGGCCGATTTTGTGCATGGAAGCGGCGCGGATGTTTTCGACTGAGCAGGGTGGCGCCGTGCAGATTGGCTGCGCGCTGGAATTCATTCACACGTATTCATTGATCCACGACGACCTGCCGGCGCTGGACAATGACGATCTGCGGCGCGGGAAGCCGACGAACCACAAAGTGTTTGGCGAGGCGATGGCGATTCTGGCGGGGGACGCGCTGCTGACTTTGGCGTTTCACGCTTTGGCGCTTGCTCCCGTGGAACCGCAACGGCGGCTGACGATTCTGGCGATGATTGCAGAAGCGGCGGGCACGGACCGCGGAATGATTGGCGGGCAGGTGGCGGATTTGGAAGCGGAGGGGAAAGCTTCCGACAAGGGAATGCTGGAGTACATTCATCGGTCGAAGACGGCGGCCTTGATTCGCGCGTCCATCGTGGCAGGAGCGATCGCGGGCGGCGCGGATCGCGGGGACATCACGCGGCTGCTGGCGTTTGGGGAACATATCGGGTGGGCGTTTCAGGTGGTGGACGATATTCTGGATGTGGAGGAATCGTCGGCGGCGCTGGGGAAAACCGCGGGGAAGGATCAGGCGCAGAAGAAGGCTACTTATCCGGCTTTGCATGGGCTGGAGGTGTCGCGGGATATTGCAGCGGATTTGGAGGCGAAGGCTTTGAAGGATTTGGAATTTTATGGGGAGCGCGGGGGGAGGTTGCGGCAGTTGGCGCAATTTTTGGTGGCGCGGCGGGCGTGAAGCGCACGAGCAACAAAATCACCACTGATGAACGCAGATGAACACTGATAATGGCACTGATGAAGGCGAACGAAGAGAAAGTCGAGAAAATTAACACAGAGGACACATAGGATATCGGAGAACACAGAGACAACCGTTCGTACGGCCGCTGTGCTGTTTACGCATGAAATCCAAAACTACTTCTGAGGCGGTTCCTTCCGGCAAGACTCAACAGAATCGCAAATTTGGGAAAACAAGGTTAGATGTTTTGATTGTGGAGCGTGGGCTGGTGCCTTCGCGGGAGCGGGCGCAGGCTGTTTTGCTGGCCGGGAATGTGCTGGTGAACGGGCAGAAGATGGAAAAGCCCGGGTCGCAGGTGGCTGCGGACGCGCGTGTGGAAATTATTGGCGAGGCGCTGCGTTATGCGAGCCGGGGTGGATTGAAGCTGGAGGGAGCGCTGGAGGATTTTGCAGTTATGCCTCAAGGTTCAATCTGCTTGGACGTGGGGAGTTCGACTGGGGGATTTACGGATTGTTTGCTGCAGCGGGGGGCTGCGCGCGTGTTCGCGGTGGACGTCACCATCGATCAGCTGGATTGGAAATTGCGTCAGGATCCGCGCGTGACGACCGTCGAGCGCAACGCGCGTTATCTGCGGGCTGAGGATATTGCGGAGCCTCCGGCGCTGGTGACCATGGACGTGTCATTTATTTCTGTGGCGAAGGTTCTGCCGGCGATGGTGCCGGTCGCGGCGCCTGGCGCGGATTTCCTAATATTGATCAAGCCACAATTCGAGCTGCAGAAAAGTGAAATCGGCAAGGGCGGGATTGTGCGGGACGCGGCGCTGCACCAGAAAGCGATCGAGCGCGTGCAGGCTGCCGCAACCGAATGTGGCTTGACGACTCTGGGAGTGCGACCGAGCCACTTGCCGGGGACGGAAGGCAACCAGGAGTTTTTTCTCCACGCGCGCGCTCGCGGGTAGAGTAGAATCCTGCCTCCCATTATGATTCGCGCCGCGGGCATTATCTGCAAACCAATCCCTGAAATGGTGACGGCCGTGGTGCCGGAATTGCGGCGCTGGCTGGAAACGCGCAACGTTGAAGTGTTTGTGGACCCGCGCACGCGCACGACGCTTGATCCCAACGGCCCGGCGATGACGCGGGAAGAAATGGCGGCGAAAGTTGATTTGGTGATTGTGCTCGGCGGGGACGGAACTTTACTCGCAGCGGCGCGGGCGTTGGGCGGTCACGAGGTTCCGATTCTGGCTGTAAATCTGGGCGGCTTGGGATTCCTGACCAGCGTGACGCTGGAGGAACTCTATCCCGTGCTGGAAACGATTTTGGCGGGCGCGCACCTGACCAGCGAACGAATGATGCTCGAAGCGGAGATCATTCACAGCAACAAGCCAGCCGAGCGGCTGACGGCTTTGAATGACGCAGTGGCGAATAAGGCGGCGCTGGCGCGCATGCTCGATTTTGACGTGCATGTGGATCATCACCACGTGGGGCGTTATCGCGCGGATGGATTGATTGTTGCGACGCCGACCGGTTCGACAGCCTATTCGCTGGCGGCGGGCGGGCCGATCATTCATCCGGACCTGGACGCGTTTGTGATTACGCCGATTTGCCCGCACATGTTGACGAATCGGCCGCTGGTGGTGCCGGATACCGCGCACGTGGAGCTGGATTTTTCGGCTTCGGGCGAGCCGGTGTATCTGACGCTGGACGGACAGATTGGATTTCAATTGCAGCCGCAAGATCGCGTGGTGATCACCAAGGCTGCGACGAAAGTGCAGGTGGTAAGCCCGCCTCGCAAGACGTACTACGAAATTCTGCGCAGCAAATTGCGGTGGGGAGAGCGTTGAGCGGCGTGGATTTCGTGCGATTGCAGCCGCATCGGCAATGACGCAGCAGAGTGCGTCACTACGAGATCAACGACAACGTCAATAACGCCCGCCTAAAGGCGGCCGCTACAGAGTCAAAACTTGGTTTGCAATCGTTACCGCGGGCTACTTTACCTTCAGGACTAACAGCGTGCGGTCGTCGAAGGGGTGCGCGCCGCCGGAGAAGGCGTCAACTTCTTCCAGGATGCGGTCGGCGATGCCGTCGGCGTTGAGCTGGTGATTTGCGGTGATCAGATCGGCCAGGCGCGTGTGGCCGAAGAATTCGCCCGCAAGATTTTGCGTGTCGCCGATGCCGTCGGAGTGAAACACGACTATATCGCCTTCATTCAGGATGTAACTGCGCTGATCGTAAGTGGATTCCTCGAACATCCCCAGCGGAAAACCGGCAAGCATGATTCGTTCGCAGCGGCCGCCGTGATAGAGGAACGGCTCTTCCTGTCCGGCATTGGCAATGCGCAATTTGTGGCGGCCGCGGTGCCAGGTGGCGAAGCACAGAGTCATGAAGCGGCCTTCGATGCGGCGCTCGCCAAGAAATCCATTGATAGCCCGCAGCATTTCCGCCGGGCGGTGCTTTTGTGGGCCCAGGCTGCGCAGCGTGCCAATCGCTACCGCGCCGTAAAGAGCGGCGGCGCTTCCCTTCCCGCTGACGTCGCCCATTGCGATGGCTAATTCCTGCGGACCGTAACGGAGAAAATCGTAGAGGTCGCCGCTTAATTCGCGGGAAGAAACCACGCGGGCGGCGATTTCGAGGCCGAATTCCGGGCCGGGCAGGCGCGGCAGCAGAGCGCCTTGGATGCGGCGCGCGGCGCTGAGATCGCGCTCCATGCGCGCTTCGTCGCGGGCGAGCTGCTCGTAGAGGCGCGCGTTTTCGATGGAGACGGCGAGATGCGCGGCGAGGATCGAAAGCGCTTGCACATGGTCCGGAGTGAAATAATTCAGCTGCGGGCTCTCGAGGTCCATCACGCCGATGACGCGATCTTTATAGAGCATGGGAACGGCCAGCTCGGAGCGCGTTTCGGGATTGATGAGCAGGTAGCGTGGGTCGAGAGTGACGTCTGGCACAACGACGGCGCGTTTCAGGGATGCAGCGGCGCCGACTATGCCTTCGTGCCCGGGAACGGCAAATTTTTCCTGGACGCGCTGGCCGAACTTCACGGTGACGCGATGACGAAAGACTTTGTCGGCCTCGTCGTAAAGCAGAATGCTGAAAATCTGATAATTGATGAGGCGCTTGGTAAGTTCGGCGGCGCGACGGAGGACTTCTTCGACGGAGAGCGAGGAATTGGCTTCCCGGCCTACTTCGTTGAGAAGCAGCAAAGTTTCGGACTGGCTGCGCTCGTGTTCGTAGAGCTTGGCGTTTTCAATGGCGGTGCCGATGCGCGAGGCGACCAAAGTCAGGATTGTTTGCTGATAGGGAGTGAAATAATCGAGCTCGTTGCTTTCGATGTCCAGAACGCCGATGACGCGGCCGCGAACGATCAGCGGAACGGCAAGTTCGGAGCGAACGGCATCGAGTGCGTTGAGATAACGCGGGTCCGCGCGCACGTCGCCGACGCGAATGGCCTGGCCGGTGGCGGCCACGGCGCCTATGATGCCCTCGCCCATGGGAATGCGCCAGTGGTTCACAACTTCCGCGCGATGGCCGATGGCAAAGCGGAAGTACATCTGATCGGTGGTCTCGTCGGGCAGCAGGACCGCGAATATTTCGTAATCAACCAGACGCTTGATGAGTTTGGCGGCGTTCGGCAGGACTTCATCGAGATTGAGCGATGCGTTAATTTCCTGGCTCAGCTCGGCCAGGATTTTGAGCGCGTCCGCCGGGACGTCGATTTTAGGATTTAGTTTTGTCGCGTCCATTTGATCATGTCTCGGAATTCCCCGGCCCCCGCCGAGGAAATGCGCGCTGCTGCGTCCGGCATTTTTACGATGCCGGAAACAGCGGGCGCAAAATCCATTTCATTATAGCAGGCACCTGCACGAGGCTCGCCGCCGAGATGAGCCTGCTGCGAAATTTTCAATATTTGTCGCCGGACGGGGCGGTGGAAGAGGCACCGGGCGCGGCAGATGATTTTCCCGAGCGCAGATGTTCGATGATTTTGACGCCGGCGCTAGCGCCGATGCGAGTGGCGCCGGCTGCGACCATATTTTGCAAGTCTTCGAGGGTGCGGACGCCTCCGGCGGCTTTGATGCCGGTGCTGGGGCCGATGGTTTCGCGTATCAGGCGGACATCTTCAGGTGTGGCGCCGGCGGTGCTGAAGCCGGTGGAGGTTTTCACGAAGTCCGCGCCGGCATTTGTGGCGGTGAGCGAGGCCTGGATTTTTTCGTCTCGGGTGAGCAGGCAAGTTTCGATGATCACTTTGCAGATAGCTTTGCCGTGATGGCTGGCGTTGACCACGCCATGGATATCGGCCTCGACGGCACCGAAGCGGCCGGATTTCAGCGCGCCGATGTTGATGACCATGTCGATTTCCTGGGCACCGCGCTCGATGGATTTCTGCGCTTCGAAAACTTTTACTTCCGGCAGTGTGGCGCCGAGGGGAAAGCCGACGACCGTGCAAACTTTCACGTCGCTGCCGCGAAGGATTTCGGCGGCCTGCCCGACGTTCCAGGGATTCACGCACACGGAAGCGAAATGGTATTGCAGGGCTTCGGCGCAGAGCTTGGCGATTTCGTTTTGCGTGGCGTCTGGTTTGAGCAGGGTGTGGTCGATCAGGCGCGCGATTTCGGATTCAGTGGGCGGCATGGTCATTCGGTCACGCGGGCGGAAGGGTGAGGATGCAGACGTCTTTCAGGTTGCGATAACGTTCGGCGTAATCGAGGCCGTAGCCGACGACGAAATCGTTGGGGATTTGGAAACCGATGTAATCGGCTTTCACTTGCTTGATCCGGCGCGAAGGCTTGTCGAGCAGCGCGGCGATGCGCAGGGATTTGGGCTTGCGTTGTTCGAGGACGCGTAGCAAGTAGGTCAACGTTATGCCGGTATCGAGAATGTCCTCGACGACGATTACGTTCAGACCTTCGATGCTGCTGTCGAGATCTTTCAGCAGGCGCACTTGACCGGAACTTTCTTTATTTTTGCCGTAACTGGAGACGGCGATGAAGTCTATGGACGTTTCCAGATTGATTTCGCGGACCAGGTCGGAGAGGAAGATGCAGGCGCCTTTCAGGACGCCGATCAGATGGACGCGCTGGCCGGCGAAATCGCGGGTGATCTGGTGGGCTACTTCGCGGACGCGTTTTTGGATGGCCGCGCGGCGAATCAATATTTGTAGCTTTTCCTTGCCGGCAACCACTGGCATTTTTTCTGCTCTCCCGTGAAAGCGCGGCTACTTTATCGTACGGGCTAGCGATTGACAAGGAGACTACCGGCGAGAGACGGGCGCGCAGTGCCAAAACAGAAAATTGGCCGCAAGAGCCTGCTCTTCTGGAGGTAATATGTTCCTTCCGATATAGTGCTGACTCTCAGCCGGAGAAAGACAAAATAATCCAGATGAGTGGCGATAGCGGTCCTGAAATTCCTCATCGCGAAGCCTCACCACTGGAGCGTGGTTCTCCCGTCCCTCCGTTGTTCCGTCTGCTTATCACGTTGTGGATGGCCGCCGTTCTTCTGATTTTTATCGGCATCCGGATTCTAGGCTCGAACGCCGCGATCGTTCTCATGTCCAAATGGAGCCACCGTTAGCCCATGTGGTGGCCCGCAATCAAAGCCATATTCGGCCTGTTCGCGCTGAGCGTGGCTGCCGCCGGGTGTGGAGCTTGGATTACGTCCGCACTTCCCCGAAGTTCGAAAGGCGTAGAGCGCGCGGGAATCGCTTTGCTTGGCGGAATGGGATTATTTTCTCTCGGACTTTTTCTAATCGGCCAAGTCTCCTTTACTCGTACGACAATTGTGGTGAGCTTCGTTGCCGCAGTGCTACTGGCGTTTCGGCCACTTTGGCGGGCGGCGCGCGATCTGACTTCGATTCCCGAGGCAAATGGCAAGGAAGTCCTGCTTCCTGGGCTGGTGGTGGTTCTGGTCCTGACGATCACCGCAATTGCCGGAACATCGGAAATCACCGGAGACTGGGAACGGGACACCGTTGCATACCATCTCCTGGGCCCGAAAGTTTGGTTGCGGGAAGGTGTGATTCGGCCCGTTCCGGATAACAGCCTCACGGCATTTCCTCAAATTCCCGAGACTCTTTTTGCAGTGCTGATGACCATTGGAGGAGATCGAGCGCCGGATTTTTCCAGCTGGCTGACGTTGGGGCTGCTCCTGCTCGTGGCTTCGGGATTAGGCATGCGGCTGGGCCTCGGCCCGGGCCAAGGATGGTGGGTTGCGGCGATTGTCGCCACGATGCCGGCCGTTTACGCGGGATCGCACGCGTGTTTCGTTGACAGTCTATACGCGGCATTCGTGCTGGCGGCCGCACGAATCGGATTTGACGCCGAACGCTGGCAAGAATGGGCAGCCTTTGGGATGTTTTGCGGCTTGGCTATGGGAACAAAATATACCGGCTTGCTGGCGTTTTTCGCGCTAGCCGTTTGCGGTGTAATTATTTTGGCCGCAGCACGGCATGAGGATCGGGCCGCATCCGCAAGGAAATTCGGTTTGGCGATCGCGATTGCCGGCGCGATCGCGTCGCCATTTTATATCCGCAATTGGATTATCCTCGGTTGTCCGATTTACCCTCCTCCGCCGGGCTACGCGCGATTTTGCACTCCCAAGTATCTATCCCGTGAGGCAATGGAACAATTTCACGAATATATCCGGCGGAGGGGCGTGGGGATGGGGCGTGGATTGTCTGCCTTCCTGAAACTGCCCTTCAATTTGACGTATCACACAGCAAATTTTAATGGGGCAGGAGGAATCGGACTTTGCCCACTAGGGTTGGCTCCCTTTGGAATTGTTGCGTTGCGCCGGAACAACTTCGCGCGACTCTTGATCCTGCTTGCGTTTCTTTTGGTTATTCTGTGGTATCTGACAGAACAGGAGTCCCGCTTCCTCATACATGTGTACGTGATTGGAGCTGTTTTTTCGGTTGCCGGATGGAATTACGCTGTCGCGAACGGCGGCAAACTCGCGCGAGTACTGGCGGCTGTGCTGGTGGGTATTTCGATTTCGTACGGTCTGTTTATGATCGGCCGAATGCAAACCGACGACCTTAGGGCGGCGATCTCTCCTCGATATGCCGCAATGAAGAAGCAGCGAGACACTCCTTACCTCGCTAGTTTTGAGTATTTGAATTCAGAGCCTTCGGTCCGGGAGGTCCTGATTCTAGACCGAAGCGTTCCCGCCTACTATTCCAACAAGGCTTACATTAAGCCGGCGGGACAATGGGGCGAACGGAGCGTGCCGGGCGCGTCAACCAGCCTAGAAGCGTTGCAGAAAGCCCGGAAGTTGGGCGTAACGCATGTTCTGGACGTAGTGTCGTCCGTTTCCGATTTTCAAGTAAAGAGCCCGACGGCGGGCCTGACGCTGGTTTTTCAATCGGCAGACCAGCGTGTTTACCGTGTGAATTAGGGGGCAGCGACAAAAGTGTGGGGAAGTTTTGTACGCCCACGAAAATCCATCAGCGCAGGTAGCCCCAAGTGTGGAGGCGGTCGCTGTCTTCTACCCAGCGGTCGCCGATGTCGGTGCGGTAGTACATGTTGGGGATCAGGACGTTTTTAATTCGCGAGTACACCTGGGTCTGGGCCTGCTTCATGGTTTGGCCTAGCCCTACAACCACAAGAATTACTCCGGAGGTGCCGGCTACCAGCCACTGGCCGTTTATTTGTTTTACGTCTTCGATGTGCATTTCGTCGGTGGGAGGCTTTTTGAAAACGATTACGGCGTTCTTGGAGAAGGAGTCGAAGGTTTCGTCGTCGTCAAAGGGAAATGGTGGGACGACGATGCGCACGCCGATCTGGAATCCGCTACGGACTTTCAGTCTTGGATCGTTGCCGCTGGCGAGATCCCAGAAAAATTGACCGATGGGTGTGATCATTCCGGCTTGCTGGATGCTGATGGTGGGATAGCCGAAGCGCGAAGTGAATTCCAGCGGGTAGATGCCGTGGTGGTTGACGATGCAATTCAAATCTATGTAGCCGATGTAGCCCTCTTCCTTGAGCTTGGTTTCCATCTTCAGCAGGGTCTGATCGAACAAGTGATTGGCTTCGCTCCAGAACATGGTGGTGCCCATTTCGCCGGTCGGCGGACCATTTTCGCCGGGGAAAAGTTTCTTGTGCTCGAAATTGATGTTAATGGGATAGACGAAACTTTTGCCGTTGAAGAATGCGCCGACGGCAACTTCGACTCCGGTGACGCGGCGCTGTAGCTGGAAGACTTTAATCTCGTCGGAGAGCGCTTTTTTGTAGGCTTCCAGCACGTGGATTACGTCCTTACCATCGTCCTCTTCGCCGACAAAAAGGCGGCGCTTGACGTTCTGCGCTTCGCCGCTGGGCTTGATGACGTAGCGGCCGGGGTTCTGCTCGACGTGCTCGATGGCGTCGTCGAAGGATGAGAATTCACCGTAGGGAATGATGTTGACGCCGGCGTTCTTGAGTTCTTCCTGTCCGAACGAGCGATCGTCTTCCAGGCGGTCGGTGTAGGGCGTGCCGCCAATTACCTTTTTTCCTGCCGCGCGCAGATTTTTGGCTTTTTCGCCCTGGCCCAGGGTGTCGTCGAAGATAAGGATGTCGGCCCAGTCGGCGTCTTTTTCCCAGTCTTTTGATTTGGCGACGAAGCCGTCGGCGATGTCGCGTTCCTTTTTGTCTTGGATATAGTAACGGACTTCGTGACCTTCTTTGGAAACCTGCCAGGCGATGTCACTGATGAGGCCGGTGAGCGAAACAAAAAGGAAATTCCGTTTTTCCATCCGATATTTTCTCCTCGGCTTCTGGTGGCGCGCCTATTCAATGTTGTCTGTCGGCCTGAGCATACTATTAGCGGAGTGTTACGGGTGCGTGAATGGCGATTCTTGTGAGGGAGTGTGACGAAAACATTCGCAGCGTGGAACGGCGCAAGTTGAGGAGGGCGTCGCGTCGGCGTGAGAACTGCAGAAGCCGCACTTCAGCGGCTAAACGCGCCGCGACTTCCCTGCCAGGCCGCGAGCAATCGCGCACGTTGCACGAAGGTTTCTTGCGCGCGAGATTTCGCGTAAGTTAGGTGGGGGAGGCGCGCGCGGATGAGTGAGGCTAGGATGGCTGAGCCATGGTTGCGTGGGACGCTCCGGGACGTAGCCGCGGTTCCTCGCGCCGTGTTGCACGCGCTGGAGCTTGCGCGGGAGGATCTGACGCGCTGGTGCGGGCAAATGAGCGACGCGGAATTGAATGCACGACCTGAGGGGATTGCTCCGGTGGCGTTTCATATCCGGCATATTGCGCGGAGCATCGACCGGCTGTTGAGTTATGCGGAAGGAAAGCGGCTTGATGATTCGCAGATCGCGGCGCTGAAGACCGAGCTTCATGCTGGCGCTACACGCGCTGAGCTGTTTGCCGAATTGGAAGCGGCGCTGGCACAAGGCGCTGTGCGCGTACGGCAATTTGATGCGAATCGTTTGGAGGAACCGAGGCCTGTCGGCGCGCAGTTACTACCGACGACGGTGGGCGGGCTGCTGGTGCACGTGGCGGATCACACGCAGCGGCACGTGGGACAGGCGATCACGACGGCGAAGATTGTTGCGGCGAAACGCGGGTGATGTAGGAATCACGAACGAGCGAACTACCTACCGTGGGCTGCGCGTGGCTGAAAAACTGAAGGGGCGGGCTCTCGTGGAACTCGCCCCTTTTTGTTTTTGTCTACGCCTCTTTTCGTTCGAACGGAGATCAGTCGGCTGAAGCTGCCTGGCGCATCTCTTTTTTCTGCTGCGTGGGGAGATGCAGCGGCTTCGCTTCCTGAAATTGCGCGGCTTCGGTGGAACCGGCGAGCGCAGTGGTGGACGCAGTGCCGCTGGTGATCGCCTGTTGCACTGTGTCGAAGTAGCCGGTACCTACGAAGCGCTGGTGCTTCACGGCCTCGTAACCGAAGGCCTGCTCGCTGGCAAATTCCTTTTCCTGCAGGCGGCAATAGGCGGTCATGCCGTCCTGTTTGTAATTGCGCGCGAGCTCGAACATCGAAAGGTTTAGAGCGTGGAAGCCCGCGAGGGTGATGAACTGGAATTTGTAGCCCATCGCGCCGAGCTCACGCTGGAATTTCGCGATGGTGTTGTCGTCGAGATTTTTTCGCCAGTTGAAGGAGGGCGAGCAATTGTAGGCCAGCATTTTATTGGGATACTTGGCGTGAATGGCTTCAGCGAACTGGCGCGCTTCGCCGAGATGCGGTTTGGAAGTTTCGCACCAGATCAGATCGGCGTAGGGCGCGTAGGCCAGGCCGCGGGCGATTGCTGAACGGAGGCCGCCGCGGATCTTAAAGAAGCCTTCGGGAGTGCGTTCGCCGGTGAGGAATTCGCGGTCGCGCGGATCAATGTCACTGGTAATCAGGTGCGCGCTATCGGCATCAGTGCGAGCCATGATCAGCGTGGGCACGCCCATCACATCGGCGGCCAGGCGCGCGGCGACGAGTTTCTGAACGGCTTCGACCGTGGGCACGAGAACTTTTCCGCCGAGGTGGCCGCACTTTTTCGCTGAGGACAATTGATCTTCGAAGTGCACGCACGCGGCGCCCGCTTCGATCATGGCCTTCATCAGTTCGAAGGCGTTCAAGTTGCCACCGAATCCGGCTTCGGCATCGGCGACGATTGGGGCGAACCAATGAATTCCGTTCTTGCCTTCAGCGTGATGAATTTGATCGGCGCGCGCGAGGGCTTGATTTAATTTGCGCACTACGTTGGGGACGCTATCGGCGGGATAGAGGCTTTGGTCCGGATACATCTGGCCTGCGTCGTTGGCGTCGGCGGCAACTTGCCAGCCGCTTAGGTATATGGCCTGCAGACCGGCCGCTACTTGCTGCACGGCTTGATTGCCGGTGAGCGCGCCGAGAGCGTTGACGTAGAGATCGTCTTGCAGCAACTGCCAGAGGCGCTCTGCGCCCATGCGCGCTAGAGTGTGCTCGATGTGCACGGAGCCGCGTAGTTGCTCTACGTCTTTCTGGGAGTACGGGCGCGTCACGCCTTCCCAGCGCAGATCAGTCTTCCAGTGGTGCTCCAGGTCGCGATGATTGCCGTTGGTGGTCATGAGTTGCGTCCTCTTCGATGGAAGAAAGCTGTGTGGTGCTGGCTTTCCCTCAAAAAACAGAGCTGGAACTTAGGGGCCGGAGCAGCCAAGCAGGAACTGAGCGGGGGGACAAATCGCTCGCGGTCCGTGAACTACTGGCGACTGCGTGCAGTGTGAGGGAAGGAGGGTAATCAGTCAAACTGATTGTCGTTATCATCTTGATAGAATATGATTATCGGGTAGTTTCCAACGGCAGTACCAAATCGTGTGGTACTGCCTCTCGGATGGCGGTTCCCTGCTCCGGCGAGGTATAACGAGGCCAAATGGAAATTGATCAGATTGAAACGTTTCTGGCTGTCCTGACATACGGAGGCTTTCATCGCGCGGCTGCGGCGCTGAATATCAGCCAGCCTGCTGTAAGCGCCCGGGTACGGGCGCTGGAGGACGGACTGGGCGTGAAGCTATTCGCGCGTGTGCGCGGAAATCTTTCCGTCTCGCCGGCGGGCAAGGCGCTGCGTCCCCATGCCGAGCAACTGCTGCGCGATGTGACGAGGGCGCGACAGGCGGTGCATGAACTACAACCTTCCGCAGGTGGCAGCTTGAGCGTTGCGGCGGCGCTTTCGGTGTGCACTTATTTTCTACCAGACGTGATGAAGGATTATCAGGCGGCGAATCCCAAGGTACTGGTGAATCTGCGTTCCGGGACATCCGCGCAGGTGCTGAAGATGGTGCTGGACGGCGAGGCGGAGATTGGCGTCGCGCGGTCTTTGAATCATCCGGAAGTGGAGACGATGACGCTGAGGGATGATCCTCTGATTTTGGTGGGGCATCCCCAACATCCGGCGGCGCGGAAACGGCGGGTGCGGCTGGAGGATGTGGAAGCGATGCCGCTGATTTTTTTCGATCGAGGATCGAGCGACTGGACTTTGAGCCAGGGATTATTTCGGCGTGCGGGACAGCTGCCGAATACGGTGCTGGAGGTGGAGACGATCGAGGCAGCGAAGCGGATGGTGGAGCGGAAATTGGGGTTGAGCTTTTTGCCGTTGATCGCGGTGACTCATGAATTGCGCAAGGGCAAATTGGTGGCGATTGAGATTTTGAATGAGGAACCGCTGCGGCGCAATCTGGATGTGATTTACCCGCGGCATCGGGCGCTTACGCGGGACGCGCAGGCGTTGCTGCAGCTTTTGCAGACGGCGGCGAATGCGGACGGGCGGGTGCGGAAGGCGCGGAAGCGGAAACGCTGAAGGGCTTAGCCTATGGGTTTCACGTTGTTGCCCTTGGCGTACCAGCAGGGGCGGTAGCCGGAATGCGGGAACAGGGAATGGGCACAGGTTTCGGTGAGCGGTTGGTCAGTGAAGATTTCCATCTTGCCGTCTTTTAGCGCGGTGCCGTAGTAGGAAGTGACGGTGCCTAGGGCTCCGGCGCTGCCATTCGTCCTCATTTTATGCTGGAAGATGACGTAGTCGGTCGCATACACGACTGCAAACGCGGCTAGCGTGGTGATGGCAATTCGTTTGGCGAGTTGGTTGAGGCTCGGCACTTTTTTCTCCGGTTAGAATTGTATCGTGGAGTTGCGTTCAATTCCCTGCACTGTTCGTTGTTGTTTTTCAGATCCCCATTGATGATTGCGTGGTGGCGGATGGCGCACTGAAGTGCGCCGCTACGAAAGCAAGGGCAAACAACTGCAACGGCTGCCCGGTCCGATGAAACTGGATCGGCCGCTACAAAATCAAACACAAAGTCAACGGCGCCCAGCTGAAGCTGGCCGCTACAACGTCAACACAACGGCGTCTAGCGTTTTTTCGCCAGGAAGCGGGCGTTAGCGGAGCTGCGGCGGCTTAGGCGTTATGGGAACGACGATCGGCTTGGTTGTGATCGGGAACGATGCGGTTGGGAACGCTACGCGCATGGCGGGGTCGCCGAAGAGAATCCAGGTGCGGCGGACGTCTGGGTCGGTGATATTTAATTTGGATGTCAGTATGGAGCGGCCGAGCGACTGCGTAGGATTCGCGGCCAGCGTGCGCAGGAGCGCCTGGTCCATGGCGGCCTGCGGCGGCGCGGTGGTGAAGCCGGAAGAGGCCCAGACGGCTACGGCGCCTCCGTTGGGGGCGAACAGCAGCGCAGAGGAAAGGCTCTCCGCGTAAACGTCGTGGAAGAAACCGTTCAAGCAATCCATCAGCAGGAAAACCGGCAGCCGCCCGCCATTGCTGAACGAGGCGACGGAATTATTGTCGAGCAAGTCCGCGAAGGACCACTGTTGCTCTGAACCGTGGCCCGTGTAGTTGACGAGCAGCGTGCCGTTGTTGACCGCATCAATAATTTGCTGGGAGACCACGCTGGTTGGCTGACCATCCGCGAGGATTTTGGTGGTGACGAGCGAAGGCGGCAGCAGCGTGGCGGCCATTTCTGCTTCGCTGGAGAAGTCCACGCCGACGTTCTGGTCCGCGATCACGAGCGCTTGCTGCGTCCATGCGCCCTGCGATGCGCCGCGTTCGTAATTCACAATTTTGGAAATCACCAGAGCCGCGTCGGCAGCGGTGCGCGCGGGAATGCGTCCGGTGGGAATGGTGGCGAAGCCAGTGCCCTGGAAATCACTGAGCCAATCGTCCGAGGCGGTTTTGAACGCAGCCGTTTCAATTAGGCGCGTAGGCACGAAATCGAAGGCGCCGAGGCCGAGATAGTCGCGCGGGTCGAAGGACGCGTCACCGACGAGCAAGACCGCTTGCGGCTTTTCGCGCCACTGAGTCGAAGCGAATTGCAGGTAGTTCTGTAGCGCGAACGGGCTGCGTTCGCCGTAATTGAATGCGTCAAAGAGCTGATCGGTGGTGACGACAGTAACCTCGTGCTGCTGGGATTTGCGCAGGGTGACCAGCGGAGCGACGGTGGACGCAAAATCCGGGTAGGTGATGATGACGATGTCCGAACCCGAGCGTTGTTGTTCGAGCGAATCCTGCGGATGGTAAGTGATCGCGCTGGGCGCGGAGATCTGGTCCGCGGCGAATGCGATCAGCGTGTGTGGAACCGCGCTGGCGGGCGAGCCGGGAACGGTGATAGCGATGCTCGAACCGGTATTGTCAAAAGTAATGTGGCCGGCCAGCTGAATGATGTTGAGTGGGTCGGAAGTGTCGTATGCCTGAATCTGCGAGCTGGAGAATCCGCTAATTTTCAGGTGTGCGCCTGCGGGTGCGGAGGCGCGGAGCCAATCGGAATCCGCGGTGTAGGTATGCGGGAAATTCAGCACGATAGATTGGACCAAGGTGGTGTCGTTCTCGCCATTGAGCGCGGTGAGGGTGACGGTGTTGGTGCCATTCTGAAGCAGGCCCTGCTCGATCGCGAAAGTGCTGGAGAAATTCGCCTGGCCGTCGAAGTTCAGAACTCCCACTGACGAACCATTCACCGTCGCGTTGACGCTGTGCGGCTGGCCGGCGATGACTCCCTGCAGGGTGATGGTGACCTGCGCGGGGAGGCTGGAAGACGGATCGTAATTCTGAATTGCGAGATCCTGATCCACTGGTTCAGTGGTGACGAGCGCGCCGAAGAAATTGTCGGCATTCGGGCCGTTCAGCAGCGCCGCAAAATAGGTGGTGCGTTGTTCCAACGTTACCGAGGACAAGAAACTCTGCACGCTGGATGCCCCCGAACCAGCCGAAGTGGAAACCGGAATACGCTTGCCAGACTGCGAGCCGCGCACGAGCCAGTAGACGCGCGTGCCGGAGAAGGGCGTGTCAATCGCGGTGCCGTAGAAGGCGATGGCGCCGTTGCTGCCGAGAGATGCGCCTTGCTCGCCGAGGATGGCGATCGGCTGCTCGACACCTTCGGCGAAGAGTTGCAGCGAGCGTGCGTCGGAGCCGGGATCAAAGCCCGCGGCCACGAGTTGCGAGCGCGTGACTACGTACCAGCCTTCCGCGGTGATGGATATTTTTGCCGCCGGCAGCGTGTCGAGATAAGCGCTGGAAACTTCCGCTGCAGGCGACGGAGCCGATGGATTCACGGGCGGCAGGACCGGCATCGGCGCGCCGGGACGCGACGGGAAAGCCATGGAAGACGCCGCTGACGACGCCGACGATTTCGACAGCTGATTGAGCAGCGTCGCCTGCGACATCGGAACCATTTCAGAAACGGTAGAATCAGGGCTGGCCTCAGGACTTACCGGGCCATGAGTATTGTGCACGCCGCTGAGGTCCACATCCTCGAGCACGTAGGAGGATCCAGGGCCGCCTTGCGGATCAAACCATTGATACGTACGCGCGGGATGTTGCGGTTGGCCGCCGCGCAGCAGTAGCGCGCCGCCGGCGATCAGCGAAGGATCGAGCTGGTGGCGGCCCTGCACGTCTTCGCGATAGACGTGGAAGCCGAGGTTGCGGACTTCCTCGCGCGTGCGCCATTCGAGCAGGACGCCGCCGCCCGCGCGAGTTTGCGCGCGGAAGGAGGAAAGTTGCACAGCGGTGGACGACTGAATTGTCGAAATCACCGAGGACATATTGTTCGACATGTTCGGGTCGCTGGTCGAAGAGCCCAAACTGGCTGTGTTGACCACCAATGACGATGAGCTGAACGTCACGGCTGTAGTGCTAATGGTGATGGTGACCAAGCCGCCAACGCTGACCGAGCCCAAGCTGCAGCTGACCGTGCCGGCAGCCTGCGTGCATGTGCCTTGCGTGGTGGAGACGGAAACGAACGTCACCTGGCTGGGCAGAGGATCGGAGACATTCACATTTTGTGCGACCGCTGGGCCGTTGTTGGTGACTTGCAGCGTGTAAGTGAGAGTTGCGCCTTGATCCACGGGTTGTGGCGCGGCGGTCTTCACGATGGCGACGTCCGCTTGCGTGGGCGAAGCGACGATGGTGGTGGCGGTGGACGTGTTGTTCGCGACGTTCACGTCATTGGTCGTCGGAGCGATGTTCGCGGTGTTCGAGATCACGGTGCCCGACGCGGTGGCGGCGTTTACTTTCACCACCAGCGGAAGCTGTGCAGTGGTGCCGGACGGAATTGCCGCGCCCGAGCAGACTCCTCCGGCGCCCGGGCAGCAACTGATCGCACCGGTGCCGCCGACGGCCGGAAGCGTGGTGCAAGTGGCGCCGGCCGGAAGAGCGAGCGAAACAAAAGTGGTGTTGGCCGGAACGGTATCGGTAAAGGTCACGTTGCTGGCCGAGTTCGGGCCGTTGTTTGCGAAATTCAACAGGAAGGTGATGTTGTTTCCGGGTGTGACGGGATTCGGCGACGCGGAGCTCGTGACGCTCAAATCATATTGGCCCGCGGAAGCTACCGTGACGTTTACGGTCGAGCTGTTGCTGGAGGGATTTGGATCTGGCGTCGAAGTGGAAGTGCTTGCAGTGTTGGTGATGACTGTGCCGGAGGCGGTGCCCGCGGTAACCGTGATGATCAAAGTGAATGTGGTTGTGGCTCCCGAGGGTAGCGACGCGATGGTGCAACTGACAACAGTGCCAGGGGCGGGGCAACTCCACGCGGTGCCGGTCTGCGCGAGAGAAGAGAATGTGGTGTGTGCGGGAATTGCGTCAGTAAACGTGACGGAACTGGTGGCAGCAGGGCCGTTATTGTGCACCGTGACCGTATAGCTGATGTTGTTGCCGGCCTGCACGGGATTGGGCGTAGCTGTCATCGTGACGACGAGATTGGCGCTGGTGGCCGAGCCTACCAAGGTCAGGACGCTCGCGGTGTTGTTCGCGAGATTGGGATCGTTGGTGCCGGACGAAACCGAGGCCGTATCCAGAATTTGCGTGCCGTTCACGGTGCCGGGAATCACTTGCACGACCAGCGTGAAGGTGCCGACGGCGGCGTTTGGTACGTCAGGATTCGTGCAGCTGATATTTCCGGCGCTGCCGACCGCCGGCATGGTGCAAGACCAGCCCGGAGCGATTACCAGCGATTGGAATGTAGTATTGCCGGGTACGGCTTCGACGAAGGTGGCATTGACGGCGTCCTGTGGTCCGTTGTTGGTGACCGTTTGTGTGTAGGTGATGTTGTTTCCAGGAACGACGACGCTGGGCGTGCCGGAATTCGTTACCGCGAGATCCGCTCCGGCGCAGTAGGCGCCCGATTGCGTTCCGGGAGTCTCAGTGATGGATAATCCGGAGCTGACAAATCCGGCTTGCCCGAGCGTGGCGCCATATGGATCGTTGGCGAGCGTGGACCAGCCGGGAATGCCGCCGTTGACGTTGGCAGTTCCGGGAGCGGCTGATGCAAGAATCACGCCGCCGCCTCCGCCGCCTCCGGGACCGTGGCGATTGCCGGGGAAAGGCGTTCCGGGTGCATCTTCGGGCCAGGTGACTCCGCCGTTGCCCCCCGCGGCACTAGCGGTTAATCCGGAGAGAGAGCCGCTATTTGCAAAAACCAAAATCGAGCCGCCCGCGCCGGCGCCGCCGCCGCCATCGTTTTCGGTTTCGAGAGCGGTCGCGCCGTTGGCGGAGATTGTCCCAGTCCCCGCGACGGAACCGGTGTGAATAATTACGATACCGCCGCCTGCGGTTCCGCTGCTGAAGATGCCGGTGCAGTTCGCGCCGCAATCAGCGTTGCCAGTGTTGGTGGTGGGAATCCAGTAGGAGCCGTCGTTCGTGGTCCCGGCGCCGCCTCCGCCACCCATGACGATTGCGCTTGTGCTGGCGGGAAAAGCTACGCCGCCGAAACCTCCAACGACGCCGGCGCTCTGCCAGCCAAAACCGCCTGTGCCGCCTGTGCCGCCGTTTCCGCCCGCGCCGCCGCCGCTGTTTTGATTGTTTGCGGTGGGGTTAGCGTCGGTTGAACCACCGGCCGCGTTACCCGGGGCGCCACGTCCGTAACTGCCGTTCGGCATACCTTCAAGGACGGCCTGGCCGGTGCTTACGGCTGTGGTTGCCGGAGTGATGGTGCTGATAGCCGGTGCGATGTAGTGCGGCGTCCCCGCGATGCCTTCACCTTTCGAGCCGTTGGCGGCTTGCGTGGAAAGCGTCACGACGTCGGTGGCAAGTGTGCCAGCTGCGCCGCCGAGGATGCGTCCAGCGCCGCCGCGGAAGCCCGTTCCGTCGAGGCTCACGGTGCCGCCGAGGGTAAGCTGCGAGGCTACGTCCACAGCGAGCACGCCGCCGACTGCTCCGTTCCACGGCAGCGCGGCAAGAGTGCTGCTGAAAGTCGCGGTGGTGTACTGCGGGACGCGAATCACTTGGTAGGTCTGAATTCCCTGTGTGGCCGTGGCCGCGGCGCTGGTGTAGGAATTCAGCAGCCCGCCGCCCGAGCCTGTGCCGGTGAATGTTAGCGCGCCTCCTCCGACCGGGACTGCGGTTGTGGCGGTGACAAATTCGAACTGGCCTGAGTTACCGAGGCTTGTAGAACCGGACGCGGGATCGCCGGGAACACCATCTCCGTACGAACTGGTGTTGGTCGAATTAATTTGCGCGCCCTGCGTCTGGATTACGAGCAGCAGGTCGCCGACGGCGATGGGAGTTTGCGCAGCGGGAGCAGCTGCGGCACCGCCTAAAGTGATCGAGGTCGCGCCAGCGGCCACGGTTCCCGCGGCTGGAGGATAGTATGCGTTGACGACTCCCCCGAGCATTCCGCCGGCACCGTCTTTGCCGGGCATGGCGCAGACGAGCGGCTGCACCACGGTGACGACTGTCACGGTATTGTTCGCCGAGACGGGATCGGTGCTGGTGGTGCTGACCACAGCCTTATTCGTGAGCGGACTCCCAGTTGCTGGGGCGGTTCCACTTACTGTGATGATGATGGGCGCCGCGAGCGGGTACGCGACTGTGTTGAGAGTGCAAGTGATGGTGCCACCGGTGAGCGCGCCACAAGTTCCTTGAGAAGTAGTCGCCGTCGCGCCTACGAGTGTGGCGGGAACAGTATCAACAACAGTTACTCCCGCGGCAGACGCGAGGCCGAGATTCGTTACTTGAATGGTGTAAGCGAGCGCCGAGGAAACGAAGACTGGCGTGGGCGCGGCGGTCATGGAAATTGCCAGGTCCGCTCCGCTGGTGTTTTCCACCAGAACGGAGGTGGACGTGGTGTTGTTGGATGAAACCGGATCAGTGGTCTGCGAAGTCACGTCTGCGGAATTGACGATACTTGTGCCGGCCGCAGTGGCGGCGGCAACGGTTACAACGTATGTAAATGTTCCCGGGGTGTTGATATTTAGCGTGCCGGTGGCCGAGCACAGGACTTCCCCGGTGCCACCAACTGCTGGCGTCGTGCCGCATGCCCATCCTGCGGGCGGCGTAATCGAAGAGAATGTGGTGTTAGGCGGCGTCTGCTGATAGAGGACTGCGCCGGTGGCCGCGTTCGGGCCGTTATTGGTGACAGTTTCGGTATAGGTGATGGTCGTGCCTGGCGCGACGGCGGGTGCCGACGCAACTTGCGTCATGGCAAGATCGGCGCCTTGCACCGTGGTAGAGATTGTGATGTTGTTTGGGGTTCCCGGGTTCGTTCCCGTTTCGCTGACGGTCACTGGGGTGTTCATGATCGTGGCTCCGCCGGGCGCGCTCGAATTCACGGCCACAACGATCGTGAAGTTTACGGACGTTGCCGCAGCCATCGCGGCGTTGGCCGTGCATACGATTGCTCCCGTGCCACCTGCCGCCGGGGTCGTGCCGCACGTCCATGTGCCGGGTGGAGTGGCGGAGACGAAAGTCGTATTGGCCGGTGTGGATTGCGTGAGCGTCGCGCCGTTCGCTGCGGTGGTGGTGCTGTTATTCGTGACTGTCTCGGCGTATGTGATTTGCCCGCCGGTCGCGACGGGATTGGGAGTTGCAGTCCCAGAGACGGAGAGCGCCGGAACCTGGACCGTGACGTTTGCGGTCGCAGTGACGGTGGCGGTGTTCGCTCCGGCGGCGCTGACGGTATCTGAGATCACGCTGCCATTCGCCGTCGCGGCGTTCACGGTGACAACGATCGTAAACGTGGTGGTATCGCCGCTTCGGTAAGTAGTTGCGCTGGTGTTGTTGCAGGTGATCACTCCGGCAGTATTGGTGCAGGTCCAATTCTGATTGCCGGCGGTTTTTGCCGCCGAAACGAATGTGGTGTTGGCCGGAAGATTTTGCGTGGTTGTTAGCGGCTTGGTGATGGCCACGCCGCTGCCGTTTGCGAGTACTTGGGTATAGGTGATGGTCCCGCCAGGCGCGACGGTCGCCGGCGGCGCCGCCGTGTTCGTGATCGTTATTGCTTGCGCGAAAACTGGCGCGGCGTGCAGCAGCGTCGCCAACAGGACGACAGCGCATGGTCCGAGGACGCCGCGAAATCGGTGCATTCGGCGCGTACCAGCCTGAACTACGCGGCGGTAGTGCCTGCGGATCGCGTGCAGCAGTTTTGTGCCGGGAGTGTGCAACGAAATCCGTTTGCCGTCGCGTTCGAGGCAGACGGCTCTGCCGAGAACCAGCGCGGCGGGAGTGTCGTCCTGCTGGCCGGCGTCGCCACGGGTGATGATTCTGTTCGTTTTGGGATCGAGGCCGATCACGCGATGCAACAGAACACCGTGCGCGCCAAGCGTGAGCGCAATGTCTCCGCGACGCAGTTCGCTGGCGGCTACCTGCTCGGCGATAACCGCATCGCCATTCAGGACGTTCGGCTGCATGCTCTGCCCGTGCGCGAGGAAACGCACCTGCAAGCCGCGCTGCAGCACGGCTTCGCACAGCATCGCGAATTGCGACGTATCACGCCGCAATAATTTTGCCGACGTCTTCACTGAGCAGGGCCTCCACAGCCGTGAAATCCGGAACAAATGAAAATTCGGAGCAAGGAACGCTATCTGTAACTTTGCTGAAAAATTCCAGAATGAACGTAATGGCATCGGTGGAGTGATGCGGCACAAAGCTGCGCGCAAAAAGTTCCGCGGATGCCGCGGTGCGGCTGAGCGGCCTTACTTCGTTGCGCTGGCCGTGAGCTAAAACATAAATTCCATCGAGTGGCCAGCGATCGGCTTCGGCAATTCCTGCATCTCCGTGCCAAGGGGTGCCGTACATCCAGATGCGGCCGTGTTCGCGGCGCAGGATGATGCGGTCATCGCTTAGGACGCGCGCGCCATCGTGGCGCGACCACAGGCGCGACGAGGTGCTTTTCCCCGCGCCGGAATGGCCGGTGAGTAGCAGGCCTCGGCCATCGGGAGCGATCACACCGCAGCCGTGGACTTCGACGCCTTCGCCCATGGAGAGGCGATGAATCCAGAGGAGTTCATCGAGCGGATATTCCAGCGGGTTCAAGGGCCGGTCTGCCGCGAAATATTCGCGCGATATTTCAATGCGGCCGGATTTGAAATTGGGCGCGACGAGGGCTTGTTTGTACGGCAGCTTGCCGATGAAATCCGTGGTCAAACGAAAGCAGAAGCCATCCGCGTTGCGGTACAATTTCCATAATGCGCGGGAATCGAAAACTAATTCCCCTGGGCAAGAATCGAAGCGGCCGCCGAAAGCCACACCGAACTCCACGTCGCACACTTTGTCCGCGACGAGAAAATCTCGCAGCTCACTGTCGGCGAGCAGCGTCGGACCGCCAGGAACCGACGTTGCGCCTAGCGAAATCCCACCGATTCGCGCCGCGATTCGTCGCGATGCGACGTTGGAGCACAGTGGTTGCGATGGCGTCAGTGAGTTCATGGTTCTCACTTCAGGATCCGGGGGTCATGCAACCGCCCACGACGATGGCGCAGCCGCCACCAGCGGGTCCGGCAGACGACGGCACCTTGCAATGACCGAGGACTGCTTCGTCCGGCCGCAGGCTGACGCGCATGATTTTCGGAGCCTCATACGGCTTCGAGCCGCGCTGCGGATTTTGATTCTGAATCTGATCGGGCATGGGTGATTCACTGCTCATGCGTGGGCCCCACAGGAACCACAGCCGCTACCGCAGCCGGAGCTCTGTTGCAAAATCGGCAGGGCCGCAGCGGTAGGCATGGGCGTCCAAGAACCGACGTCCACTTCTCCCTTACGAATGCGCTCGGCCGATTGCAATAATTTTTCGTGCGCGATCCCGCCCGCGCAACATTCGCAATCGCCGTGCGCGGGAATTTCGACGCCTAAGGCCATGGCGCGCAGGTGGGCCACTTCGCACAGGAATTCCACGGGAGATTCGGCGTCGCCCTTTTCCAATTCGCCATTCGCGGCGCACATGCCACAAAGATTCTTGATGCGGCAGGCGTCGCACTTGCTCTGGCGCGTCTTTTTCCTGCTGCGGACGCGGCCCAAGAAATTTTCCCAGCCGGCGCGGAAGCTGCCGGAGCGCCAGTCGTAGCTTTCCTGATGAGAAAGCACGCAGATGCTAATCTGGCCGTAGGGATCAATGGCGCAGGAATTAATTCCGCCGCCGCACTGATAAATAGTTTCCGAAGCGAAAGCTGCGGCGGGCAGCGCCATATCGCGCTCGATTAGTTTCAGAGCCTCCGCGCGCCTGCGGGCGTCGTGCAGATCCAGCGCCACGGCGTCTTCCGGAGTGAGCCGCACTTCGACCGGGCTTTGCGAGCAATCAATGCGCGGATTCACCAGCGGATCGAATTTGAAATCCACGCCAAAATCTTCTTGGGCCATGCGCTGCATTTCGTACACTTCGTGGCGATTAATCGTCGTGGGAACAGTCTTCAACTTCAGCGGCAACTTGCGTTCTTTCAGGAGGCGAATGCCGCGGATGCAGCGGTCGTAGGAACCGGGAATCTGCGTCAACGCGTCGTAGGTCTGGCGTGTGGCTCCGTAGAGTGTGATTTCGATCGCAAACGGCCGGTATTCCGCCAGAAAATCGGCGATGCGTTCGGTGATCATCGTGCCGTTGGTGAACAGGGTGATCAGAAAGCCCTTGGATTTGGCGTAAGAATAAATGTCGAGAAAATCGGCGCGCGCGAAAATTTCGCCGCCAGTGAAAAGTATCCAGAAGCAACCGGCATCGGCGATCTGATCAAGCAGGCGGCGGTATTCTTCGAAGGAGAGCTCGCGATTGCGGGCGGCGCGATCCGCCATGGGAAGATTGTTATAGCAATGCAGGCACTCTAATGGACATCGGCGCGTGACTTCGATGGACACTTCCATCGGAACGCGCTTGCCGGCCGTGCGTTGGTGCACGCCCATGCTGAATGCGGAGTAGGTTGTCTCGTTCATTTCCCAAGTACCCAGCCGCCTGGCCGGGGTGATGCCTGCAGGTTAAGCAGGCTCGACCAAACCCTCCTGAGTCAGGTCTCTTACAAAAGCTTCCGCGTCCGAAAAGGCCTGGGCCGGAGCAAGCCCGTATTCTGATTGGAGATAGGACGCCAATGTGGAGGCATCCAGGCCGTTTTCGATCAGGGACCAAAGCTTCGTGCCGGATTCGTTAAAGGTGTAGATGGAGTCGAGATCAGCTGCGCCGCGTCGGATGGGAACTACGATCGCCTCGTCTGCCACAACACGCGAGACCACGTTTGAACTTCGGCGCACACGTGTCGCCGCAAAATCCCCCAAGACCGCCATAAAACCGCCTAAATCCTAGATTTGTAGTTGCTTTCCAGTTAACGGTACAACGTCTAGTGTTAACCTAATTGTTATCGGGGGACGCGCTCAACCCTATAATCCCGGCCGTGTGCTAAAAGGTTAACGCTGGCGAGTCAATACAGTATCGGGTGGAGCAATTTTCGGCAGCAAATATGAGCTTAGCGGAGTTGGAGATGGCGGGAATCGTGAGATGGAAGAGGAAATTTTCGCGCCGGCGTGACGGTTGGCGACTGAACCGGAATCAGAAGAGGAAATAGCGCTGGGCGAGGGGCAGGACGCGCGCGGGTTCGCAAGTAATTAGGGTGCCATCGAGGCGAACTTCGTAGGTTTCGGGATCCACTTCGATGTTCGGAGTGGCGCTATTGTGGATCATGTCTCTTTTTCCGATGCGGCGGCAATTGCGTACGGGAGCGACGAGCTTTTTTAGGCCCAGCCTCTGCGGAACGCCATCGTTGAGCGACGCTTCGGACAGGAACGTGATGCTTGTCGGGGCGATTGCCGCGCCGAAGCTGCCGAACGTCGGGCGGTAAATCACCGGTTGCGGCGTGGGTATCGAGGCGTTCGGATCGCCCATGGCGCTCCAGGCGATGAAGCCGCCTTTCACAATCATTTCTGGTTTTACGCCGAAGAATGCCGGCTTCCACAGGACCAAGTCCGCTAACTTTCCTGGTTCGATCGAACCGATTTCGGCAGCCATCCCATGGGTGATGGCGGGATTGATGGTGTACTTCGCGATGTAGCGCTTGGCGCGGGAATTGTCGTTACCTTGGGAATCGCCCGGCAGCGAACCCGAATGGACTGCCGCGAGCGCGCCGCGTTGTACTTTCATCTTATGCGCGGTCTGCCAAGTGCGCGTGACTACCTCGCCGACGCGCCCCATTGCTTGCGAATCGCTGGAGATCATGCTGATGACGCCCAGGTCGTGCAGAATATCTTCGGCGGCAATCGTCTCCGGCCTGATGCGGCTTTCCGCGAACGCGACATCTTCCGGAACTTGCGGATTCAGGTGATGGCATACCATCAGCATGTCCAGATGCTCGGCGATGGTGTTCACCGTGTAGGGGCGCGTGGGATTGGTGGACGACGGCAGAACGTTCGGGAACGAGGCGATGCGTATGATGTCCGGGGCGTGGCCTCCGCCGGCGCCTTCGGTGTGATAGGTGTGGATGGCGCGTCCGGCGATGGCTGCGACCGTGGTTTCCAGGAAGCCGGCTTCATTGATTGTATCGGTGTGGATGGCAGCTTGGACGTCGAATTCGTCGGCGACTTTCAGGCAGGCATCGATCACCGCGGGCGTGGTGCCCCAGTCTTCGTGCAATTTCAGGCCGCAGGCACCCGCTTCGATTTGCTCAACTAACGGCGCCGCTGTGGCGCTATTTCCCTTCCCTAGAAAACCAAAATTCATGGGCCACGCTTCGGCGGCTTGCAGCATGCGCGCGAGATTCCACGCGCCGGGAGTACACGTGGTTGCCGCCGTGCCGGTGGCAGGGCCAGTGCCTCCGCCGATCATGGTGGTGATGCCGTTCGAGAGCGCTTCGTAAATTTGCTGCGGTGAGATGAAGTGGACGTGGCTATCCACCCCGCCGGCGGTGAGAATCAGGTTTTCTCCGGCGATCACTTCGGTCGCAGCTCCCACGACCAGATCGGGATCTACGCCTTCCATCGTGTCGGGATTTCCGGCTTTGCCGACCTTCACAATCCGGCCGTTCTTTACGCCAACGTCGCCTTTCGCTATGCCCCAGTGATCCAGGATCACGGCGTTGGTGATGACCAGGTCGAGCCCCCCGTGCTCGCGCTCTCTTACGGCGCTGGCGCTTTGGCCCATGCCGTCGCGAATTACTTTGCCGCCGCCGAAGGTGATCTCGTCGCCGTAGTGCGTGAAGTCCTTTTCGACTTCGATTATTAGTTCGGTGTCCGCGAGGCGGATGCGGTCGCCCGTTGTGGGGCCGTAGAGCTCGGCGTAGGTGCGGCGTGGGATTTTCAGGCTCATGGGGTTTTCTCTGCTTGGCTCGTGCGGAATCCTGCTTTTTGTGCGAGTGCGAGTGCGCTATCGCGCGCACCTTCGGCGTCGAGCGGGCCTTCGACCAGTCCGTTGCAGCCTTGCATCACGCGGCGGCCGCCGAACGGAGTCAGCTCGATTTCTTTTTCTTCTCCCGGCTCGAAGCGGACAGCTGTGCCCGCGGGAATATTCAGGCGCATTCCGTACGCAGCTGCGCGATCGAATTCGAGTTCGCGATTGGTTTCGAAGAAATGGAAGTGGCTACCGACTTGGACCGGGCGGTCGCCTGCGTTGCGCACGATGATGCGCTTTGTTTCGCGGCCGGCGTTGGCTTCGATCGGCCCGGCGGCTTCATTCAGAAAATATTCGCCCGGTTTCATGTGCGAGCTCCCGACTGCAGCTACGGTCAGTGAATTGGATCGTGAATGGTGACGAGTTTGGTGCCGTCGGGGAAGGTGGCTTCCACTTGCAGCTCGCGGATCATTTCCGCCACGCCTTCCATTACGTCGTCGCGCTTCAGAATGGCCGCGCCGAAGCTCATGATGTCGGCGACACTCTTCCCGTCGCGCGCCGCTTCCATGATTTCGGCGGAAAGAATCGCTATCGCTTCCACGTAGTTCAATTTCAGGCCGCGAGCTTGCCTGCGGCGGGCCACGTCCGCCGCAACAACGATCAGCAATTTTTCCTGTTCACGCGGTGTTAGGTGCACTGCGTTGCTCCCGATCCAACTGCGCAGCTGATTTTCCCATTAGTTATGCTTCAGAGGAGCTCAATTCACTTTTCTGGGCGGCACGGCGTCGCAGCCGTACAAGCGGTGCTTCGCCGTTTGCCACAATTCTTGTAGTCCCGGTAGCACGTGGCGGCCGTGGACCGCGACACAGCGCACCATGAGGCCGTGAGCGCGAAGCGTGCTGACTGCCCACAACGTTTCTCCGTGTTTCGACAGCGGCAGCGCTTGTTCGCGAAGTTCCTGCTCGAGCGCGAGCCATTCCGCGGCGCTGGGGCCCACGCGCGCAACGCAGAACGTCGCCCAAGTGCGATAGGGACCGAGGCGGCCGAAAGACTGCGTCGAGCGTTTGTGCGGCTCGATGCGCACCCGTTCGCTGGCGATTGGTTGACCGAGCGCGACGACGTCCGCTTTCATTTCCACTGAATCGTAAGCGAATGATTCACCGTGCGCTTCTCGTCCCGGCGCCAGAATTTCCCACCAGAATACTCCTGCACCTTGCGCCAGGCGAATCGTGGTCGTTTGCGAGAAGCGCGCGCCTGCGTAAGGGATGATCGCGTCCGGGACGTATTCCAACAGCGCGCCCTCGTTCAACGTGAATTCGTTCGATTGTGTCGCGGGCAGCGCTTCGCGCCTGGGCCTGTAAACGCGCGTGGCTCCGGTGGTGGTCAATTGCACGCGCGCGCCTGCGCCAACACTTACTTTCAGCGCGAGATGATCTCCGCCGAGCAATCCACCGGATACATTGTGCAGGTGAGCGAGCGCAGCGCCATCCTGTACTGCGAACGCGCGAACAACCTTTAGAGGAGGTTCCTGGCGACTCGCTGCCAGCACGGTGTGGCCGGCAGCTTCATCGCGCGCGAAATCGAGCGTGAGGGACGCTTCGAGGCGCGACGGCGCGCAAACGTCCGTACTGATTTCACGTGCGTTTTGTGCGACCGAGGCCATAGCGGTTGCGCGTGCCATGAACGGACCAAAACTCAACTAATAAACAATCGCGTGCTGAGAGCAGGATGCTCCATCGCGCCCCAATCGAGCAGCGGCATGAAGCAGCTGGCGTCTTCCAGCCTGGTCGTGGCGCTGCGATTGACTGCATCAATGATTGCCGGCTTCAAGTTCCACAAAATTCGCGCGGCCTCGGATTGACCCAACGGCAAAAGGCGCTGGCAGGACGAGACCATGCTCGCGACGGCTTGATGCAGATAGACCAGCACCACGCGATCTTCGTCGAAGCCGAGTAGGCTACACGCGAGGCCGAATGCGGTGCTGTGATGTACCAGGCTCGTCGAGCGCTTCGACGCATCGAGCGCCGCGCGCGCGAGTGGAAACTCTGAAAGATTTAGCACCACTTGCAGAAAATTCCCGCCGAGCGACGCGCTGCCTGCTCGGCTTTCGCGGGCCGGCTTGCGCGCGCTTAGTTGATTGTTGAGCGCGAGCCAACGAGCCACGAAATCATTTTCCGATTTAGCGGCCGTGGCCAGACGAAACGCCGCCGCGCAAAAAACCGCTTCCATCTTTCCGGCTTCTTGCAGATACGTCTGCAGAAAATCCGGCAGATCGCGCGTCGTGAGCAGCTCGCATGAGGTTAGAGATTCGAGGCCGAAGGAGTGCGCCAGCGCTCCGATGGGCAGAGCGCTATCGGCCAACTGCAGCAGGCGGAGATCGGCGAGATCGTCAGTCCGCGCGAGCGCCTCGTTCGCCGAATCGCGTTCCATGTTTACGATTCCTCGCACCAGCGGCAAATGGACGCGCGTGTGTCTGCGGCCTTAATCATGTCCTGCGCCGCGCGCATGGCTGTGGCCGTCGTCGTGGCCCCTCGCCAGGTCTGTCAGCGTACGTGTGATTGTGTTCGTGGCCATCTTCGTGACTATGATCGTGGGTCTGCTCGTGACGATGCGCGGCGTAAGGAGCGTGCGCGTCAATCAGCGTACGACGCGCATTCGGCGGCTGCTGGAACTTTTCCTCCAGCCAGCTCACCACACCATCCAGCCCCACTCCATCGCGCAAATTCGTAAAAATAAATGGCCGCTCGCCGCGCATGCGTCGCGAATCGCGTTCCATCACATCCAGCGAAGCGCCCACGTAAGGCGCCAGATCAATCTTGTTGATCACCAGCAAGTCGGAACGCATGATGCCAGGCCCGCCTTTGCGCGGAATCTTATCCCCCTCGGCCACATCAATCACATAAATCCAGATGTCCACCAGTTCCGGGCTGAACGCAGCGGCAAGATTGTCTCCACCGCTCTCGACGAAAATCAGCGCAAGCGCCGGCAACGCATCTTCCAATTCCGCGATCGCCTGCAGATTCATAGAGGCGTCTTCGCGAATGGCGGCATGCGGACACGCGCCGGTTTCTACGCCGCGAATGCGTTCGGCGGGCAACACGCCCTGGCGCACCAGAAATTCGGCGTCTTCCTTGGTGTAAATATCGTTGGTGACGACGGCGAGGTTGATACGCGGCCACAACTGGCGGGTAAGTTGATCCACGAGCGCCGTCTTGCCGGAGCCGACGGGGCCGGCGACGCCTACCCGGAACGCTCTCGGGAATTCACTGGGGAGCATCGCGCTTGCCTCCTTTGTTTGCCGTGCGTCGCTCGACGTGACTTGCTACCGCAAAATTTTTCCCCGAAGTATGCGACAGACGCGGGAAGCGTCAAACGATTTTTGCGCGCCTGAAAATGTTCAGCAAGCCGATTCGCTCGTCTGGCGCATGTTTTCATTCTCTAGCGGCAGCGTGCCGACTACATCGGAAACTTCCGCATCATCTTGTTGAATTACTGGGCGCGTGAGGAACGGTGCCCAAGTATCGGCGATCGAACACGGCAGGTGCACCGGTTCGAGGCGCACCAGCGGCAACGAGTGAGTGGATTGCAGCAAGCGCCGCGCGCGTTGGCTGCCCGTGAGACGGAAATGTTCCTGGAGCAGCGTTCGCAGCCAGCCCTCTTCCTGGTCGCCGGCGCCATCGCCAATCTCCGCGCAACGCACGAATTCGTGATTGCAATTGTCCCCAGTGAGCGCGTCGCGAAGAATGTAGGTGAGCCCGCCGGTCATGCCGGAGCCAAGATTCATTCCCGCGGGGCCAAGAATTACAGCGATGCCCGCAGTCATGTATTCGCATCCGTGGTGGCCGGCGCCTTCAATGATGGCGAGCGCGCCGCTATTGCGCACGGCAAAGCGTTCACCGACTCGTCCGGCGATAAAAAGCTTTCCGCCGGTGGCGCCGTACAAAACTGTGTTGCCTGCGAGCACGTCGCCGCGCTTTGACGCTGCGGCGCCCGCGGTGATGGCGATGGTGCCGCCGCTCAGGCCTTTGCCGACGTAATCGTTGGCGTCACCTACGAGCCGAAAACGAATGCCGGGAACCAGAAATGCGCCGAAACTTTGTCCGGCGGAGCCGCGAAATTCGCAACGAATGCTCTTCCCTTCCAGGCCGTCGAAATTCGTTTTGCGCAGGATGTGGCCGCTGAGGTGCGCGCCGACGCTGCGGTCGGAATTCGAGATGGAAAGCGAATGATGTACAAACGGGAAATGTTTCAGGCCGTCCACGCCGCGCAGCAATTTGCGGCGGATGTCCTTCGCGGTTTCGGGCAGATGGATTTCCAGCGGCAAATCTTTTGCGGATTGCTGTGCGGGGTTGGTTGAAGGTTGCAACAATCCGGCAACCGAGTGCGACGAGGCGGCGTCGCGCGGCCGCAATTTTTCCACCGAGCCGATTACTTCATCGAGCGTGCGGATTCCCAGCGCCGCCATGCGTTCGCGAACTTCCCCGGCCACACCGCGGAAATACGCCATCACCATTTCCGGATTTCCGGTGAAACGCGCGCGCAGCTTTTCGTCCTGCGTTGCGATGCCCACCGGACAGGTATTCAGGTGGCATTGCCGCGCCATTACGCAACCGATCGCCAGCAGCGTAGCCGTGCCGAAACCAAATTCGTCGGCGCCCAGAAGCGCGGCGATCACTACATCGCGGCCAAATTTAAATCCGCCATCCACCCGCAGGCGCACTCTTTCACGGAAACCGGAGCGTACCAGCGCGGAATGTGCAGAGCGCAAGCCGATTTCCCACGGCAGGCCGGTGTTTTTGATGGAAGTGAGCGGCGAAGCCCCCGTGCCGCCGTCGAATCCGGCGATCGTGATCACGTCGGCGCCAGCTTTCGCGACGCCTGCGGCGATGATGCCCACGCCCGCGCCGGAAACCAGTTTTACGCCGATTCGTGCCACCGGGTTCACCGAGCGCAGGTCGTAAATCAGCTGAGCGAGATCCTCGATGCTGTAAATATCGTGATGCGGCGGCGGAGAAATCAACGACATACCCGGAACCGCGTGGCGCAGGCGCGCGATGTAGGAATTCACTTTTATGGCGGGAAGCTGGCCGCCTTCGCCGGGCTTCGAACCTTGCGCCATTTTGATTTCGAGTTCGTCGGCGCGCGCCAGATATTCGGCGGTAACGCCAAAACGCGCGGAAGCAACTTGTTTCACGCGATTCGCGGCTTCCGGCTCGAAGCGATAGACGCTGGGATCTTCGCCGCCCTCTCCTGTATTGCTGCGCGCGCCCAGGCGATTCATGGCGATGGCAAGAGTGCGATGCGCTTCAGGGCTGAGTGCTCCAAGCGACATGGCCTGCGCGCAGAATCGAGCGAGAATCGCGCTTTCGGGTTCAACTTCTTCCAGTGCGATTGGAGAACCCGGCGCGAATTCGAGCTGATCGCGGACCGACACGGCTGCGCGGCTATCTGCCAGCTCGGAATACGCGGCATATTTTTCCGGCGTCGGTGATTTCAGATACGCGTGCATGCGGCGCACGAGTTCTGGAGAAGTGGAATGTTTTTCTCCAGCGTGGCGGAAACGGTAGAGCCCGGCATCCTGCATCGGAGCGTCACTCGCAGCGAAGGCGCGGATGTGCGAGTGAATGCTGGCCTCGAGAATGTCGTCGAGGCTTCGGCCGCCGAGGCTGGCCGAAGCGTCTTCGAAAAAGTCCTCGCAGATTTCTTCATCGAGGCCGACGGTTTCAAACAGGTGGCTATTGCGATAGCTCGCAACCGTGGAAATTCCCATGCGCGCGAGAACTTTGCGCAGCCCGGCTTCGACGGCAACGCGATAGCTTACCGCACCGCCCGGTTTAAGATTTTCCGAGAGCTCCATCGCAAGATAGGGGAAGACGGCGCTGGCACCGAGGGCGATTAGCAGCGCGATGTGATGCGTTTCAATCACTTGCCCGGATTCAACGATGAGCGGCACATCGTGAGCGCCGGCGCGGACCATTTCTTTCCACGCTGCCGAGACAGCGAGCATGGCGGGAAGCGCGGCGCGTTTCTCGCTCACCGCGCGGTCGCTCAACACAATCGCCTCCGATTTTTCGTTATTCGTGGGGATGTTGCTGACGCTGCTGTTAACGCTGACGGCGGCGAACATTTCCTCTCGCACGCGTTGCAATGCCGCACGGGCTGCATCTGTACCACCAGCTACGTCAAATGTGAAATCAATGCGACGGAGCGGCGTGCCCAGACGCGATTCCAACGCCGCAAGATGGCCGGCATCAAGCACCGGCGAACCCGCGACGACGTTTGGGTCGAGATACACGTCGAGTGACATGACATGAACTTCGCGCAGCGGATCAATCGGCGGGTTGGTTACTTGCGCAAAACGTTGCTTGCAGTAATCCCACAGCGGCCGCTTGACGGAAGAAAGAAACGCGGGCGGCGCGTCGTCGCCCATGCTCCAGACTGCTTCCTTCCCTTCCCGGCCGAGCGGCTGAAAGAGCAGACGAAACTGATCTTCGGTCCAACCCATCGCGGCGGCCATTCGTTGTGGCTCGATGTCGGACGCGTGAGGAATTGTCGCCGCGCTTTCCAGCCGCGCGATGCGAATTTGCGAGTCACGTTCGCGGCTCCCGATGCGGCACGGCTCGGCTCCGAGAAGTTCGCCCACTTCGTTGTTGCCGCGGAAAATTGCGCCAGCAATGGAGTCCACCAGGAAAATTTCACCGGGGCCCAGGCGATTGCGTTCGGCGATTTTTTTGCCGCGCAGGTCGGCGATGCCTACTTCGGAGCCGACCACCAGCAGTCCGTCGGAAGTGAGCGAGTAGCGCATGGGGCGAAGGCCGTTGCGATCGAGTTTCGCGCCAACCATGCGGCCATCGCTGAAAATCAGGGCAGCTGGACCGTCCCAGGGTTCCTGCTCGCGCGTGGCTTTTTGCAGAAAGCGGCGCAGCTTCGGGCCCGTTTGCGGATCGCTTTCCCACGCCGGTGGAACCATGCGTAGCATCGCGGCAGCCACGCTGGATCCCTGCCGCAACAGAACCTCGAGGGCGTTGTCGAAACTGGCGGAGTCACTGACGCCCTCTTCGAGCACGCGAAATTGATCTGGCGCGCCGAATTCCTGACGCAATGAGCCTTCGCGAGCGCGTGTCCAACGGCGATTGGCGCTGATGGTATTGATTTCGCCGTTGTGCGCGACAAACCGGAAAGGCTGCGCGAGCTGCCAGGACGGGCTGGTGTTGGTGGAATAGCGCTGGTGAAAAATTGCGAAGGGCGCGATGAAGTCCGGACACGCGAGGTCCGCGTAAAAAGCGGCGAGCTGCAGCGGCGTGAGTAATCCTTTGTATACGAGCGATTGCGACGACAGCGAACAAAAATAAATTCCGGAGAGCGCGCCGGATTCCACGCGTTTGCGCATCAGAAAAAGCTGGCGCTCCAGATCCTTCGTGGAATCTTTGACGGCGAAGAAGCAGTGCCGGATCACAGGCAATGTCGCCAACGCGCAGGGGCCGAGGACGGACGGATAGGTGGGCACTTCGCGCCAGCCGAGGCAGAGCAATCCCAATTCCGCGGCGGAAGATTCCACGTCCGCCTGCGCCGCCGCTTCCTGACCGGGCGGAATAAACGCCATGCCCATGCCGAACGATTCCGGCAACTCAATATTTATTTCACGGGCGCGTTTACGGATAAAAGCTTTCGGAATCGGAGTGAGAATGCCGGCGCCGTCCCCGCTCAGCCCGTCAGCGTCAACCCCGCCACGATGACAAAGCCGCTCCAGGGCGGTGAGTGCGCGCTCCACCACGTCGCGCGAGCCGCTGCTCCCCAATTGGGCGATGAAGCCGACTCCGCAGGCATCGTGGTCCACTTCTGGCTGGGAACGCGAAGGCCGCATGATAGATAACTAACCCATGTGGCGTCACACAGTACAACTCACAAAGCTGATGCAATGCATAGATATTTAATGGCATTAGTTATGCAGATGCGTTCGATAGATGTTTATTATGAGTGGCAGAAAGGGCAGGAAATCCGCATCCTTTTCAGGCGTTCGCTTTGAACTGGGTCGTGCTCTGTAGGCGGGCTTTAGCGCCCGTGCCAGTAAGTTTCCCATCCCATGTAGCGCGTCGCGACTTCGTGCACGATTCCGGCGACGGTCGCCAGGTTCGCGGCGACGTGATGCTCGAAACCGTTTTCGCAAATGTAGCGCAGTAACTTCTGCATCTGCGGAATTTCTACCACTCCGGCTCCGCCGAAAGTTTCCAGCGGATCGTCCGTAAATCGCCCTTCGCCGACGTAGCCGCGGATCACGCCGTGCTCGTCGTCCGTGGAAAAGCGCGCGAAGCTCATCGGCGCGGCCTTCACCTGGCCTACGCACGTTCCGAACGTATTATCTTTGCCCACGGTGCCCGCGATGATCTGTTGGTAATCCATGCGCACTTCCTTGAAAAAGTGCTTAGGCAAATTGCTGCAATGGAAACACACGGCCTTGTCCGGATTTTCGCCGTAGTTGTTGTTCCAATCGAGCAACGCGCTGGGCGTTTCCGAAGCAAGCGCGAGCGCGTACATGCTGAGCGTGCCGCAGATGTCCACTTCGCAGGCGCTCGGCAACAGTTCGTTGCTCATCATGCTCATCACCGTGCATGGCACTACGCCGAGATTTTCTTCGATGGATGTCCAGCACTGCACGGCGCTGATGGTGACGTGCGTGGCCTTCATCCACTGATCAATCACCGCACCTAACTTTGCCATCTTCAGCAGAGCGGCAGGAGGCACGCCGCTGGTCGTGACATATTTGTGAATGGCAGCCAGCTTGGCCTGCGCCGCGTCGTCATTGTCCTTCATGCGCTCGATGCGGCCGATCACTTCGGAAAGATCCAGCGTCTCAACGGAAATTCCGGCAGCCTCGAGCAATTTTTCGCTGTAACGGACAGTGTTGAACGCCGCAGGCCTCGCGCCGATGCTGCCGATGCGCAAATTCCGAAAGCCGCGGTACACGCGGCAAACGCCCGTGAACCACGCCAGGTCCTTCTTGAATTCCGCAGACGACGGACTGACGGTGTGCGACGTCGTCAAGGAATACGGAATGCCGTACTGCCGCAGGTTATTGCATGCAGACATTTTTCCGCAAAAGCTGTCGCGGCGGTGCGCGATGGTCATTTTGGACGGCGTGTCGGGCGTAGCTTGCACCAGCACGGGAACCTTCAGCCGTGAAAGGCGCATGGTATCGGCGATCGCGCGTTCGTCGCCGAAATTCGGCAGCGTGACGACTACGCCGTCAATGAGGTCGCCATTCGCGCGGAACAGCTCGGCGCAGCGCATGGCCTCTTCATACGTTTCGATCGCGCCGTAGTTGCTTAGCTTAACGTCCAGCACTACTACATCTACGCCGGACTCCTGCAGAACCTTCACCATCTCTGCCCTGCCCAGCTCGGCAAGGTGGCCCGGGAAAAAGCCGCGGTTTCCCACAATCAGCCCCAACGTGATTTTCGATTTTTCCATGGGTCCCTTCATTCCACGAGTAACAGGAACGTCAACTTCAATCGACTAGCCCGGGCACGCTGCAACCAGAGACGAATTCAATCAGTCAGAAACTTCCCACCACGATTATTTTTTCACCGGCTGGCCATAATAGCTGGCGCTGCCGTGCTTGCGTAAAAAGTGCTTGTTATGGAGCCACGGCGAGATCGGCTCGACCGCGGGATTTATGGCGGTGCTGTAAAAGGCCATGCGCGCCACCGTTTCCAGAATCGCGGAGTTGTGCGCCGCAGCGCGGGGATCGGCGCCCCATGTGAACGGACCGTGGCTTTTCACTAAGACACCAGGAATGCCGTCTGGGTTCCCCTGCACCTGCGCAAAGGCGCGCACGATCGCAACGCCGGTGTTTTTCTCGTAATCTTTTTCGGTTTCATCTGGCGTCAGGTCGGATGTGACGGGAACTGCGCCATGAAATGTGTCGGCGTGCGTTGTACCCAGGCACGGGATGGCCCGGCCCGCCTGCGCCCAGGACACCGCGAATTCGGAATGTGTATGTGCGACGCCGCCAGTATTTGCGAACGCGCGGTAAATCGCGATGTGCGTGGGAAGATCGGAAGAAGGCCGAAGATCGCCCTCCACAACTTTTCCCTCCAAATCAGTGATTACCATGTGCTCGGGCTTCAGTTCGTCGTAGGCCACACCGCTGGGTTTGATGACCACCAAGCCCTCTTCGCGCGAAATACCGCTGGCATTTCCGAAGGTATAGAGCACCAGCCCGCGGCGGACCAATTCCATGTTCGCCTGCAGGACTTGTTCTCGTAGGCGCTTCAATTTCATTGGCGATGCCCCCGCAGCGCTGCCAGCTCGTAAATCTGAGAAAACGCTTACTTGCCCATAAATACTACCCTAACTTAGCATGCGTTGGTCAATCTCGAATTGCGCACCGTGTCCATTTCCGCAGCCGTCAAACGCTCCTCAAGTGAGTTTCGCTTGGATTAAGGTTACCGAGGCCGCCGGAAACGTGTGCCGGATGCTCGAGCCGGTGACCGTCAGATCTTCGGAACGCGGATGGACGGCGTCCGGGTTTTCGAATGTGTTGTGCGCGTGAATGTCCTTGTCCGTCAGAACGGTCACAGTGCCAGACTTCACTTCGGACGCACGTAACACGATTTCAGTTTCGCGGGGCTGGCTGACGTCTGGATTCACGACGGTGATCGTCAAGTCTTTGTCCTTGATCGAAGCGGAACCTCGCAATCCCCAGAAGGATGCGGGCTTGCCGTCGCGATCGTAATTCACGGAAGGACTGGAGAAAATCGCGCGGACGGCTTGCGCTCCTTGATGCGCCGAGTACATTTGAAATACATGGTACACCGGCGTCAGCGCGAAATGATCGCCGTGCGCGAGAAATAAACAATTCAGACAGTTGATGAGTTGTGCGCAGGCGGCCATCGTTACTTTTTCCGGATGACGATTGAAGATGTCCAGCGTGGCTCCGCTCATCACCGCATCGCGCAGCGTGATCATCTGCCCCAGAATATCCGTAGGTGAAACTTCGCTGCCGGGTTTGTACCATGGCCCCCATTCATCCACGACGAGCTTGATGTGATGTTGCGGATCGAACTCCTGCATGATTTGCCAGTGGCCGGTGATCAGCAACTCCATGCGATCGCCCTCGCGCATCAGCTCATACCAATCCACCGCGTCGAAATTCACGGCGTCGCCTTTGCCCTGGACCCAATCCTGTGTTTTGCCGCGGCTGAGATTCCAGGAATAGTAGTGCAGCGACAAGCCCCACACGGAACGCAGCTGGCGCGGACCTTTTTCGAGCGAACCTTGCAGAAAACCGCGCGTCCAGCTCCAGTCGTCTGAATTAGGTCCGGAGGCGATCAGCGAGACGTCCTGCGTTCCATAGCGCGGAATCCAGGCGGCAAAGCGCCGAAATTCCTGCGCGTATTCCGTAGGAGTGAAATCCCCGCCGCAGCCCCAGGATTCGTTGCCCACGCCCCAGTAACGCACCTGGAAGGGATCGCGATCGCCTCCGGCAGCGCGAAGATCGGCGAGCGTTGTGCTCCCGGCTGGAGAATTGCAGTATTCGATCCAGCGATAGAAATCTTCAATCGGCAGGCTACGCAGATTTGCGGCGAGATACGGCTCGCTGCCGGCCAGTTTGCAAAAGCGCGCGAATTCATTGGTGCCGAATTGGTTGGGATCGTATTTCTGTGGAATATTTCCTTGATCGCGGACCAACCCTTCGCCCGCCCAGAAATTCGTGCGGCGCGGGCGCTGCGCTGCGGGACCCACTCCATCTTTCCAGTCGTAGCCGTCGGCGAAGCAGCCGCCGGGCCAGCGAATTACCGGCGCTTTGATTTTGCGCAGCGCGTCCACCAAGTTTTTGCGGACGCCTTGCACGTTCGCGACTTTGGAATTTTCGCCAACCCATATTCCGTCGTAAACCACTCCGCCGAGATTTTCTGCAAAGTGGCCGTAAATATTCGGCGAGATCGTGCCCAGGGGCTCGTCCAACAAAATCTCGATGCGGGCATCCGCCGTGGCCGCGAGGCTGAACTGGCGAGCGAGCAGTGTCGAGCCGACTCCAAGTGCTGCGTTGCGTATGAACCGCCGCCGTCCAATGCTCATAAATACAGATCCCCTTTGTACCGCGACCGCAGTTTCGCCAACGCAGGCATCTGGCAGCGGTCACTCGCTCCGATCGCCCAGGCAAGAGACAAGCGCCGGAGGTGCGAGCGGTGATGCGAAATGGCCGGACGTGCATATCTAGCACCGAGAAAACGCTTACTGCAACTGAAAAAATGGGGTTGCTGCGGACGCAAGAACCGGGCAGCGGCACCCGCAGCGAGCCCGGTCTGGGCGTTATTGCGACTTCTGCCTTAGTTTGCGGTAGCGGCGAATCAAGCTGTTCGTGGAACTGTCGTGCGCGAGCTTGGGCTCGGTGGGGCTTTCGATTTCCGGAATGATGCGCTGCGCCAGAACTTTGCCGAGTTCCACGCCCCACTGATCGAACGAATCAATGTGCCAGATGGTGCCTTGTGTGAAGACGCTGTGCTCGTAAAGAGCTACCAGCTTGCCGAGCGCTTCAGGCGTAAGCTTGTCCAGAAACATTACACTCGATGGGCGATTACCTTCGAAGACGCGATGCGGAACGAGCCAGTCCGGCGTGCCTTCTTTTTTCACTTGTTCGGGCGTCTTGCCGAAGGCGAGAGCTTCGGCCTGCGCTAACACATTTGCTAACAACATATCGTGATGACGGCCGACGGGATTGAGCGCCTGGACGAACGCGATGAAGTCGCATGGGATGAGTTCAGTTCCCTGATGGATCAGCTGGTAGAAAGAATGTTGGCCATTAGTGCCCGGCTCGCCCCAGTAAATTGCCCCCGTCTGGTAGTTCACGTGCGTGCCGTCAAGCGTGACGTGCTTGCCGTTGCTCTCCATGGTCAGTTGCTGCAGATACGCCGGGAAGCGCTTCAGGTACTGCTCGTAGGGAAACACGCCAGACGTCTGCGCACCGAAAAAGTCGCCGTACCAGATAGAGAGCAGGCCCAACAGCACGGGCAAATTCTGTTTGAATGGCGCGGTGCGGAAATGTTCGTCGATCTGATGGAAGCCGCTGAGCATTGCGCGGAAATTATCCGGGCCGATGGCCAGCATCGTCGAAAGGCCGATCGCGGAGTCCATGGAGTAGCGCCCTCCGACCCAATCCCAGAATCCGAACATGTTGGCGGTATCAATGCCGAACTTGGTGACTTCGGCCGCATTGGTGGAGACGGCGACGAAATGCCTGGCGATGGATTTTTCATCGCCTCCTAAACCCTTGAGAGTCCAATCGCGCGCGGAGTGCGCGTTGGTCATGGTTTCGAGCGTAGTGAAGGTTTTTGAAGAAACGATCCAGAGGGTTTCAGACGGGTCTATGTCGCGGACGGCTTCGGCGAAGTCTGTGCCGTCAACATTTGAGACGAAGCGAAACGTCAGTGACCGGTCGCTGTAGCTCTTCAACGCTTCATAGGCCATCACCGGGCCCAGGTCGGAACCGCCGATGCCAATATTAATGATGTTGCGGATGCGTTTGCCGGTGTGGCCTTTCCAGTCGCCGCTGCGGACGCGGTCGCAGAAGCTGGACATTTTGTCGAGCACAGCGTGAACGCCGGGCACCACGTTTTCGCCGTCAACAACGATGGAGGAGCCCTTGGGGGCGCGCAGAGCCACATGCAACACCGCGCGCTTTTCCGTGATGTTGATTTTTTCTCCGCTGAACATCGCGTCAATGCGCTCGCGCAGGCGCGATTCGTCGGCCAGTTGCAACAGCAACTTAATGGTCTGGTCGTTGATGCGGTGCTTCGAGTAGTCCAGGAAAATGCCCGCGGCTTCCAGCGTGAGACGCTCGCCGCGTTTGGGATCGTCCGCGAAAAGCTTGCGCAGATGCACTTTCGAGATTTTTTTGTAATGGGCGGTGAGAGCTTTCCAAGCCTTGCGTTTCGTCAGCGGCGTGATGACTTTGGTCTTTGCCTTCGCTGCGGATTTGGCGCTGGCTGCCATTTGAGTGCTCCTTTATGAGTTCGTCACAACAAAGATTTAGGCCTTACGCGAGCCGGACATCGCGGTCGCGCGGAAAGATCACAACCGTTAGATGCGCGCGCCAACGCAAGGTGGCGCGCGCGCAAGGAATTTTACCGGATTCGTATGATTATTTATAGCGCGCAAGGTTTTCGCTCGGGTGCAGGCGGAGTGAGATTGAATGAATGCGCGTTCAACACAGCGTTAAAAACCGCACGCTCGCCTGCTCGAGAGTTCACTGGGTCGAAAGCGTCGTCATTGTCACTTCGGGACCAGCTGTGAATTGATGAATGTGACGACTGCCGCGGTTTCGTTGGCCGTGCGCCGGGTCACGGTGGCTTGCATTCCGGCTTTTCCTGCGTTGCCCCAGCCGAAATTGCGGACGTCCCATGTGCCGCCCGGTAGCACGGTGGAATTGATACCGGGAATGGCTGTGACGTTCAGCAGCTCCATGGTGCGGCGGGTTTCGGTGTGGCAACTGACACAATCGGTGTTGAAGAAGAAACTTTTGGTGGGGTCGGCGATGGTGTCGAGAATTTGTTTAGCTTGATCGGCGGCGGGCGGCGGCGTGGCGAAGACGGTGAATGTGGCAACGCCATTGCGTTGCGCAAGCGGCAGGCTAGTGGCTGAGACTGCGGCATTTTTGCACGTGATCGGATTGAGATTGTTGGTATGCGGCTCGGGCACTACGCGCGGATTGGTTCCTGCGGGAGTCAGCATTTGCGCGAATTGCAGATTGCCGTCGAGCGTTGGTCCGTGTGCCGGACCGAAATGGCCGGCATGATCGCCCAGCATCGAAAGAAAAATCCACGGCGCAGGCGCTGCGTTGGGAAGCCCGGCGATAGCCATCGAGCCGAGACGTTGCGCGGAGATGTGCCGTTCGAGGAGCGCGAGCATTTCGTTGCGCACCGCGTTGGCCGTCGCGGGATCGCCCAAGCCCGGATGAACACCCAGCCGAGCTCCAGCAGTACTGACTGCGTGTGCACCGAGTTGGCCGCTGCTTAATTTTGTGCGCAGCGCGGCGGCGTCGCTGACGATGGAGCCGAACGCGTTCATGTCGGCCACGAAGCGCGGAAAACAATTTGTTTGCGCAGGCGGATCGGGCGTCGCTGTAATGAAATCGAAAATCAGGTGGCCGGCGATGTCCAAAACTTTCGGGCTGCCGTCGGGATTCTTGATGACGGGTTGAATGACCAGGCGAATCTCCGGGAGCTGGCCGTATTGCGCGCGGATGTCGCTAGAAAGGCCGGGAGCGCCGGCGTCAATGCGAATGCCGGCAACAAACCAGGCATCGGGAGTTTGCGCTTCCTTAGGCAGGGCGATTTGCCCGGTTGCGCCGGGCGCCGCCTGCGCGGCGGGGCCATCAGCGATTGAGAGAAATTGCTGAAACGCGGCGTCGGACCACGCGGGATCGCGCTTCGTTGGATCCTGGGGATCTGGGGTAGTGATGTCGCGCACGGCGATCAGGTTCGCGAAATCCGCGGCTTGCGTGGGCACGGGAAATAACCAGGAAACATCGTTCGCCGAGAGGTGCTGTACAACTGGCGCAGGCTGCGGGTGTGGCTGCGGCTTAGACTTGCAGGCCCAAGCGCTGACGCTGCAAACGATTACGGCCCCGATTAATCCGAATCTCGAAAATCGTAATCCAGATCTTCCGGAAGTGTGCATGGGAATCTCCTCAGACGGCGCGCTGATTTTGCGATAGCGCGCCGACTCGAACGTGATCAACTCACAGCGTCTTGAGATACTCGATCAATGCGCGCCGCTCGTCGGGGCTCAGGCTGCGTCCGATGACGCCTTGTTTCGTGTGGTCATTGCTGAACTCATGGCCGGAATTGCTGTTACCCCTGATTGTGGTGTCGAATTCAAAGCCGCCGGGAAATTCATCAGTGACGTAGCCCACGTTCACGGGATCGTACTCACGATTGCCGAGATAGAATTTTTTCGGCCGCTCGACGACCGGCGAAAGCAGCGCGTAGATGTTGGGCACCGAGCCGTTATGAAGGTACGGCGGCGTGGCCCAGACGCCGTTCAGCGGCCGAACTTTGTAGGACAGCAACGCGCGAACGTTGCTGGGGCGGTTGCCGTTCATCTGCTCACGCACGGCTGGCGAGATCGGCGGCTGTTGACTGTCGTACCAGCGAGTCAACGTCGTATCCACCACTTGACCGAGCGCGCCGCCGAAATCGTTGGTAGTGATTCCGAGACTGCCAGGAATCACGACGGTGCGATTCTTCATGTCTGCCGCTTCGGCCGGATCGGTGCCGACGCGCACGAGGTCAATTTGCCTGAGATTGAGGTAACGCTCCTTCGCGGCGTTCGGTTGCGACCATTCGGGGGAGGCCCAGAAATCCGGATCGCTGACCGGAGCCAAGTGGCAGCTCTGGCAAACTTCCTTGTAGAGGACCGCGCCCTTCGCGGCGAGCTCGGTGTTGATCGGCGGCAAAATATCCGCCGGCCACTTTGGCGAACGCAGGCCGTTGAAGCCGCTGGATGCATCGGGCGGCGGCGTGCCGGCTAGAAGTTGTTCGAGCTTGTACAGTTCCTCCGGCCGCACTGTGGAAGCGAACAGATCATTTTTCGCGCCGGTGAGATTCGCTGCAGCGCCGACGCCGAGCGCTTCGCCCGCGTTGCGCGTCATCGGCTGCTCAATCGAGCCGTTGTACTGCACCCACTGAAACCACGAGGCTTGCCAAATGCGTGGGAAATGTACGGGGGCGGAAAAGCCCACCCAGTTGGCGGGTTCATCGAGGTCAACAGCAAAGACGACGTCTCCGATGCGATTCAGCGCATCGAGACGCGCGAAGCCTTCCGTGATCGTCTGATGCCTGCTATCAAATTCGAGGCGAACGATCTTCTCAACCTGCGCCACGACCGGCCGGAACTGTTTGCGTAGATCGGATTTCGCCTGGCCGCTCGCGTCAGGTCCAAGGACGCGGTCGGCAAAGCGATTGAAGCGCGGCGGCAGATACCATGTGTAAAGCAGCGACATGGCGACGCCCTTCTGAAATTCATTGAGATTCGTAAGCGCCGGGCCGCCATCAATCAGCACGGTAGTGCTCTTGTAGGTGAAGCGGCCGGTGTGGCACGCGGCGCAGGTCAAACCCATTGCGGTCATGTCCGTGTTGGTTTGCGGATTCTTCCACGGCGCGCCAGTCGCATCACGCATCGGTCCGCCTTGAGCAAAACCGATCGGCATTTTAGATGTTTCGGGATGTGCGGTGTCTGGAATGAACCCGTAGCGATCGAGGTAGGTCTGGTCGCTCAGCAGGCCGGAACCGGTGGAAGAAATCGGCGGCTGTTCCAGAGCCATGAACCACTCGTAGGGGATGCCGAAGGTTTGCGTGCCCTGGTCGGCGTGGTGGAACCAATCGCGCTGCGCCGCGGTCCAATTTTGATCGAGCCAGACAACGTTACCGACCGGGGGATATTCCGGCGGCTCGACTGTGAAATTGTCGTACCAGAGCTTTATGCCCACCACGAGCAAGATGACCACGATGGCAAACGCAATTATCTTTTTCATGTCCGCAGCCCCCTCAGGACTTGCCGGGTTTCGAGATGGACCGCTGGGGATTTACCCCAGTCATGCTGCGAAGCGTTCCTAGTGGGTTACCAATTTGGCAAAAGCCTACTACTAATCGAAGGTCCGGGCAACGATAGGCTGCGGCGAAAGAACGGGCGGTAGGCGAAAGTAGCCTTGCCGCGGCGCAATTGCGATTTACTTTTTCGCAGGCGGCGGAGGTGCGGTCGCCTTTGCCAGGCACTGCCGTTCGAGCACGCCGGTGGCGATTCGATTTGTTATACACGTCGCCTGCGACGGCTCGAGCGGATGCGCCAGAAAATTATTCACTTCTGGACTGAGCTTCGGGTGTGTGATTTTCCAGGCAGTGTCAATGCAGGTCTGCTCTTTGGGCGTCAGGTGCCAGGAAAGCGGCGGGTCTAGGGGACAAGCAACGCCATCGGGCATGTCACTCGCAGCGGGAGGCATATAGCGCGCGAGCATCCAGGTAGTTTGAAATCCATCGGCGTTGAGAAGTTTCTGAAGATCTTCCCCGACCGCGGTATCGCGCACGATTTGCCCTTCGGAGCGCACAGTGAGCATCGTATTGATCGGAGAACCCAGCTGGTAATACCATTTTTTCACTTTTTCGGTGTCCGTCGGCTCGCTATTCGGGAAGGCGTCGAGCTGCAAAATCAGAATTCGCTTCGAGCCTGCCGCAGAACCGACAACGGCTTTCTTCAGCCATTCCGAGAGAATAAAAACTCCTGAATTATCGAAATAGCCGCCGTCGCCTAGATGCGCCTTATCGGGAGGATTGTCCGGGCGCGCTTCGGGAGAGACATAGACGAACGCGGCGGACATGCGCGCGGCAGTTTCCAGAAACACGTCGCGGCCCGGATAGTTTTGCTGCAGAGTGCGCACGCAGTGGAATTGGTGCGCCTCGGTTGGATCGCAGCCTGGAAATTGATTGTTGGTAAAAACAAATGGATCGCCGGTGAGTGCATCCGTGGAGTTCAGCAATAGCACCGGCCAATCGGGATTACGCAGTTCGCCGCCCGCCAAACGGCGTTCCGTGTGTTGGAAGCGCGCGCTCTTCAACAGGGACCGTTCCAACGCCCAGCCGCGATCGGCGCGGCTCCAGGAAGTTGCGGGTCCGGGAATGAACATGCGGCGCAAGTCGGGGTGAGTGAAGCCCCAGGCGACGGCTTCGAGACTAGAATTTTGCGCCCATTTTGCGGGAGTGTCATCGTCCGGCGGCGCTTCCAGGCAGCGCACGTAAAACATCGTGCCGACCGAGCCGCCCGAAACTCCGCTGATAGCCAGGACGCTTTTCTGGAAGCCGTTTAAAGAGGAGTCAGCGCGCAAGCCGCAGAGCACTCTGCTGGTCCACGCGGCAGATTGGATTCCACCGCCTGCCGCCGCCACCACGATCAGCGGCTCGGGGGCGCTTTGAAATGCCTGTTCCGGCGTGGGCAGCGCAGCGCGCTCCCGCAGATCCACGGTGGAGAAGACATGATCGGAACTGCCGAGCTGCGCCATGCA